>VOFC01001388.1_pt1 | contig 34000 bp, 67 predicted proteins | sample 5384161 | NCBI WGS metagenome assembly VOFC01 (sample SAMN12384722, study PRJNA508395) | human gut metagenome | isolation source: healthy gut B | host: Homo sapiens
CAAACGCAAAGTAATTACGCAAAATCAATTAGTGAGAATAGTAATGTAACTTACAAAAATGTGAAAATAAAAAATCAGACGAGCTATACTTTAACAGAAGAAATGTTAAATCCAGATATAACAATAGAGAACAAAAAATATTATACTATTTCATACGCATAGTTGTGAAAGTTATACTTCAAGTGATAAATATCCATATACACCAACAGGAACATTTAGAACTACAGATCTAAATTTTACAGTAGTAAGAGTTGGTACAGAACTAGAAAAATCAGCTAAAGCAGTATCAATATAATGTAATACATAATACAGACTATCATGATTATCCATCATATAATGGTTCATATACACGTTCACTTGCAACTGTAGAGAATATATTAAAGACAAATCCATCAGATATAATAATAGATGTACATAGAGATGCAGTAGGAAGTAGAAGCGATTATGCACCAACAGTAAAAATAGAGATACTGATGAAGCAGCACAGATAATGTTTGTAATTCGGAACAAATGAAGGAGGTTTATGGCATCAAATTGGAATCAGAATTTAAAATTTGCAATTAAAGTACAAGAAAAAAGCAGAAGAAATGTACCCAGGGTTATTTAAACCAATAATGCTAACAAAGTCTAGATATAATCAGCATTCTGGAAAATATGCTAGTATTATAGAAGTAGGAGCAACTGGAAATACACTAGAACAATGCTTAAATAGTATGAAGTATTTAGCAAAAGTTATGAATGAAGTTGTAAAATAAATTTTAGTCTTATATTGATTATTAAAAATACTGAAACTTAATTTTTATTTTACTTGAAATAAAAAAAGTATCTTATATATAATATAGCTATAATTCAAAAAAAGAGGAGGAATAATAATGGCAGAAATTAAGTTAGACTTTAAAAATAGTGGAGTAACACAAAAAGTATAATGGAGTATAAGGCACAAGTAGAAATTATTCATAAAGATTTGCATAGAAGAGCAAATGATGAAAAAAGACTTTGTAGGATGGTTAGATTTACCAACTAATTATGATAAAGATGAATTTGAAAGAATAAAAAAGCAGCTAAAAAATAAAAAAAGAATCCGATATTTTGGTAGTTATTGGAATTGGTGGTTCGTATCTAGGTGCAAGAGCTGTAATAGAAGCATTAACTAGTTCTTTTAATAATATGTTATCAGCAAAACAAAGAAAATATCCTCAAATATTATATGTAGGAAATAATTTAAGTCCAAATTATATTAATGAATTAATTGAATATATTGGAGATAAAGATTTTTCTATTAATGTAATATCAAAATCTGGTACAACAACAGAACCTGCAATCAGTTTCAGGATTTTTAGAGAAATATTAGAAAATAAATATGGAATAGATGAAGCAAGAAGTAGAATTTATGCTACAACAGACAAAGCAAAAGGAGCACTAAAAGTACTTGCGCAAAACGAAGGATATGAACAATTTGTAGTTCCAGACAATGTAGGCGGAAGATATTCAGTATTAACTGCTGTTGGACTGCTTCCAATTGCAACAGCTGGAATTGATATAGATAAACTTATAGAAGGAGCTAAAATAGCACAAGAAAGATATGATGATCCAAATCTAAAATATAATGAATGTTATCAATATGCTGTTATAAGAAATATACTATATAAATTATATAAAAATACAGAAATACTAGTCAATTATGAACCTAAAATGTATTACTTAACAGAATGGTGGAAACAATTATTTTTGGAGAAAGTGAAGGAAAAGAACAAAAGGAATATTCCCAGCAGGAGTGAATAACACAACAGACCTACATTCAATGGGGCAATATATACAAGAAGGTAGAAGATGTTTATTTGAGACAGTTCTTGCGGTAGAAAATTCTAATTCAGATATAAAAATTAATTCAGATGATGATAATTTAGATGGATTAAATTATTTAGCAGGAAAGACCTTAGACTATGTTAATAAAAGGCTATGGAAGGAACAATAAAAGCGCATGTATCTGGTGATGTGCCTAATATTAAAATAACTATGGACAAATTAGATGAAGTTAATATAGGAGAATTAATATATTTCTTTGAAAAAGCGTGTGCAATGTCAGGAAGTATTTTAGGAGTAAATCCATTTAACCAACCAGGTGTAGAAGAATATAAAAAAGAATATGTTTAAATTATTGAAAAAAGCCAGGATATTAAAATTTGTAAATATTAAGAATAATTTTTATAGCATAAGTTATTTGTAAGAGAAAATAATTTGTGCTATAATTTATGCAAAAATAATATAAGAGGAGAAAATAATGATATATACAGAGAAATTTAAGATTCCATTAAAAGATATAGGAAAAGATAATAAAATAAAAAATAGAGCAGTTTTAGAAATTTTAGAAAATATAGCATGTTATCATTCAGACTTAGTAGGCTATGGTGTAAATAATATAAAAGAAACAAAAGTAACTTGGATATTATTAGATTGGAAGTTAAAAGTAATTAATAGACCAACTTATGGGCAAGTATTAACAGTAAATACATGGGGAAAAGGAATGAATAAATTTTTACTTATCGTGATTATGAAATATATGATAATAATAACAATTTATGTGCAATAGCTACTTCAAAATGGGCTTTAATTGATACAGAAAAAGGGAAAATGTCGAGATTAACAGAAAATATAATTAATGCATATAAACCAGAGAAAAAAGACTGTATTTGAAGAAAATAGTTTAGATAAAGTAAAAATACCAGAAGAATTTTCGAATACAATTAAATATGAAGTGATTAGAAAAGATATAGATATTAATAAGCATATGCATAATTTATACTATTTAGATTTGGCATATGAAGCTTTACCAGATGAAATATATAATAAAAGACCATTTGATTATGTAAGAATAACTTATAAAAAAGAGATTAAACTTGGAGAAAAAGGTGAATTGTAAGTATGTTGAACAAGATGGCAAATATGTAATTGTTATTAAAAGTGAGGATGAAACAGTAATACATGCAATTGTGGAATTACAATAAAAAAGTTGCAATGCAGTAAGATGCCCAAGCTTTGGCTATCCCTATAATACTTAAATTTTATTTAATGTCTTTTCTTTTCATTCAAAAAGAAAATCTAATACAAGAAAATAAGGCGCTTTCACTGTACTGAACCCAAAAAATTGGACATTTTTTTATTAGGTATTAGGCTGCTTGGGAATGAACTCTGTATTGTACAGGACTCATTCCTTTTAACTTGCCCTTTATCCTTTTATTATTATAATAATCTATATATTCTATTATATCTGTTTCTAATTCTTCTATTGTTTTATATTCTTTCATATAAAATAATTCTGATTTTAATAAACCAAAGAAATTCTCTGCTAATGAGTTATCTAAACAATTTCCTTTTCTAGACATACTTTGTCTAATTCCTTTTTCTTTCAATAAGTGTTGATATTGTTTCATTTGATACTGCCATCCTTGGTCTGAATGTAATATCAAATTAGTATTATCTGGTATTTTACTAAATGCTTTTTTTTTTAACATGTCTACTACTTGTGCAAATACTGGATGCCTTGATATATTATAACTAATTACTTCTCCATTAAATAAATCTACTATTGGTGATAAATATATTTTTGCTTTATCTACTTTGAATTCTGTTACATCTGTAACCCATTTCTCATTTGGTTTTTTTGCTTCAAATTCACGATTTAATAAATTATTACATATTTTTCCTACTTCACCTTTATAAGATTTATATTTTTGTATTCTCACAAAACATTGCAGTCCTAATTCTTTCATTAATTTTGAAACTGTTTTATGATTTATATTATATCCTCTATTATGAAGTTCCATAGTTATTCTTCTATATCCATATCTTCCTTTGTTTTCGTGATAAATAGCTGTTATTTCTTCTTTTATCTCTTTATATTTATCTGTTTCCTTCATTCTATTTAATTGATAATAAAATGTACTTCTTGTCACTTCTGCATATTTTAACAAAGCCTCTAACTTAAATTCTTGCCTTAATTCATCTATTACAATTACTTTTTTCGATTGTTTTGGCTTTGTTCTTTTCTGAACTAAGGCTTGCAATTTTTTTTAAGTATGCATTTTCCATTCTAAGTCTTTGAACTTCTGCTATCAAATCTTCTTCTACATCTTTGGATAATTTTTTTTCTTGATTTAGAACTCATATTTTTATTTCTACCACGTCGCTCTTCATAAAGTGCTTGTGGCCCTTCCTCATAATATATACGTTCCCATTTTTTGTTACAGTACTTCCTGAGCTTAATTTAAAATGTATTGTTGTTTGTGTTGCAGACAAATGGTTTGTATGCATATATTCTACTACATTTTGCTTATATTTTCCATCATAAGATGCTTTTTTGTTTTTTCTATACCAATTTCTCCATGTTCATTGTATTTTCCTATCCAATGCTTTATTGGTGTTGGGCTTGGAATGTTAAATTTTTTTTGCTGCTTCATAACTAGTATGATAATTTTCAATACAATATTTAACAACTTTTAATTTGAATTCTTTTTGAGTATTTTTGCCATAAAATGAACCCTCCTTATTAAACTTTTTTTGTCTAATATTTTGGGTTCACTTCACCTCAGGCTCAAAATTATTTATCATATGAATTTAAACTTTTTGAATGTAATTGAAATAATCTTAGAATTTCTTAAATAATTTAATGGAAAATGTTCGCGTCGAGCTTTAGCTCGGACTAAGTGAAAGGGTGCCATTAGATTATTTAAGAAATTCTAAGATTATGTATTGAACTGAGAAAAGTTTAAATTCATATAATAATAATTTTGCCCGTGAACATTACTCATTTTCTTGTAAAAGATTTTCTATTTTTCATTCCAATCAAACGTCATTAAATAAAATTTAAGTATTATAGGGAGAGCCAAAGCTTGGACATTATAATTATTTATTACTGAACTATAACTAAAAGATTTAAATACAGAAAAAATAAGATTAATTTGCTCTTGACGAAATAAGAAAAAAATGATATAAATAGAAAGTGCTAAAAAGCATTTTTTGGCCCCTTGGTCAAGCGGTTAAGACGCCACCCTCTCAAGGTGGAATCATGGGTTCGATTCCCGTAGGGGTCACCAAAAAAAATTATAATAATTAAAAGGGAGTAGCTTTTTATTGCTAATCAACAGTCGCGATACGAAAGTATCTGGTTAGTAAGCTATAAATAGTAAGCGAGACTTTTAAGAGGAAATATTAATTTCCTTTTTAAAAGTTTTTTTGCATTATAGTACACTTGATTTATAAGTTTAATTAATAATTTTATTAATATGTAAAAAATAATAAGACAAGGAGTGGTAAAGAAGTGTAAAAAAAAAAAACAATTGGTTCAACAAAAAATTGAAGAAGTTGAAAAAGACTTAAACACAAATCTAGAAAAAGGGTTAACAACAGAAGAAGTTAAAAAAAAGGCAAGAACAATATGGATATAATCAATTAAAAGCAAAGAAAAAAAAAGCCAATGATACAAAGATTTTTAGATCAATTTAAAGATTTTTCAATTATTGTTCTAATTATTGCAGCAATTGTATCAGGAGCAGTAGGAGTTGCAGAAGGGGAAGGAATAACAGATACAATTATTATATTAATAGTAGTAATTGTAAATGCAATTATAGGAGTAACACAAGAATCAAAAGCAGAAAAATCACTAGAAGCATTACAAAAATTGACAGATCATGCTTCAAAAGTAATTAGAAATGGAGAAATAATAGTAGTACCAGCAAAAGAATTGGTACCAGGAGACATTATAGTATTAGATACAGGAGACTATGTACCAGCAGATGTAAGAATTATAGAAGCTGTTAATTTAAAATCACAAGAAGCATCACTTACTGGAGAATCTGTTCCAGTTGAAAAAAATATTGAAATAATTGAAGATGCAGAAGTTGGCTTGGGTGATAGGTTAAATATGCTATTTTCATCAAGTTTAATAACTTATGGTAGAGGAAAAGGTATAGTAGTAGAAACAGGAATGACGACAGAAGTAGGAAAAATAGCAGGAATGTTAGAGTTAGCGGAAGAACAAACAACACCTCTTCAAGAAAAATTAAACAAACTAGGAAAGACACTAGGAATAGTAGCATTAGCGATTTGTGTATTTATATTTATAATAGGATTAATACAAGAGAAAAGAACCAATTCATATGTTTATGACAGCAGTAAGTTTAGCAGTAGCAGCAATTCCAGAAGGATTAGTAGCTGTATCAACAATTGTACTTGCAATCGGAGTACAAAAAATGGTAAAGAAAAAATGCAATTGTAAAAAGGCTTCCAGCGGTTGAAACTTTAGGAAGTGCAACTGTTATATGTTCAGATAAAACAGGAACTTTAACACAAAATAAAATGACAGTTGAGAAAAAATTTTTATTAATAGCCAAACAAAAGATTTAGAAGAGTTTAAGAAAGATGCAACAAATGAAGATATAAAAAAAAATTAGTATATGCTAATATGCTATGTAATGATACAAAAATTTCAAATGACGGAACATTAACAGGGGATCCAACAGAAACAGCACTAGTTGATATGGCTTTTAAATTAGATTTTGATCCATCAATTTATGATAGGATGCCACGTATAGAAGAAGTTCCATTTGACTCAGATAGAAAACTTATGACAACAGTAAATGAAGTAAATGGAAAATATATTGTATATACTAAAGGTGGAGTAGATGAGTTACTAAAAAGATGTAAAACTTATTTGGAAAACGGAGAAATAAAACAGGACTTAGACAATTATTCAGAAGTAATAAGCAAAAATAATGAGAAAATGGCTAAAGAGGCATTAAGAGTTTTAGCTTGTGAATACAAAGAAATAGATCATAAGCCAACCAAAACTGAATTGGAGAATATAGAAGAAGATTTAACATTTATAGGAATGGTTGGGATGATAGATCCACCTAGAGAAGAAGCAAAAAAGCAGTACAAAAATGTAAAACAGCAGGAATAAAAACCGTTATGATTACAGGTGACCACAAAATTACTGCAACAGCAATTGCTAAAAAATTAGGAATTTTAGAAGACGAAGATGAAGCTTTAACAGGATTAGAACTAGAAAAAAATGTCAGATGAAGATTTACAAAGAAATGTTAGACGTTATTCTGTATATGCAAGAGTATCACCAGAACATAAAGTAAGAATAGTAAAAGCATGGCAAAGCAAATGGAGAAATAGTTGCAATGACAGGAGATGGAGTGAACGATAGTCCAGCATTAAAAACAGCGGATATAGGATGTGCAATGGGAGTTGTTGGAACAGACGTTGCAAAAGAAGCTGCAGAAGTTATCTTAACAGACGATAATTTTGCAACAATCGTGTCAGCAGTAGAAGAAGGAAGAAGAATTTATGATAATATATTAAAAAGTAATACAATTTTTACTCTCAAGTAATGTAGGAGAAATAATAGTTTTATTACTAGCAACATTGTGTACACCATTATTTGCGAAATGGTTTGGAATAACAGATATTTCAAATTTAGAAATATTATTACCAATTCATATTTTATGGATAAATTTAGTAACAGATTCTTTACCAGCATTAGCATTAGCATTTGATCCAGCAAATTCAGATATAATGAAAAGAAAACCAGCAAAGCCAAACAAGGAGTATTTACCAAAAGGAATGACATGGAGAGTTATTTACCAAGGTGCAATGATAGGAATATTAACATTAGTAGCTTTTATGGTAGGCTTATCTACAACAACTCCAATAGAAGGACTTTCATTAGATGAAACAAAAATAGAAGTAGGTCAAACAATGGCTTTTGTAACACTTGCTATGTCTGAATTAGTGCATGTATTCAATATTAGGGATAACAAAAAATCAATATTTTAAAGCAAAAAGTATTTAATAATAGCAAATTAATATGGGCTATAATAGCATCTGCAGCCCTAATGCTTGTAATATTAGCAATTCCAGTTTTAAGAGAAATTTTTAGTATTCCATATTACCGACTCAAAATATAGTGGAATTAATTTTATTAATATTAGCACCATTAGCAATAGTTGAGATATTCAAATTATTAAAAATTAATACAATAAAAGATGAATAAAAAAAAAATGGTTGAATTTAAACTATTTTTCCTGAAAGAATTAGTTAAGTTCAACCTTTTATACATATTTGTATTGATATTTATAAGCTTTTATGATAATATATTTTAAGAAAAAAGAGATAAAAAAATTTCTATTATAAAAAATCATTTTATACAGGAGGAAAAAAAATGAATAAAAAATTTTATATTACAACACCAATATATTATCCAAGTGGAAGATACCATATAGGAACAGCATATACAACAGTCTTGCTGATACAATAAAAAGATATCATAAGCTAAAAAGGAGAAGATACTTATATGCTAACTGGAACAGACGAACATGGACAAAAAATAGAAGAAAAAAGCTAAAGAAGTTAGGAAAAACGCCAAAAGAATATGTCGATGAATGGCAGCTATGGCCAAAAGAACTATGGACAAAAATGGATATAGACTATAATGATTTTATAAGGACAACAGATGTCAGACATACAAAAATAGTTCAAAAGATATTTGATAAATTTATGGAGCAAGGGGATATCTACAAAGGAGAGTATGAAGGATTATATTGTGTACCATGCGAAACATTTTTTACAGAAACACAATTAGTAGATGGAAAGTGTCCAGACTGTGGTAGAGAAGTTGTTAAAACCAATGAAAGAAGAAGCATATTTCTTTAATATGAAAAAATACACTGATAGATTATTAAAATATTATGATGAACATCCTGATTTTATATATCCAGCTTTTAGAAAACAAGAAATGATAAATAATTTTATAAAACCAGGACTCGAAGATTTATGTGTTACAAGAGCATCATTTGACTGGGGAATTCCAGTTTTAAAAGATCCAAAACATGTAATGTATGTTTGGGTAGATGCTTTAACAAATTATATAACAGCACTAGGATATATATCAGATGATGACACATTATTTACAAAAAATACTGGCCTGCAGATGTACAATTAGTAGGAAAAGATATTGCTAGATTCCACTTAATTTATTGGCCAATTTTCTTAATGGCATTAGATTTACCATTACCAAAAACAATTCTTGTACATAACTGGATAATGATGAAAGACGGAAAAATGAGTAAATCAAAAGGAAATGTAATATATCCAGAAAGTTTAATTGAAAGATATGGTTTAGATGCAACAAAATATTTCTTATTAAGAGAGATGCCAACATCACAAGATGGATTATTTTCACCAGAAGAATTTGTACAAAGATATAATTTTGAACTTTGTAATGATTTAAGTAACTTACTAAATAGAACGGTATCAATGGTTAACAAGTACTTTGAAGGAAAAGTTCCTAAGTATAATGGTACACCAAATGATGTTGATGAAAACAATAGAAGAAATAAGTGCAAATTGATAAATTTGAAAAATTATTTGAAAATTTACGAATTTGCAAATAGTTCCAAGAAATCTGGACATTAGTTGCAAGAACAAATAAATATATTGATGAAACAATGCCATGGTCATTAGCAAAAGAAGAAGAAAATAAAGATAAATTAGAATCATGTATGTATCATTTAATTGAGAATTTAAGAAAAATTGCAATTTTAATCAAACCTTTTATGAATGATACAGCAGAAAATATTTTAAGACAAATTGGTGCAAAAAGATCAAAATTTAAAAACATGGGAATTATTTAAAAAAATATGACAAATTAAAAATGTTCAAGTAATAAAAAAGGTGAGCCAATATTTATGAGATTAAATACAGAAGAAGAAATAGAATATATAAAAAAACACAATGAAAGTTTAAATAAAAACTCAATTAATTTTATTGGAGTTTTTAAAAAATTTACTACAAAAAATATAAAAATAGTATATAATATAAAAAGAAAAAAAGAAGTTGAAAAATGATAAAATAAGAGGAAGTAAAAAATGGTTAATGATGATAATTAGATGTATACAAAAATAGATACAAGGACTAAACTAGATAAAAAAAAGAATATTTATTATGGTAATATTAATTTTATTGTTGTTCTGTATATTATTAACAATTAACCATATCTAAAAATTTAATGGAAGAATATAAAGTATATAAACAATACGAAGCACAGTTGAATTCAATAAAACATCAAGAAGAAAAGAAAAACAAGCTAAAAAAAAGAAGAGACAGAAAAAAATTGAAAAAGGAAAGAAGGTAAAGCTAAGATATTCGGAAAACAAAATATGGATACTATTTATAAATCCGATACAAAAAAGGGTATTTTAACATTTGATGATGGACCATCTCCTGTTACTTCTAAAAAATACTAGACATATTAAAGCAAGAAAAATGTAAAAGCAACCTTTTTTATATTAGGGTCAAACGTTGATTCAAGGAAAGACGTTGAAAAAGAATATATGAAGAAGGACATTACTTAGCAAATCATGGATATTCACATGTATATTCTAGTATATATTCATCACCAGAAGCTGTATTAGATGAATTTAATAAATGTAATGATAAAGTAAAAAATGCTATAGAAGTACCTGACTACAATTCACATTTATTTAGATTTCCAGGAGGATTAGCTGGAGGAAAATATACAGAAATAAAAAAAGAAGCAAAAGAATTATTATTACAAAATAATATTGTAAATGTTGATTGGAATGCGTTAACAGGAGATGCTGAGAAAAACAAAATCTTTCAGTAGAGTTTGAAATGACAAGATTAACAGAAACAATGGAAAGGTAAAAATAGTTTAGTTATATTAATGCATGATGCAGCGGCTAAAAAGTGTAACAGCAGATGCGTTACCACAGATCATTGACTAAACTAAAAGAAGAAGGATATGAATTTAAAAATTTTATGATATTATAAAATAAATAAAATAGGGGAGAAATAAACATTGCCTAAAAAAGCTGGAGAAAAAATAATAGTATAAAAGAAAAATTGGAATATATAGGATTAGTTAGAAAATATTCCAGAAGAATTAAAAAGTATAAACCTTTAGGAATTTAGAATTCCAAAATTTTATGAAAAAACAATATAAACAATATAGATACATACCAGTTAAAAATATTCAAATATTGTTATCGCCAACAAATAGATTAGATGAAATTAGCGAAAATATAAAAAGCAAAGTCCTTTAGCAGAATACTTAGATGATAAAAATGAAGAAAACATTTTAAAATATACTACTTTTTTAAGTATGTTAAAACAATTTAAAATTGATGAAGTAGAAAAATAGAAAAAAGAACAAATAGTTTAAATAAAAAGATACCATTTAAAGTTAAATATGAAAACAACTATTTATGGCAAATATATTATTCAGAAAATACCGATCAATATTTTATGATTGTTCCAACAGAAGATACTGATTATTCAACATTTTTTTATTTTTAAAAAAGAAGATAGAAAAAAACAAAAACTCAAAAATATTTGTTCCAATTAGTAATATTCAATATTCTAATAAATATTTAAAAAAGAGATGAGTTTAAAGATTTAGAAAATTATTTATGGTTATTTACAAAAGATTGGCCATTAATTTATGAGGTATATGATAAAAATGAAATGATTTATCTATTCAAATAGTTGGAGAAACAAAGTATATCAAAAAATTAAAAGTCCATATAAAATAAAATTAAAATGAAGAAGATGCAAATCAATTATATAAATTACTAAAAGCAATGTTTATTTTACAAACAGAATTACCACATTATTTTCATTTTAAAACTAATATTAATAAAAATGGAGAATTGAAATTTTATTTAGAAGATGAAAAAATAGAATATATAGATATAGCTGAATGGATTAGTAATCAATATCATTTAGGCGAATAAAAAAAAAAAAAGTCGCAGAAAATTTAATAGAAAAAATATAAAAAAAATTGGAAAAATTGAAAAAAAAGAAATTGCTGCACAAGAAATAGAATATTTAGCAAAAGAAAAACAGATATCAACATTTTTAGAGTGCAAAAAATCATTTTTCGGAAAAGTAAAATATTATTTTAAATATAGTAAAAAAGTAAAAAAATAGAAAATGAAGGTGAAAAAAAGAAAGAAAACAATGATGAAATCTGCTCAGAAAAAAATGCTGAAAACATCATGAAGAAAATGAAGAATTACCTAAAAAGAAAAGAAAAAAAATTAAAAATTATACAATAGAAGAATTAGTGGAACTATATAAAGTAATAGAAAAAAGAAAATGAATTAAAAAATGTCATAATGGACATAAATAGCTTAAAATTGAAAAATAAAAATATGCAAGAAGAAAATTGAAAATGCAACAGCTTTTATCGAAGAAATTGATAACCATAAAAAGAGTATTTTTGAATTTTGGAAATATAGTAATAAAGATGAAATAGCTGTTTTACCAGAAGGAGAAGCGGAAGAAGTAAATATAATAAAAAAAAATAACAAGAGTTTTTTGATTATGAGGAAGATTTAGAAAATTTTGGAAAAAAAATGGACAAAATACAAAGAAAAAATCTTAGCAAAGATGAAACAGATAGTGTATATATAACTTCAACTAATTTATTAGAAATAATAAACAAAATAAAAAATTAATGAATTTCAACCAAAAGATATAGAAACTACATTGAAAGAAATAAAAAAGAAGCTATAGACAGGAAAAAATCCTTATCAGAAAATGAAGAATTTGACATATTTGGAGGAATAATTCAAGATAGTACTAAAGTATCAAGAATAAAAAACAAAAAACATAGAGAGTTAGCTAAAGACAAATTTAATATATTAGAAATAAATAAAAATACAAAACAAATCGGCTTTAAATTATCACTTGGAAAAATAATTGCTAATTTAAAAACAGCTATGAATAAAGTAGTGGTACCAGAAGAAATACCAGTATATAAAGCAATCGGAGAGAATAATTTAGATGATAGAAAAATAAATATATTTGATATTAATCCTGAAAAAGAAATACAAGAAGCTATAAAAAATGAAAATAATAAAATAAATTTTTATAAAATAGATTTAAAAGAAGGAAGCAATGCAATAAGTTATACAAATTGTATTTTTTATGATAATCAAAACAAGACTTTACCAGTAGGACAAGACTTATCAACAAAGATTTTAGTAGATATTTCTAAGCTGCAATTAGATTTAAAAAATAAAACAAGTTTTAAAATGGTTGAATTTGAAAATGAAAAAGATGACTTTTTCTGAAATAAATATAAAAACAGTTACTGTTTTTGAGTATGACGCTTTAATAAAAAAAAAGCAAGAAGAAAATAAAGTTTAAAAAATCTAGACAATTTAAAAAATATGTGCTAATATATATTAGTACATATTTTTGTTAAATAATTATGCCGATGTGGCGGAATTGGTAGACGCACATGACTCAAAATCATGCGGGAAACCATGTGGGTTCGAGTCCCACCATCGGTACCAATTAAAAAATTTTTTTAATATTTATATTAGATACTGTTAGATAGAAATGAAGACTCACACTCTTCATTTTTTATTTGTAGTTGCATCAATAATAAATTTTGAAATATCTATTGACAATATAAAATTTATGAGATAAAATACTAACTAAATTAGGAACTATTCTAATTTAAAGGAGAGATTTATGAATAACTATTCAAACAAAGAGAAATAATACTAGAAGTTATAAAAAATAATCGAACTCATCAAACTGCTGAAGAAATATATATACTAGTTACAAAAAAAGAACCAAAAATCAGCAGAAGTACAGTATATAGAAACATAAATATATTAGTAGAGAAAGGTATTATTGAGAAAATAACAATAGCAACAGGACCAGATAGATATGATTATTTATACGAAGAACATTATCATGCTATATGTAAAGTTTGTGGTAAAAGCATTTGACTTTTATTATAAATTCGAAAAAGATAATTTAATAAGTAAGATAAAAAACAAACTAATGTAGATATAGATATAAACAGCATAACTATTAATGGAATATGTGAAAAATGTAAATCAAAAATGAAATAAGGAGGAATTTTAAATGGAATTAAAAGGAAGTAAAACAGAAAAGAATTTAATGGAGGCTTTTGCAGGAGAATCTCAAGCAAGAAATAAATATACATACTTTGCAAGCAAAAGCAAAAAAAAAGGGTATGAACAAATAGCGGCAATTTTTCAAGAAACAGCTGACAATGAAAAAAGAACATGCAAAAAATGTAGTTTAAATTATTACAAGGAGGAGAAATTTTATCTACAGCAGAAAATTTAAAAGCAGCAGCAGAAGGAGAAAATTATGAATGGACAGACATGTACGATAGAATGGCAAAAGAAGCAAAAGAAGAAGGATTTGATCACATCGCATTTTTTTTTGCAGAAGTTGCAAAAATAGAAAAAAGAACATGAAGAAAGATACAAAAAACTATTAGAAAATGTTGAAAACGGTTTAGTATTTAGCAAAGATGGAGATAGAATTTGGAAATGTAGAAACTGTGGACATATAGTAATTGGAAAGTCAGCACCAGCAAGTATGCCCTGTATGTGCACATCCAAAAGCATATTTTGAGATTAAAAGCAGAAAATTATTAAAAAACCAAAAATGCTCTGAAACAATTTTTGTTAAAGCATTTATATTGTAAGAAATTATATTAGAACAAAATCTAATATAATTTCTTTTTTTTGTAGAAAAAAGGCAAAATTGTATGATATAATAAGGTGCATAAAAAGGAGAAAAAAAATATGCCAAAATTTTTTGTTAATGAAGAACAAATACAAAAAGAAGATGTAAAAGTAATAGGAAATGATGTAAAACACATAAAAAATGTATTAAGAGAAAAAGTAGGAAACGAGTTAATAATATGCAATACTTCAAATAAAAAAGATTATTTATGTAAAATAGAAGAAATTTCAGAGGAATATATAAAATGTAAAAAATTGAAAAAGAATTAGAAAACAATTCGGAATCAAATATACAAGTAACAATTATGCAAGGGTTACCAAAAGCAGATAAAATGGAGTTAATTATTCAAAAATCAGTTGAATTAGGAGTTTACGATATTATACCAATTGAAATGAAAAGATGTGTTGTGAAGGTAAATGAAAAAAGATAAAGCAAAAAAAACTACAAAGATGGCAAAAATATCAGAAGTAGCAGCTAAACAATGTGGAAGAAATATAATACCCAAAATAAAACCAATATTAAATTTAAAAAACATTTGTAATATGCTAAAAGAATATGATATAGTATTATTGGCATATGAAAAGGAAGAAAAAATCACGATAAAACAAGAATTAAATAATATAAAAAGAAAATTTAGATAACAATAGCAAATTTAAAATAGCAGTTATTATTGGACCTGAAGGAGGAATATCAACAGAGGAAGTTGAACTGTTACAAAAAACGGGGCAAAATCAATTACATTAGGAAAAAGAATATTAAGAACAGAAACTGTAGCTTTAAATGTTTTAAGTGTAATAATGTATGAACTAGAAAATTAGGAGGAAATGATGAAAAAAATAGGAAAAAATTTGTCAAGAGCACTATGTATTATAATTTATTTCATAATTTTATTTTTTGCTTATACAAGAATGAATTTAGACAGATTAGCACAAGATATACAAGTATTTTCTGGAGCTTTTTTTAATATTAGGAATATTAGCATTAGAAAAAGCTTACAAAAAAGACAGTGGAGAAGTAGCAATTACAGGGATAGAACTATTAGTTTTATCTATACACTCTTTATCTATTATGCATATGATAACATTATTGAAATATGATTTTTAAATCATATATGTTAATTTCATCAGGAATTGTTGTAATTTATTATGTTTTTAAAAGTAATAATTATTTATACAAAAGATAAAAAGAGTATTTAAAAGGATTAAGTGATATATCAAAAATTGTTAAAGAAGATGAACCAATAAAAAAAGAAGCTAAAAAAAAAAAACAAAACGAAAAGGAAAAAGAAGAAACAGACGAATTAGAAAGTACAAAAGAAAATCAAAGTAAAGAAACAAATAACACTGAAATAAAACAAAATAAAGATAGTAAAATAAAAACAAATAGTAAGAGAAAACAAACAAAAAAAGTGAATGAATCTAAAAATAAAGAAAAACCAAAACCAAAACCAAAAACAAAAGCAAAAAGCAATAAAAAGTAATAGAAGATAAAACAGAAAAACAATCTAAAGAGACAAAAACAGAAACTAAAAAGAAGAAAATAGAAAATGTAGAAGAAAAAAACTAAAAATGAAAAAAAGAAAAAAATCTTCAAGTGTAAAAACTAAGAAAAAGTTGAAAAAGAGGTAAAAGAAAATGATTAGAAGTATGACCGGATATGGTAGAGCAAAGCTTTCAAAAGATGATAGAGAATATCAAATAGAGATAAAAAGCGTAAATCATAGATATTTAGATATATCAGTAAGAATCCCAAAACAACTTAGTTATTTAGAAGAAACAATAAAAAAAGAGATCAAAAAAAAGGTAAAAAGAGGAAAAATTGATGTTTTGTTACCATTTGAAAATAATTCGCTAGAGGGAAAAGAAATTAAAATAAATACAGAATTAGCAAAAGCATATATTGATGAATTAAAAAAATTAGCTGAAAAAGAAAATATATTATCAGATATACAAGTTACTGAAATTTCCAAATATCCAGATGTATTAAATATACAAAAGCAGCCAAGATGACGAAAAAATAACAGAGGAAGTATTAGAAACCATAACTATAGCAACAGATAATTTAGTTCAAATGAGAGAGACAGAAGGAAATAAAATATCAGAAGATTTATTAAAAAGATTAAATATAATAAATAAAAAAAGTAGAAGAAATAGCTAAACTTTCTACTGGACTTATTGAAGAATATGTAGTAAAATTAGAAAGAGAATTAATGAAATACTAAAAATCAGGAGATTGATAAAACAAGATTAGCTCAAGAAGTTGTAATATATGCAGATAAATGTTCTATTGAAGAAGAGGTCACTAGATTAAATAGTCATATATCACAATTTAAAAAATTTACTAAATTCAAATGAGGCAATAGGGAAAAACTAGATTTTATAATACAAGAGATGAATCGTGAAACAAATACAATAGGCTCAAAAGCAAACAATTTAGAAATAACAAATGGAGTTATTGATATAAAAACAGAAATTGAAAACATAAGAGAACAAATACAAAATATAGAATAGAGAGGATTTGATTTTATGCAATTAGTCAATATAGGTTTTGGAAATATTGTTTCAGCAGAAAGAATTGTAGCAATTGTAAGCCCAGAATCTGCACCTATTAAAAAGAATGGTACAAGAATCAAAAGATAATAAAACAGCGGTAGATGCTACATATGGAAGAAGAACAAGAGCAGTATTAATTATGGATTCAGGACATATCATACTATCAGCAGTTCAACCAGAAACTGTAGGAGGTAGAATAGATAAAACAATATCACAAGATGATGGTGGAAAACAAATAGCAGAAGCTATAAAATAATTTTATAAAGGAGTGGATTTAAAATGATGGTAAAACCAAGTGTTTCAGAATTATTAAAAAAAAGGCAGATAATAGATATGAGTTAGTAATTGCAACAGCAAGACGTGCAAGACAAATAGCTGCAGGAGCAGAAGTAAAAACAGATGTTAAAGAGGAATCTCCAGTTACATTAGCTGCTAATGAAATTGCAGAGGGAAGGTAGAAATATGTTAGTAATATTATCTGGAGTAGCAGGAGCAGGAAAAGATACAATAAAAAAAGAACTAATAAAAAGAATGGAAAATGTAGAATCTCTTCCTTCATTTACTTCTAGACCTATGCGTGAAGGAGATGTAGAAGGTGGAACATATAATTTTGTAACTAGAGAAGAATTTGAAGAAATGATAGAAAAAAAGGGCATTTCTATGAGTATGATGTACATCATAACAATTATTATGGAACTTCAAAGAAATTACTAAATGAAAAAATTGAAAGTGGAAAAATAATAGTAAAAGATATTGATGTAAATGGTACAGAACATTTAAAAGATCTGTTAAATGCAGACACAAAAGTAGTTACTATTTTTTTTAAGAGTGCCTAAAGAAGAACTTGAAAAAAAAGGTTACAAGATAGAGTTGATAAACCAAGCCCAGCAGAAATACGCTTAAGGTTAAGTAGATTTGAATATGAAGAATCTAGAATTAATTTATACGATTATGTATTAAAAAATGATAATCTAGAAAAAACAGTTCAAATAGTTATGACAATATTAGAAAACGAAATGAAATTATTAGAACAACAATAAAAAGCTATCTTTCAGATGGCTTTTTTATATAAGGAGAAAGAATAATAGAATGATAGCAGAAGTAGTTATAAATAGAACAGCCAAAAAATTAAATAGAACATTTGATTATGCTATTTCAAAAGAGCTAGAAGATTTTGTTATAATTGGAAGTAAAGTTTTAGTCCCTTTTTGGAAAAGGAGGAAAATTAGAAGAAGCATTTGTAACAAGAATAAAGGATAATACAGAATTTAAAGTAAAAGAAATTGCAAAAATAGAAAATAGTTTAGATGAAAAGAAAATAGAATTGGCAAAATGGATGGCAAATAGATATTTTTGTAATATATCTGATTGTATAAAACTTATGCTGACACCTGGAACAAGAGGAAAAGAAAAGAAAGCACAGGAAAAAATCATAAGAGTTGTATATTTAAAAAAAAAAAAAAGACGAAATATTATTTGAAATAGATAATAAAAAGATCAAATCAGAAAAGCAAATAAGAGTACTTAAATTTATACAAAAAATGAAGGATTAACTATACCAGAGATAGAGATGCATACAGATTGTTCTAGAGCTATTATAAATACACTAATTAAAAATGGATATTTAGAATTAGTTGAAGAAAAAAGATAGAAAGAGATCCGTTAAAAAACAAAAATTTAGCATCAACAAACAAATTAAAACTAACAGAAGAACAGCAAAATGCATTTGAAAAAGTTGCTAAAAGTATAGATGAAAAAGAATATAAAAGGTTTTTATTATATGGGGTAACTGGGTCACGGAAAACAGAAGTATATTTACAGTTAATACAAAAAATACTAGAAATGCAAAAAACTGCAATTGTTTTAGTCCCTGAAATATCATTAACTCCACAAATGTTAGATAGATTTATTTCAAGATTTGGAAAAGAAAAAATAGCTGTATTGCATAGCAAATTATCAATTGGAGAAAAATATGATGAATGGAATAAAATAAAAAAGAAGGAAAGGCAAAAATAGTAATAGGTGCAAGGTCTGCAATTTTTGCACCAGTTACAAATTTAGGAATTATTATAATAGATGAAGAACATGATAGTTCTTATAAATCCGAGGCAAATCCAAAATATGATGCAAAACAAGTAGCAAAATACATTGCAAAAAACAAAATAATTGTCCATTAGTATTTGGAAGTGCAACACCAGATATTAATACATATTATAAAGCAAAAACATTAGGAAAAATAGAACTATTAGAATTAACTAAAAGAGCAAATAATTCGTCATTACCAAAAGTTAGCATTATTGATTTAAAACAAGAATTAGCAAATGGAAACCGCTCAATGTTAAGTAGGGAATTATATCAAGAAATAGAAGAAAATTTAAAAGAAAAAAGGCAAACAATATTATTTTTAAATAGAAGAGGATTTTCAACTTTTGTAATGTGTAGGGACTGTGGATATACAGTCAAATGCAAAAATTGCAATATAAGTCTGACTTACCATAGTTATGAAAAAAAATTAAAATGTCATTATTGCGGATATGAGCAAGAAATTGTAAAAATTTGTCCAGAATGTCATAGTGACAAAATAAGATATTTTGGTACTGGAACTCAAAAAAAATTAGAACAAGAGATTATAAAACAATTTCCAAATGCAAAAACGATTCGTATGGATGTTGATACAGTAACTAAAAAAAGAATTCACATGAAGAAATATTAAATAAGTTTAAAAATGAAAATATAGATATTCTAATAGGGACACAAATGGTAGTAAAAGGCCATCATTTTCCAAATGTAACATTAGTAGGAGTAATTGCGGCAGATAGTTCATTAAACATTGATGATTATAGAGCAAATGAAAGAACATTTCAAATTTTAACTCAAGTAGCACGGACGAGCAGGAAGAGAAAAAACTACCAGGAAAAGTAATAATTCAAAGTTATAATCCAGATAATTTTAGTATACAATGTGCTAAAAAAAAACAGAATTATGAAATGTTCTATGCAACAGAAATAGCTTTAAGAGAACAGTTGAAATATCCTCCATTTTGCGATATAATAGTAATTAGTTTTAACGGAAGTAATGAAGCAGATATAAAAAATAAGAGTGATTTGGTATATAGATATTTAAAAGATAAACTAGAAAATAAATTTAAAATATTTATTCCAATGCCAGCACCAATTGATAAAATTCAAAACAAGTATAGATATAGGATTATAGTAAAAGGAACGATGGATAAAGAATCTAATGAAGAGTTTAATAAATGTTTAAAAAAACATTTATAAAGAAAAATTTAAAAGATATGAGAATATCAATAGATGTTAATCCTAATAGTATGGCATAACTAATAAAAATATAGTTTAAATAACCAAAAAGGAAAGGAGTAAAAAATGGCGATTAGAAATTTGAGATATAAAGGAGACGAAATTTTAAAAAAGAAATCAAGGGAAATAGAAACAATTGATGAAAAATTACAAACATTGATTGATGATATGATAGAAACAATGCATAAATATAATGGAGTTGGACTTGCAGCAGTTCAAGTAGGAATTTTAAAAAGAGTAATAGTAATTGATATTTATGACGATAATGGACCAATTGCTATGATAAACCCAGTAATATTAAAAACAAAAAGGAAAACAAGAGGTTGACGAAGGTTGTTTAAGTTTTCCAAATGAATTTGCAAAAGTTATAAGACCTACTGAAGTAACAGCTGAATATACTGATAGAGATGGAAAGAAAATAAAAGTAAAAGCAAAAGAATTATTAGCACAAGCTATTTGTCATGAAGTAGATCATTTAAACGGAAGTTTTTATTGATAAAATAATACCAGGAACTTTAGAATATATAGAACCAACTGACGAAAAATAATCTAAGAGGAGGAAGAAATGAGAATAGTTTTTATGGGAACACCAGATTTTGCTAAAGAAAGTTTAGAAGCGGTGTATAATGCAGGATATGAAATATTGGGAGTAGTAACAAATCCAGACAAACCAAAAGGAAGAGGAATGAAGATGATGGCTTCCCCAGTAAAAGAATTTGCTATAGAAAAAAAACATAAAGATATATCAACCATTAAAAGTAAAAAAATAATGTTGAATTTATACAAGAGATAAAAGATTTAAATCCTGATATTATTTGTGTAGTAGCATATGGTAAAAATATTGCCGAAAGAAATTTTAGAAATTCCAAAATTAGGATGTATTAATGTTCATGGTTCTTTACTTCCTAGATATAGAGGAGCAGCACCTATTCAATGGGCTATTTTAAATGGAGATAAAACAACAGGAATTACTACAATGTATATGGATATTGGTATGGATACAGGAGATATGATTTATAAAAGAAGAAGTTGATATTGGAGAAGATGAGACAACAGGAGAATTATGGGAGAGATTATCTAAAATTGGTGGAAATCTTCTAGTAGAAACTTTTAAAAGAAATCGAAAAAGGGATAGCGCCAAGAGAAAAACAAGGAAATGACTATACTTTAGCACCAATGTTAAATAAAGATATGGCTAAAATTGACTGGGAAAACAAGACAGCACAAGAAATAAAAAATTTAGTAAGAGGATTAAACCCAATTATGGGAGCATATACTTTTTTAAATGGAAAAAAAATAAAATTCTGGAAAGTTTCAATTGCAACAGAAGATGAATTAATTACAGATAATATTGAAATTATGAGAAATGGAACAGTAATTATTTCAGACCAAAAAAGATGGATTATTTATAAAGGCAAAAAAATGGAATTTTAAAAGTGCTAGAAATTCAAGGAGAAAATGCAAAGAAAATGTCAATAGGAGATTTTCTAAGAGGAAATCAAATTCAAGAATTTGATGTATTTGAATAAAAACAGTTGTAAAAAGAAAAAAATTGATATACTTATAATGTATTTTATAAGTATATCTTTTTTTAGTTAATAATAAAGGTAGGTATTAACTAAAAAAAATAAAAAGGAGGAAATAAAAATGAGTGAGGAAAACAAAGAAAATCAAGAAATAGTAGAATTAGACAATGAAATAAAAAACAGAAAATGAAGGGATAAAAATATCTGATGATGTAGTAGCAGTTATTGCAGGTGTAGCCGTATCAGAAGTCAATGGAGTTGCTGGAATGGCTGGAGGTTTTGCTGGAGGTATTTCAGAGGTCTTTAGTGGAAAGAAAAATATGGCAAAGGGAATAAAAGTAGAAGTATCAGAAAATATAGCAAAAATAGATGTAAATATTATTGTAGAGTATGGTTCTAGAATACCAGATGTAGCATTTGAAATTCAAAACAGAGTAAAGAAAGCAGTAGAAAGTATGACTGGATTAAAAGTAGAAGAGGTAAATGTACATGTTCAAGGAGTTAATACTGATACAGCAAAAAAAATGATACACCTAATGAAAGTGAAAACAATATAGAAGAATAAAAAGAAAAAGAGGAAAAAATGAAATGAAATTTTTAGAAAAAATCGCATTAGTTATATATTCTAATATTATTTTAATATTATCTATAGTATTATGCTTACTAATATTTGGATGGCTAGATATGAATTTAATTGGAAATATTATTTACAAAGTTATTGTAGGAGATGTTTCAAGTAAAATATTACTAGGAATAAGTGTAGTATTTATCTTACTTGCAATTAAATGTATATTTTTTGATTCAACATCAAAAGGAAAAACAAATGAAGAACAAGGAGTTTTGTTAGAAAATGAAAATGGAAAGCTTATGATATCAAAAGAAACACTAGAAAACTTAGTTAATTCAGTAGCTTTAAATTTTGAAGGAACAGAACAAGTAACAACCAGAGTTGAATTAGATAGAGAAAATAATGTAATGGTGTATGTTAATTTAATGGTTAGCTCAAATGTTATTATAAAAAGAGTTATCTGCAAATTTACAAACTAAAATAAAAGAAAAAATAAAAACCGCAACAGATTTAGATGTAAAAGAAGTAAATATTACAGTAAAAAAAGTTGCACAAAAAAAGAAGAACAGCAAGAGGCTTAAGAAAATTCGTAACAAATTTATGCGGAAAGGAATGTGATTAAGATGAACGGATTTAAGGATTTTATAACTCAATATAGAGGAGCTATTATAGGAGTAATTATAGCGATATTAATATTAGTTACAAGATTGCATGATTTAATATTAGCTATTGTTGTGCTAGTATTAGGAGCTTTTATTGAAATTATGTACAACAAAATAAAGATTTTGTAAAAACGAAATTAAAAAGTTTTATAGATAAAATGTAATATTATTGGGAAGGAAAAATATACATGAATAGATCAGAAATAAGAGAACAAGCATTTAAACTTATATATAGTTTAGAAATTCAAAATATAGAAAAATTTAGAAGAGCAAATAGAATTATATATAGAAAGTAATAATATAACAGATAAAAATGCAATAGAATACATTAAAGATAGTGTTTTAGGAATCAAAAAAAATGAAAAAGATATAATGCAAAAAATAGAAATAAATTTAAAATCAGACTGGAAAATCGAAAGAATTTCTAAAATTGATTTAGCAATATTGAAAATAGCTATTTACGAAATAAAATACAAAGATATCCCATTTAAAGTTGGAATTAATGAGGCAGTGGAATTAGCAAAAAAATATGGTGAAGATAATTCTAAAAACTTTGTAAATGGAATTTTAGCAAGTATTGTAAAAGAATAAAAAAAGGAAGAAATGAAAATATGAAATATGCAGATATGGCTATAACAGTTTCTGATTTAAATAAATATATGAAAAGAAAAAATAGCGGAAGATGAATATTTAAATAACATATTAATAAAAGGAGAAATATCAAATTTTAAAAATCATTATACAGGACATATGTATTTTACTTTAAAAGACGAAAAATCTTTAATAAAATGTATTATGTTTAAATCTTATGCAACAAAATTAACTTTCATGCCAAAGGATGGCATGAAAGTTATGATTTTAGGTAGTGTTTCTGTTTTTGAAAGAGATGGAGTATATCAAATTTATGCAAGAGCAATGGAAGAAGATGGCTTAGGAGATTTATATACTAAATATCAAGAATTGAAAAAAAAAGACTTGGGCAACAAGGTTTGTTTGAAGAAGAGCATAAAATGAAAATACCAATGATGCCTAGAGTTATAGGAGTATTAACATCACAAACAGGTTCTGTAATAAGAGATATTATAAATGTTTCAACAAGAAGAAATCCAAATGTATATATACGTTTATTACAAGTACCAGTTCAAGGAGAAGGCGCAGCTGAAAAGATATCAAATGGAATAGAATATATGAATAAAAACAAATTAGCTGATGTATTAATTTTAGCAAGAGGAGGAGGCTCTTTAGAAGACTTATGGCCATTTAATGAAGAGATTGTTGCACATAGTATATACAATTCTGAAATTCCTATTATATCAGCAGTAGGACATGAAACAGATTTTACAATAGCAGATTTTGTTGCAGATTTAAGAGCACCAACTCCATCAGCAGCTGCAGAACTTGCTGTGCCTGATATATATGAAGTAAAGTTTAAAAAATTGAAACTTACCAAGATAGATTAAGAAATTCATTAATAAAAAACTAGAACTTATGAATCTTAGATATGAAAAATGCATGTCAAGTTCAGTATTTAAAGAGCCTTTAAGAAAAAATAAATGACAACTATATTAAATTAGATAATTGTATTAAACAAATAGAAAATAGTATAAAAGTAAAAAACACGAAAAAGAAAAAACTAAATACATAGAATTGATTGCAAAATTAGATGCTCTAAGTCCATTAAAAACATTATATAGAGGATATTCTATAACGGAAAAAAACAATAAAGTTATAAAAAGCAAAGAAGAATTAAAAACAAATGATTTAATAGAAATTAGATTTATAGATGGTAAAAAAAAGAAGCAATTGTAAAGTAGTTTATAAGGATTGAAAAAAAAAGGAAAAAAGATATTTATGAGTAAAAGTTTTGAAGAAAATATGGAAGAATTAGAAAAAGTTGTTGCAGAATTAGAAAAAGGAGATTTAAACTTAGATGATTCTGTTTCAAGATTTGAGCAGGGAATAAAAATTTCTAAAGAATGTAGTAAAATATTAGAAGAAGCAGAGAAAAAATTACGATTTTAGTAAAAAAAAGATGATGAAATGAAAGAAGAAAATTTTCAAACAAAAGATTAAAAAAAATAAAAAGGGAAAAATGTAAAATGAACAATTTAATAGGTTTTATACAAAATAAATATATTTATATACCAGTCTTATTATGGTTTGGAATACAGCTATTTAAATTAATTTATGATTTAGTAACTACAAAAAATTCAATTTTAAAAGAATTATGGGAGCAGGAGGAATGCCAAGTTCTCATTCAGCTGTAGTAGCGGGATTAGCAACATTGGTAGGAAAATATCAAGGAGTAGATACACCTATATTTGCTGTAGCTTTTATAATGGCAATAGTAGTTATGTATGATGCATGTGGAGTAAGGAGAGCTGCAGGTAAACAAGCGGCTTTATTAAATAAATTGGTTGAAACACCAGGGTTAACTGGCATACAAGTTTCAGAAAGACTTGTAGAAGTATTAGGACATACACCTATACAAGTTTTTGTGGGAGCTTTAATAGGTGTAGTTGTAGGATTAATAGCATAATAGCAGACAAAATCAAAACAATATAAAATTAGTATCAGATAGGGGGCAATAGAAATGACAGATATTGAAATAGCAAAAAATACAAAATTAGATGAAATTAATAAAATAGCAGAAAAATTAGAAATTAAAGAAGAGGATATCGAACAATATGGGAAATATAAAGCAAAAAAAAATTTCTAATGAAATATATGAAAAAATAAAAGCAAGAATAATGGAAAATTAATTTTAGTAACAGCTATTTCCCCAACACCATTAGGGAGAAGGAAAAACTACAGTTTCTATTGCAATTGCTGATGGATTAAGAAAAATAGGTAAAAAATCTATACTTACATTAAGAGAGCCTTCTTTAGGGCCAGTTTTTGGAATAAAAAGGAGGAGCAACTGGAGGAGGAAAAGTACAAATTGCTCCAATGGAAGATATAAATTTACATTTTACAGGAGATATTCATGCAATAACATCAGCTAACAACTTATTATCTGCTATGATTGACAATCATATTTATTTTGGAAATGAATTAGATTTGAAAAAGTAGTATGGAAAAGATGCTTAGATTTAAATGATAGACAATTAAGAAAAGTTGAAACAGGACTTTCAGGCGAAAGTAAAATAGTTCCAAGAATAGATAATTTTGACATAACAGTAGCTTCAGAAATAATGGCAGTGTTATGCTTAGCTGAAAATTTAAAAGATTTAAAACAAAAATTAGGAAATATAATAATTGGATACAATAAAAAAAGAAGAGCCGATATATGTTAAACAATTAAAAGCAGAAGGTGCAATGACAGTATTATTAAAAGATGCTATTAAAGCCAAATCTAGTACAAACACTTGAACATACACCGGCATTGGTTCATGGAGGACCATTTGCTAATATTGCGCATGGCTGTAATAGTGTAATTGCAACAAAAACAGCATTAAAACTTGCTGATTACACAATAACAGAGGCAGGATTTGGTGCAGATTTAGGAGCAGAGAAATTCTTCGATATAAAATGTAGAAAAACAGGATTAAAACCAGATGCTGTAGTAATAGTTGCGACAATTAAAGCTATTAAATATCATGGTGGAGTAAAAAAAAAAAAAATACAAGAAGAAAATATAGAAGGAATCTAGAAAAAGGAATTGATAATTTATATAAACATATAGATAATATAAAGAATAAATTTGGCTTAAACGTTATAGTTGCATTAAACAAATATGCATCAGATACTGAAAAAGAAATAGAGTATATTAAAGAAAAATTAGCTAATAAAAATATAGAGTTAAGTGTAGTAGAAGGTTGGGCTAAAGGCGGAGATGGAGCAATTGATATAGCAAACAAACTAGTTAAGTTAAGCCAACAGCCAAATGAATTTAAATACATATATAATGATAGTGATTCAATAAAAAAAAAATATTAAAAATAGCAAAAAATATTTATTATGCAAAAGATGTTAAATATTCTGAAGAGGCAGAAAAGCAAATAGAAAATATAGAAAGAATGGGATATGGAAATCTTCCAATATGCATTGCAAAAACACAATATTCTTTTTATCAGATGATCAAAAAAATTTAGAATGTAAAGATGACTATAATATTAATGTAAGAGGAGTGGAATTAAAGAATGGAGCAGGTTTTGTGGTTGTATTAGCAGGAAAAATAATGACAATGCCAGGACTTCCAAAGGTGCCTGCAGCAGAAAGTATTGATATAGATGAAGATGGAGAAATTGTTGGGATTTTTTAAAATTTAGTATTTTTGTCGGTATATTTAATGTTAGAGAAAACAAAAAACAACAAAGAAATGAAACAAACAAGACCTGTCCCCAGTGTCTCAAAAAGGAGTAGATATGAGTAAAGTGAAATGGACAAGTGAACAACAGGATGCTATTTATGAAAAAATTCGAATATTTTGGTTGCAGCGGCTGCTGGTAGTGGTAAGACTGCTGTTTTGGTAGAAAGAATTATTAATAAGATAATAAATGAAAAAATAGATATAGATAAGTTATTGGTTGTAACATTTACAAATGCTGCAGCTTCTGAAATGAGGGAAAGAGTTTTAGATGCTATTTATAAAAAACTAGAGGAAGATTCTGAAAATGAGAATTTGCAAAGACAGATTACTTTGCTAAATAAAGCTAGTATATGTACTATTGATTCTTTTTGCTTAGAAGTTGTTAGAAATAATTTTTATGAATTAGATAATGTTTCTCCTAATTTTAGAATTGCAGATACTACTGAAATAGAGTTGTTAAAGCAAGAGGTATTAGAAGATATATTTGAAAAAAAAATATGAGGAAGATAATGATGAATTTATCAAATTGATTCATACGTATACAAGTTATAGAGATGATACTCCTTTAAAAAAGAGTTAGTATTAAAGATAAATAATTATATACAAAGTAATCCATTTCCTGAAAAATGGTTAACTGATAAGATAGAAATGTTTAATTTAAAAAGATAGATTAGATGAAGATTTTGCAAATACTATTTGGGGAAAGGAATTATTGAAAGAGGTTGATGAAGAATTAGTAGATATATTGTCTACGTTTGAAAGTATATCTAAAAAACTTACATTAGATAAAGAATTAGAAAAATATTATCAAACAATTAGAAATGATATTGATATGTTAGAAAATTTAAAGAGAAGTTTAAATAGTTGGGACAAAGCATATGAGATAAATCAAAATTTAAAGTTTCCTACATGGCCAAAAAAGTAGAATCTGAATTAAAGGATGAAGCAAAAAGATACGTGATGATGGAAAGAAAAAATTAAGTAAAATATTAGATAAGATATTGATTTATAATTCAAGGCAAGCTAATGAAGATATTTATGACATGTATTCTATTTTATCAAAGTTAAAAAAATCTAATATTCGAATTTAATGAAGAGTTTTCGAAAAAAAAAGAAATAAAAATATAGTAGATTTTAACGATATAGAACATTTTGCTTTAAAAATATTATTAAAAAGAAGAAAATGGAAAAATACAAGTTTCTGAGGTAGCAAAGAGGTATCAAGAAAAATATTTAGAAATTGCAATAGATGAATACCAAGACAGTAATATGGTACAAGAATATATTTTGAGTTCTGTATCAAAAAGGAAATAATATATTTATGGTAGGAGATGTAAAACAAAGTATTTATAAATTTCGCCAAGCTATGCCAGAATTATTTTTTTAAACAAATATCATAAATATAAATCGAAAAAAAGATAAGCAAAAAGAAGATGATTTAAAAATACAATTATATAAAAATTTTAGAAGTAGAGATAATGTGTTAGATTTTACTAATATAGTTTTTCAAGATATAATGAGCAATGATTTAGGAGATATTGAATATGATGAAAAAGAATATCTAAATTTAGGTGCAGATTATCCAGAGTAAAAAAACAAAATTTTGCAACTGAAATTGATATTATAGATTTGAAAGAAGAAGAAAAACAAGAGAATATAGAAAACGAGGAAATATTTGAAGAAAAAACGAAGAAGAAGAAGAACGAGTAGAAAATATTGAATTAGAGGCTAGATTTGTTGCAAATAGAATAAAAAGAGTTAATAAAAAAAAAATTTCAAGTATGGGACAGAAAGAAAAAACCAATATAGAAATATTGAATATAAAGATATAGTAATATTGCTCAGATCAACTGCTAATATAGCACCTATATATGAACAAGAAATTTTATCGTTGAATATGCCTGCGTTTTCAGATAGTTCCCAAGAATATTTAGGTTCTATTGAAATTCAAACTATAATGTCTTTATTAAAAATTATAGATAATCCAATACAAGATATTCCACTTGTTACAGTATTGAGGTCTTTTATAGGAAAATTTACAGATGATGAATTAGTTCAAATAAGACTATCTGATAAATATGACAACTTTTATGTTTGTATGCAAAAAAGCTATGATTGATGTTAATAAAGAGCTTAAGGAAAAAAATTTGCAATTTTTTAAGCAATTTAGATAAATGGAGAGATGAACAAGAATATCTAGCATTAGATGAATTAATATGGAAAATTTACAGTGATACAGGCTTTTATAATTATGTTCGGATTAATGCCAAATGGTGAATTAAGACAAGCAAATTTAAAAATGTTGTTTCAAAAAAGCTAAACAATATGAAAGTTCAAATTTTAAAGGATTATATAATTTTATTAATTTTATAGATAGGCTAAAACTAAGCAGTGGAGATTTGGGTTCTGCCAAATTAATTGGAGAAAATGATAATGTAATTCGTATTATGAGTATTCATAAAAGTAAAGGCCTTGAATTTCCGGTTGTGTTTTTATCAAGTACTGGAAAACAATTTAATTTAATGGATTTAAATGATTCTGTTTTGTTACATCAAGAAATGGGAATAGGAGTTAAATATATTGATTATGATAAACAAATTCAATATGATACTTTAAGTAAAGCATCATTAAGAAGTAAAATGTTAATAGAAACATTATCAGAAGAAATGAGAATATTATATGTTGCTTTAACTAGGGCAAAAGAAAAACTAATTATAACAGGAATTAAGAATGATTATCAAAAAAGATTTTTTAAAAATGTCAGAACAAATTGAAAGATATATTAAAAAGATGGAAAAATAAATACAATTTTAATTAAAAATATAAAAAATATTTGGATTGGATATTACTAGTTTATGAATATGAAAAAAAAAAAAATAAAAATTGTATGTTATTAAATTTATATAAGAAAAAGATATACTAAATAGATGTAAAAAAATTCAAAAAAGAAAAAGTTAATGTTATAGAAGAACTTAATAAAAAAAGAAATAACTAAAGAAGAATTTAAAACATTAGAAAAAATACTAAATTATACATATCCAAATAAATTAGCAACTACTATTCCAACTAAGACGTCTGTAACTAAGTTAAAGCAGGTAGAACAAGAAAAGTTAGATATCGGTATAGAAGAATTAATAGGCAAACAGAGAAATTTAGAAGATAAAATAGAAGATGTAATAGAATTTCCAAAGCCACAATTCTTGAAACTAGAAGAAAAAAACAAATTGACAGGAGCTCAAAAGGGAACTTTAATACATTTGTGTATGCAAAATTTAGATGAAAAAAAGTAGATTATAATTTAATTAAAAAGTAAAAGAGTTAATTAATAGTTTAGTAGAAAAGCAAATTATAACCAAAATAGAAGCGGATAATATAAATCCTTTTAAAATATTAGAATTTACAAAGTCTGAGATTTGGAAAGAATTAAAGACAACAAAACTAATTGAAAGAGAGAAACCATTTTATTTAAATATTCCAGCGAATACTATATATAATGAGGAAATAGAAGAAACTATTTTAGTACAAGGTGTTATAGATTTGTATTATGTTAATAAAAATAATGAACTTATTTTGGTTGATTATAAAACAGATTATATAGAAAAAAATAAAAAAATATGAATTAGTAAATAAATATAAAAAACAATTAGAAATCTATAAAAGAGCATTAGAACAATCATATAATAAAAAGGTCTCTAAAAAAATATATTTATTCTACTTGTTTAGGACAAGCAATTGAAATTTAGGAAAATTAAATAGAAAAATCGATTGACATAAATGGAAATATGGTGTTATAATATGAATATGTCTAGATTGACAAATTTTAACAATAAAGAAGGGAATAAAATGCCAGAAATCATTCAAATAACCAAATTAGCTATTCGGTTAGATGATACAGGAAAACTTAAGGAGTTGCCATATGAATATGTATATGAATTCCATGGTAACTTCACTATTGTAGGAAAGAATGAATGCGAAGGAATTATTAATTCTAAAGGTATAGAAATTGCACCTGTTAAGTATCCAAAAGGGTTGTGGGATTTTCTATCGCGTTATGATAACATAATTGAGGTAGATGGAAACATTGCCATTGTGGAGAAAAAACGAAAGGTATGGTTTAATAAATATTGAAAAGCGAGAAGAAATAATACCTTTGGGATTAAAGGGTAAAGAGTTTCTGGAAAAGTTAAGAGAATTTCCGAATTAAGCGGACTTACAATTGTAAGTCCGTTGTTATTTACAAATAGCCAAAATTAGTGTATAATATAGATATTATAAGATAAGGAGTAGCAATATGGATAGAATGAAAACGCTTTTTAAAATATATAATATGGTTTGTACTTTTTTTTTTTTTTTCTAATTTTATTATAAATGTAGGACTAAATTCTTCATATAAAAACATAGAGAGAAGATAGTATAGAGCAAGTTCAAATAAAACAAGCACAAGCTACATTGGTAAATGGAAGAATAAAAGGAACAATAAAAATTCAGATAAAGATTATTTGACAGGCAAATACTTAAAAATTGATTTATATTCTAAAAAGAAATGTCTTAGTTGGAAAAAAATATATTGATATCACAACAACACAAAATAATACAACACAGGATTTTAGTATGTATTTTGAATTGAAAGACGTAACATCATATGAGGTTTCAATTGTGGACCATAAAGAAGAAGGAGAAATAGAACTAATTCCTAAAAAGAAATGACGAAACCAGAAATTATTGTATTAACGGCAATGACTTTACTAATATTCTGGTAAAAATAAAAATAAGCAAATGATATAAAAAAACATTTGCTTATTTTTTTATTTTATTTTAGGATTAACATATAAAGTAGAGTTATTTGTATAAATAACCATACCAGGCTTAGAACCATTTGGCTTTTTTACATATTTGACTTCACAAAAATCTACAGGAACATTTGAAGAAAGTCGGGCTTTACTATGATAAGCGGTAATTTCAGCACATCTTATTAAGATTTCTTCTTTTGGTTGCTTTCCATCTAATATTAAAATTCCATGACTTCCATGAATGTCTTTTTGTATGAAACCACAAGTCAGTTTTTTTAGCATATTTTTAAAGAAAGATAATCATTTTCCTTATTATTTCTTCCAACTAAAAAGGTAAAATTATCTATGGTGTATTTAATTGGATTAAAAGATACATTTTTATTCTTGGTTAGATTAGACTTTTTTATTTTAGACGATTTGATGTTTTAGTTTTATTTGTTTTATCTTTAAAAATATTGTTTTCTGATATTTCATCAAAGATATTGGCTAATTCTTCAATAGAAGAAGCAGATTCTAGTTCATATACAATGCTTTCAATATAATTAAGTTCTTCTAAAGTTTCTTTTTTCTGAATGGAAACAATTTCTGATGCGTTTTTAGTTTAGTATATTTTTTGAAGAATTTTTTAGCATTAATACTAGGAGAATATTTAGAATCAAGAGGTATATTAATTAAATTGTTATTATCATAATAATTTTGTAATTTTATTTTGCGATATATTAACATTTTTAATCTTATACAAATTTGCAGTAATAAGTTCTCCATATAATCTATAGATGTTCATATTTTTACATTCTTCTAATTTTCCATTAATATTTTGCAATCTTTTTTATATTTTTTTAACGTGTCTAAAATTAACTTTAACATGCTATTTCGGTAATTTTTTAAATCCTCTGAAAGTTTTTTTTGATAATAAAAATCATCAATAAAAAAAGTTCAGAGAAAACAGTTCATTATTATTTGGATTTTGCACTAAAAAGTAATCATTATTTATTGTTTTAAATTTCAAATTTAATGAATCAGTATCTAGTATAATTTGTTTTAGATAATAAAAGATTTCTTTCAAATCTTTTATATTTAGATCAGATATAATAAAATTAATAAATTTTTTACTAATACCGTTAAAAGTGTTACTGATACACCATGGAAGTGATTCAGTGTCAACATTTGATAAATGTTTTTTAAAATCTTCAAAATCATTACAATTTAAGAAATTTAGTTTTTTTCTGTTGATGGATAAGTATATTTGGTATGAGGAATAACAACATGAGTACTATCAGAATTGTTAATATGTCTTAAACTATCAATTATTATATTTTCCTCGTTTAACAATATAATGTTACAATGTTTACCCATAAGTTCAATAATTAATTTCTTATTAATAATATCATCAACTTCATCAAAACCTTCAAACTCAATAGTTATAATTCTTTCTAAATTAGCTGTTATTATATTTTTTATATGCAAACCAGTTAAATGTTTTCGTAATACCATACAAAAATTAGGTGCAATTTGTGGGTTGGGTTTAGGATGTGTTGTTAGATGAATTCGATAATTGTTGGAATTTGTACATATATTTAATGCATAATTTTTACCATTTATATAACAACCTATAATAACATTATTTGAATTAGGTTGAAAGATTTTATCAACTCTAGCTCCAGAT
>VOFC01001488.1_pt1 | contig 34000 bp, 36 predicted proteins | sample 5384161 | NCBI WGS metagenome assembly VOFC01 (sample SAMN12384722, study PRJNA508395) | human gut metagenome | isolation source: healthy gut B | host: Homo sapiens
TAAGATCGCCGGACTCCTTGACATGGATGAAGCCCAGGTGATGATCTCCGGCGGGCTCAGGAGGCTGCCGTCGTGGGAGTGAAACGGGCATCACCACGACCACCATGCCGTCCTCCGGCCAGCCGCTTGCGGTCTCGCATGACCACGGCGCCCACATCGCCCAACGCCGGCGCCGTCCCATACACCTCGCCGGCGGGAACGGAGCCGCCGATCTTCAGGGTCTTCACCGTCAGCTCGATGACGGAGCCGTTGTCGGCAATGGCAATATGGTTGCGCTCCATGCCCATCTCCTGGGCCAGCTTGGAGTGAATCTGCAGCATCCGCTGTTCGCCGTGGAGGGGGATAAAGAAGCGGGGCTTGGTGAGGGCGTGGATGATCTTCAGTTCCTCCTGGCAGGCATGGCCGGAGACGTGCAGCATGTCGGCCCGGTCATAGACCACCGTGGCGCCCTTGCGGAAGAGCTCGTTGATGACCCGGAGACCGTGACCTCATTGCCGGGAACGGCGGAGGCGGAGATGATGACCTTGTCCCCGGCGCCCAGCTCCACCTGCTTGTGCTGGGAGAAGGCCATGCGGTACAGGGCGCTCATCTCCTCGCCCTGGGGAGCCGGTGGTGACGATGACCTGCTTGTTTTTGGGCAGTTTTTTGATCTTGATTGATATCCACCACCAGGTGTTCTGGGGACCTTCAGATAGCCCAGCTCGTGGAGACTTTCAGAATGTTCTCCATCGAGCGGCCGGTGACGGCGACTTTGCGGCCGTACTTCTTCGCCGTGTGCAGAATTGCGTTGATGCGGTGCATATTTGAGGCGAAGGCTGTCACGATAATGCGCTGGTCGCAGTTGCGGAATTGACGGTCCAGGATTTTGGCTTCTTCATCAACATGATTGGCTATCAGGCGCAGGTCATTCCCGCCATGCTGGCCGCGTTCACGCTGGTCTATCTAGAAAAATTCTTCCGCAAGATCTGCCCGCCGGTCATTTCCATGATCGTTTATTGCCCTTCTGCTCGCTGGTGCTGTCCGTCATCATCGCCCCACTGTCGCCGGCCCCCATCGGCTGGAAGATCAGCTTTTCATTTCTGACATCGTCTACGCCGGCATTTCCGGCTCCTTCCGCGCGTGATGCTGGCGCAATCTTCGGTTTTGTTTCACTGACCTGGTCATCACCGGTCTGCATCACATGTCCAACGCCATTGATATCGATCACGCCGACTTCAGCAGTACGATACTGTGGCCGATGATCGCCCTTTCCAGCTTGCACAGGGCTCCGCCGTAACAGGCATGATACCTGCAGCGCAGAATGCTGCCGCACAGGAGAAGTCAACGTTCTCTTGCATCTCCTGAGCCTGCCATGTTCGGTGTCAGCAAAATTCCACTTCCGTTTATCTGCGGCATGATTGGATCTGCCATCTGCAGCAAATGGCCGACATCCTGCGATTCTGAAGGCGAAAGGCATCAAGGGTTTCGTTTCGACGTCATCAACGTCATCTCCAAGCCGGAATTTTATGAGGACGACTACGAGGGCGACGGCCGCCGCTTCTACACCGATGGCCGCAACGTCCACAAGTACCTGAAGGAGCTGGTCGCCGCGGGCGGCATCGACGGCATGATCACGGGGGGGAGATGTCCTCCACCACGCTGGAAAACTGCATCGGCTACACCGCTGAGGGCAACCACGAGCTGACGATGTGCTTCAGCACTTGTGAGCGTGGCGGCACTTCACTGGGCACCAGCTCCAAAGCTCTGTTGACCGGGCTGGTTTACTGCGGTCACTGCGGCAACCGCTTGAGCCTGACCAACAGCGGACGGACACACACCTACGCAGATGGGCATACGGTGAAAGAAGTCCGGCCCCGGTATAGCTGCTTTTATAAGATTCGGCATCCGGGCGACTGCGATGGGCAGTCCGGCTATGGTGTTTCTAAGCTGGATTCCATTGTAGAAGAAGTTGTCCGGCAGATCTTCGCACAGTTCCGGGAAGTTTCCCGGAAGAAGCTGCTGGAATCGGTCAAGACCAACGATGCCGCCCGCATCAGAAGAAGGTCAAGAAAATCCAGAAAGACTTGGAAAACAAGCAGAAAGAACTGGACGACCTGAAAGCAGAAACCATCCTCGTCATCCGGGGCGTGAGTGCCTTGGACAAAGAACTGCTGGGCACACTGGTAGCCGAGGCAAGAGAGGCTCTGGAAACTCTGGAAAAGCAGCTCGTGCAGGCACAGGAAGAATACGAAGAAGCCACCAAAACAGCAAAGCGTAGCAACTACATCTGCAACGAGCTGTTTACATGGGCGGATGTTTACGACACCGCCAACCACGATGAACGCCGCGCCATTTTGCAGCAGTTCATCAAGGAGATTCGCGTCCGAAAAGACTATGAGATCTCGATTACGCTGAACGCCAGCTTCAATCAAGTGGAGCAGCTCAAGGCTGTGTCAACCTACGATGGTGCGGAAATTTTTGAAGGAATTTCCGAGAGGGGGGCATAAAAGCGATGCACTTGCCCGCAGAACTCTGCAAAATGCAAAGAAAGAACGTGGAACCGATGGATTTTCAAAAAGTACATTGATGACCCCTACCCGTTTCGCATCCGACTTCAGGGTTCGGAGCCCGGCACGGTCTGCCAAAGTTTTTAGGCATAAAAAACGCCGCATCGTATAAAACGATGCGGCAAAAACGAAAATCTCCCCGGTAGACATTCCTACTGGTCGGGACCCGCGCACGAAGCTATAGGCCCAACAGCAGCGACGGTTGGGCGTTAGCTGATTTTTCCGCAGCCCCTTGACGGGGCTTTGAAAAATCAGAACGCGGCTCCCAACAGCTCCTCCCTGTTTCAGCCACTGGCTGCGGTCGTCGCCGTTGCACTGGGCTGTTGCTTGCCCTGCCTGCGGCAGGGCCGTGCTGTTCGAATCCCTCTAGGTCCCAAAGCCAGCGCGTGACTTATGTGTATACAAAAGAAAAGCAACAGCGTTAAAATTACGCTGCTGCGTGAAAAAGTGGACCTAGAGGGATTCGAACCCTTGACCTCTCGGATGCGAACCGAACGCTCTCCCAACTGAGCTATAGGCCCATGTGATGACCCTGTAAGTGTAACTCTGTTCGGGAAATTTGTCAAGTATTTTGGGCAGGGCCAAAAAGCATCGCTCAGCGGTTGCCTAGCTGCCAGAAAGCAACAGCGCTGGCAGCGGCAACGTTCAGGGAATCCACGCCGTGGGACATAGGGATTTTTACGGTGTAGTCACAGGCGGCAATGGTGCTGTGGGCAAGGCCGTCACCCTCTGTGCCCAGCACGATGGCGAGCTTCGGCTCGGCGGAAAGAGCGCTGTCGTCAATGCTTACGGAGCGGTCGCTCAGAGCCATGGCAGCAGTCTTGAAGCCAAGGCCGTGCAGTTGAGCAATTCCGTTTTCCGGCCAGTCGGCAGGGCAGGTGCCGATCTGCGCCCAGGGTACCTGAAACACGGTGCCCATGCTCACACGCACGGCACGGCGGCACAGCGGGTCGCAGCAGGAAGGAGTAACGAGCACGGCATCCATGTTCAGTGCAGCGGCGCTGCGGAAGATCGCTCCCACATTGGTGGAGTCCACAATGCCCTCCAGAACGGCCACCCGGCGGGCATTGCGGCAGACCTCTTCCACGCTGCGCGGCGGGCGGGCGGCGGAAGGCGCACAGCACGCCGCGGGTCAGCTCGAAGCCAGTCAGGCTGGCAAGGGTCTCGCGGTCGGCTGTGTACACCGGGGCATCACCGCAACGGGTCAGGATATCGGCAGCCGGGCCGGTGATCTGTTTACGCTCCATGAGCAGGGAGAGCGGTGTGTATCCGGCATCCAGCGCGCGGGCGATCACCTTGGGGCTTTCGGCAATAAAGATGCCTTTTTCCGGTTCCAGACGATTGCGCAGCTGCGCCTGCGTCAGGCGGGCATAGACATCCAGCTCCGGTGCGGAAAGGTCTGTGATCTCGACAATATTCGGCATAAGGAAGTTCTCCTTTGGAAAAGCTTTTTTCTTATTCTAACACAACCTGTGAGGGAATGCAAAGTGCGGGCCGGGCACGGGCCGTATTTTCGGCGCTGGCAGAGCGCAGGAATACACATGCCGGATATGTAAAACTGATATGGACCAAGCTGTAAAAATATATTATAATAGGGTACGAAAAGAGGGGAAAAGGTAATATGAAAACAAAACATCATGGGCAGATGTCAGAGTCCTTCCTGACGGCGGTGTTCCTTTCGCTTTCGGGCGGGCTGCAGGATGCCTATACGTATCTGTTCCGCGGTAAGGTGTTTGCAAATGCACAGACCGGCAACATCGTGCTGCTGAGTGCCAACATCATGGATGGTCAGTGGGATCGGGTGCTGCACTATCTGGTTCCTCTGTGTGCTTTTGCGCTGGGCGTACTGGTGGCAGAAAAGATGCGGGAGAGCTTTCGCGACATGCAGCGGCTTCACTGGCGGCAGCTGGTGGTGCTGGGCGAAGTGCTTCTGCTGTTCGTTGTAGGTTTTTTACCGCAGGAGCAGAATCTGCTGGCAAACGCCATCGTTTCCTTCTCCTGCGCAATGCAGGTGCAGGCGTTCCGCAAGGTGAACGGCTATGCATTTGCCAGCACCATGTGCATTGGTGACCTGCGCAGCGGTGTGGAAGCATTCTGCATCTGGAGCAAGACCCATGAACCGAAAGTTAAGGACCGGATGATGCGTTATTTTGGCATCATTCTGTTGTTCGCGGTGGGTGCCGGTATTGGAAGCATGGGCGCAGCGCGGCTGGCAGGAAAAGACCATCTGGATCTCCTGCGGGCTGCTGCTGGTAAGCTTTGCGCTCATGTTCATCCGGGAAGAAATCGAAGAAAACCCTGCGATCGAAAAGGATCTGGCTGAGATCCGGCAGGAGACACGGGAAATCGACCGGACTCTCAAGCAGGAACTGAAGGAAGAGCGCGAGGAACTGCATGAGGAATTACACGAGAAATTGAGATAAATCACCGGACATCAAAAAGGAGCCGCTGCGTGATGCAGCGACTCCTTTTGCTTGTCGAGAAAGGAAATTACTCAGAACGCAGGGCGGTGACGGGGTTGCACTTGGCTGCGCTGCGATCACGCCGGAGCACATTCCGATAATGAAGGTCTCGGCATTGAACACCTCGGAGACATTGTGCTTGGATGCACCGATGGCACGCAGAATACCGATCTCCTTGCGGCGTTCCAGCACGCTGATATAGGTGATGACACCGATCATGATGGAAGAAACCGCCAGCGAGATGGCAACAAAGGCCACCAGCACATTGCTGACCATATCCACGATCCTGGTCACGGCACTCATCAGGGTGCCGACCGTATCCGAGAATACGATCACCTTGTCCTCTTCTCCCTGCGCACGCATGGCGGCGTTGTAGGCGTTCAGGCTGTCCACGATGCGGTTCTTGGCCTCAAAGCTCTTGGGGTAGATCCAGATGCTGCCGGGCTTGGCATAATCCGAATAGCCCAGTGCACCAAGAACACTGCCGTAGGAGGTGGTGCTGGACTGCAGGTTCATCTTGACCAGATCCACCAGATCGTCGGTGCTCATGTTCAGTCGTACGGCGCTCTGGAACACGGTGGGGTCGATCTTCAGGGCATCTTCCACCTGACTGCTGAGCTTGGAAATGTTCTTCTGGATCGCGGTCTGCAGCTGCTGGCTGAACTGAGTGGTCAGCTGGGTCATCAGCTGCTGCATCACGGTGCTCATCTGGGTCTGAATGGGAGCGGTGAGTTTGGTCTGCAGAGCTTCGCCCAGCTTCTGGCTCAGCTGTTCCGAGTAGCTTTGCAGATAGCTCGTCATGATGCCCTGCAGGTTCTGCTGCAGCGAAGCGGTGAACTGATCCTGCAGGCCGGAGGTGTCCAGCAGGTCGCCCATGGATTCGGACAGAAGCTGCTTGAACTGGTCGCTCTCCAATAGGAAGAGAAACCAATCTTATCCAGATTCAAGATGCCGTTGCTGATGAGATAGCGCTTGTAGCCGTTCATGATCTTCTTCATCAGGCTCTGCAGCGCATCCTCCGAGACGGACAGGTCCATATCGGCAAACAACTGGCTCAGATCCAGCGCGTCCATGTCCGGCAGCTCCACATCACTCATGTCGATGTCGCTCAGGTCCAGATCGCTCAGATCCAGCTGGAATGCGGATGGATCAAGGATGGAGGAAAAGTCAAAGCTGCCATCCTGCAGATCAAATGCACCGCTCAGGTCGAACTGCAGCTTGCTTGCATCGAACTGGAAGGCATCCTTCAACATATCGGTATCCACCGAGAACAGGGAAGAAATGTCAAGATCGGGTTCGCGCTGGTCGGCATCAAAGCGCTCGCCGGTCAGCACGTTCACTTCCGGGTCGGCAAGCTGCTGCTTTACCACTTCACTTTTGGCTGCATGGTCGATGGCGTAGTAGGTGAGTGCATGGGTATAGGCAACGCCTATGGGCAGAATGGTGGAGCTGGCATCTGCGCGGGGCTGCACCACGCCCACGATGGTCAGATCCGGACTGTTTTCCACAAGCTGCTCCACATACGCTTCATCGTCGGAGCGGTTGCGCCAGATCTGGCGTTCTTCGTCATAAACGTAATAGTCTGAGTTGGTAACGATCTTATATTTCAGGCCCACAAAGGTATCGTAGGGGTAGGTGCCGTAGCCGGTGGGAGCCTGTGTGTTCTTGTTTTTTGCGTACTCCTGCAGAAAACGCATCATCACGCTGTCGTCCTCAATGCCCAGAATATAAAGAGCGTAATCGCTGATGCTGCCATCCGAATTCAGCACAAGAACGGCCTCGTTGTAGCTTTTCGGCCAGCGGCCTGCCTTGACATCGTACTGATCTTCGTACAGCGAAGGCTCTTCGGCCATCTCGGTAAACACGCTCTGATTGGTCATGGAAGAGACGATGCCGGCGGCAGAGGTGGTGTTGTCAGCGCAGAAAGGCTGCTGTCCGGGAAGATCTGGCGCACGGTGCCGTCCTTGTTCTGGCGGTAGATCAGCGGTGCGATGCCGTAGGAATACTCGATGGAAGCAGCATCCTCCGAGATGGTGCACTCGTCGCTGTCCAGATATTTTTTCAGGGAGGCAAGATCATTGACGGAGGAATTATCCTCGGTCAGCTGGCTCAGCAGTTCGCGCACTGTGACCATGCCCTCCGGGGGGGTGGAAGAAGCGCTGGTGGCGCCCACATTGGTGTTGTTGGCAACGGCGCTGGTGTAGCTTCCCGGGTCCAGCAGGGCGGCAAGGTCTACGCCGGTGGTTGAGATCTGCAGCGGATATTCCGAAAGGGTGGAGCGTTCCATCTCCTGGATATAATTGCTCACACCGGCCGAGAGCGAAAGGATGAGCGCAATGCCGATGATGCCGATGGAACCCGCAAATGCGGTGAGCAGGGTGCGGGTCTTTTTTGGTGAGCAGGTTGTTGAAGCTCAGCGCGAGAGCGGTGAGCGGCGACATGGAAGAACGGCCCAGATTTTTGTGCACCGGCGGCACCTGAGCGGAATCATCCGGCGCAAACGGTGCGGTGTCCGATTGGATCACGCCGTCCCGCAGGCGGACGATGCGGGTAGCATACTGCTCTGCAAGCTCCGGGTTATGGGTGACCATGACCACAAGGCGGTCTTTGGCCACCTCCTTCAGCAGCTCCATCACCTGAATGCTGGTGTCGCTGTCCAGTGCGCCAGTCGGCTCGTCGGCCAGCAGGATATCGGGGTTGTTGACCAGTGCGCGGGCAATGGCCACCCGCTGCATCTGACCGCCGGACATCTCGCTGGGATGCTTGTGCAGCTGGTCTCCCAGACCCACCTGTTCCAGTGCCTTGGCGGCCCGGCTGCGGCGCTCCGCACCCGAAATGCCAGAGATGGTCAGCGCCAGCTCCACATTGGAAAGCACTGTCTGGTGCGGGATGAGGTTATAGCTCTGGAACACAAAGCCAATGGTGTGGTTGCGGTAAGAGTCCCAGTCGCGGTCGGTATATTTTTTGGTGGAGATGCCGTTGATGATCAGATCACCGCTGTCGTAGCGGTCCAGACCGCCAATGACGTTCAGCAGGGTGGTCTTACCGGAACCGCTGGGGCCGAGAATGGCGACGAATTCGTTGTCCCGCAGGTTCAGGCTGACATCATCCAGTGCTTTCTGCACCAGATCGCCGGTCTTGTATTCTTTCTTGATGTGGTTGAGTTGGAGCATGTGTGAGCCTTTCCGGCGCATCCTCGCAGGAACGCTGCCGCTGTACATTATAATAAACTGCCCGGATACAGGACCCGCAGCAAGGCGTTATACACTTCTATTTTACCGAAACAATATGAAAAAACTGTGTATATTTCAACGTAAATTTTGACCGGACCGGTATTTTTGGCTTTTGAGGCAGAAAAACAGGAAAATAAAGGAAAAATTGACGTGGAGGTTGAATTTGCGTCGCCGCCGTGCTATTTTAATAGCGGAAGATCCTGATAAAACAGAAAAGCATCGCGAAAGCAGAATTACACTGCCAATACGACGCAAAAAATCTGCGATGAACCGCAAGCACAAAATAAAATGTGCCGCGGCGCAGCAAAAAACACGACAAAAAAATGCAACGAATGTGATTTTGATGTTTTTAGACGCTTTTTCAGGATTGAACCAGCCCTCTCTGCTCTTTAAAATAAGATAAGAAAAACAAGGAATGCCTTGAAAACGTCGCAGGACCTTGTAGCAAGGGAGGAAAAATTATGGAACGTACATTTTCACCTATGATCCGTCAGTTTTCGGCAATCGACGGGTTGCAGAAAGCATATACGCTGGTATACTCAATGGATACAGGCAACGAAAACGGCTGCTGCCTGACGCTTTGCCGTACCGGGAACCGGCAGTACATGCAAAGCTGCTACATTGCAGCTGCACCAGAGTTCTGCTACCGGATCCTGCGCTATCTGTGTGAGAATGGCGTCCAGCCGGAGATCTGGCAGGACGTGGTAGAAGAACTGACCGATACAGAACAGCTCAGGCAGAAAGGCGGCGCGTTGCGTGGAGAGTGAGCACACAGCAAAAAAACGCTGCAGATCGCCCTTGGAAGCTACGACCGCAAGGAGCTGCGGGTGGAAAAGAACTACCTGCAGGAGCAAAGCCCCTGCGTTGGAGTGCACCTGCTTCCAGAACGGCGGCCGTCTGCTGGAACAGCTGCGTCAGGGCCGTCAGTTTGATGTTGTGATCCTCTGCAGCCAGCTGGAAGATATGAGCGGGCTGGAGTTTTTAATGAATATCCGCAGCATGGATCCCAAACCGAATGTTGTTCTGTTTGATGAGGGCAGGCGGCAGAATACGAGTGCCATTTGTCTGGAATCGGGCGATGGATTCTGCTATGTGGGCCATGCCGAACTGAAGAACCTGCTGTGGGAGCTGTACCGCCTGCCGGGACGGCAGAGCCAGCGCATAGAACGCAAGTGTCAGGAACTGTATGAGGGCTGGGGCATCCAGCTGCCGGACGTGAACTGCAACTATCTTTCCTGTGCGGTGGGCGTGGTCTACGGCACCTCCCAGAAGCTGGCCATCCGCAAGGAGATCCTGCAGGCGGTGAGCGAGCAGTACGATGTGTCGGTCTCGGCCGTGGACAGCGGCATCCGGCGCATGATCGACCAGCTGGAAGCAAAGCCCTCGGCCAAGTGGCTGCGCTTCAAGGACGAAAGCGGATTTGCGGACGAGAAACCTACCACTGGTAAACTGATCTACACTGTCAAGAATTATCTTCAGCGTCAGAAGGACGACTGAGCATAAAACACAGGAGGCGCAAGGGTATGGAGCAGATGCGGCAGAACGAGGCGGGTGCACTGACCGCGCAGGCGATCCCGCAGAAGGATGTGGAACAGGCATGCTTCCATGCACTGGGCCTGATCGGACGCAATTGCGAATATCTGGACCAGCACCTTGCGCATGTGGGTGCCGACCAGCAGACCCGGCAGGCGGTGAACGATATCAGCGCTGCGTCGGCAAGGCTGGACCGCACTGTGAACGAAGTGATGTCGCTGCTGGATTTTCTGCGCACCGAGGAAGACCCGCGGCTCTATCCGCTGGACCTGTGCCAGCTGCTGCAGCAGGTCGCCGCACAGGCCGATATGGTGCAGGCACAGCTTGGGGTGGAACTGACGCTGGACTATGGCGGCTGGACAGCCTGCCGGGTCATGGCGGACCGCAATGATGCAGAACTGCTGTGCCTGCATCTGCTCTCGAATGCCTTGCGGGCCTGCAGTGCGGGCGGCAAAGTGCGGCTGATGCTGCGCCGCAGCGAAAGCTTCTGGCAGCTGACGGTGATGGATAATGGCTGCGGCCTGCCGGAAGCGGGCGAGGATACATGGCTGGAGAACCGGCGCTGCTTTCTGGGCGGCGCAAAGCTGGGCCTGCTGCTCTGCCGCGAGTGCTGCCGCCGTATGGGCTGGGGCCTGCGGGTGGAGCGCGCACCGGAAAAAAGGGCACACAGGCAGTGGTGACCATTCCGCTGTGCACCGACCGCATAACGGAGCCGACGGTAGAGCTGCATACGGGCGGCGATACGGCACAGGCACAGCAGCATCAGTACCAGCTGCGCAATATGCTGGTGCGGGAGCTGCGCACCATGCCCGAGCGCGGCGACCCGGACGAGCTGTGATGCATGCTGCATGATTGCATTATAATAATGAATAAGGACTGCTGCGGGGAGATGCTCCTGTGCGGCAGTCCTTTTTGTTGGCAAAGGTTAAAAAACTTTGCCGAGACACCGGTGCAGCCGCATAAAAAGCGACAAGTTCACAAAATGTTTAACTTTTTGAGCGGAAAATACTATTTTTTCTGTGTAAAATAAAGGACGATGATTGATTGTGCCGCAAAATTGGATTATAATACATTTGTATGCGAATTGACAAAATGATTCGTTAACAAACTAATTTTTGGCAAAGAAATTGATTTTGCCGTCCACCGGGGGCTTTGCCTCCGGCATTTGTCCTTAGGAGGAGGAAAAACGACGTGAGAGTAGGTCTTGACATCGGCAGCACCACCATCAAGTGTGTGGTGCTGGATGAACATGATGCGCTGCTATATTCTACATACGAACGGCATTACAGCCATATTCTGGAAAAGGCGCAGGAGCTGCTGCGCCGCATCGATGCCGAGCAGTTGCACGGTCAGAAGGCGTTGCTGAGCATTTCCGGTTCGGCGGGCATGGGTCTGGCCGACAGCTGCGGCGTGCCCTTTGTGCAGGAGGTGTTCTCCACCCGCGTGGCGGTCAAGCGCTTTGTGCCTGCCACCGACTGCGTGATCGAGCTGGGCGGTGAGGATGCCAAGATCCTGTTTCTGACCAACGGTACCGAGGTGCGCATGAACGGCAGCTGTGCCGGCGGCACCGGTGCCTTCATCGACCAGATGGCCACCCTGCTGAAGATGGGTGCCGACGAGATGAACAAGGCAGCAGAGAACGCACAGCGCACCTACACCATTGCGTCCCGCTGCGGCGTGTTTGCCAAGAGCGACGTGCAGCCCCTGATCAATCAGGGTGCCCGCACCGAGGACGTTGCTGCCAGCATTTATAAGGCTGTGGTCAACCAGACCATTGCAGGCCTTGCACAGGGCCGTCCCATCAAGGGCAATATCCTGTATCTGGGCGGCCCGCTCACCTTCAGCAGCGTGCTGCGCAAGAGCTTTGACGAAGCGCTGAACGTGACCGGCATCTGCCCGGAGAACAGCCTGCTGTATGTGGCACTGGGCGCTGCCCTCTATGCCGACAAGGCTTTCGTTCTGTCCGAGGTGGCGGATGCGCTGGACCAGTATGCTGCCACTGCCACCTACGCCAGCGAGCCGCCGCTGTTCGCCAGCAAGGAGGAGTATGAGGCGTTCCACGCCCGCCACATGTCCCACAGCGTGCCCCGCGTGCCCTTCAGCGCGCAGTGCGGCCCGGTGCATATCGGCATCGACTCCGGCTCCACCACCGTCAAGCTGGTGGTGGTGGACGAGAAGCGCCGCATTCTGTACACCAACTATCAGTCCAACCTGGGCAACCCGCTGCCCCTCATCCGGGAGCAGCTGCTCAAAATTTACAAAGGAGCACCCGGGCCTGCAGGTGGCCAGCGTGACCACCACCGGTTACGGCGAAGAGCTGGTGAAGAACGCATTCCGCTGCGATTACGGTCTGGTGGAAACGGTGGCGCACTTTACCGCTGCAAAATACTTTATGCCGGATGTGGATTTCATCATCGACATCGGCGGTCAGGACATGAAGTGCTTCAAGATCGAAGATGGTGCCATCAGCAACATCTTCCTGAACGAAGCATGTTCCTCCGGCTGTGGCAGCTTTTTGCAGACCTTTGCACAGGCACTGGGCTACGATGTGAAGAAATTTGCCAGCCTTGGCCTGTTCGCAGACCGCCCGGTGGATCTGGGCAGCCGCTGCACCGTGTTCATGAATAGCTCGGTCAAGCAGGCCCAGAAGGACGGCGCAAGCATCGAGAACATCTCGGCTGGTCTGTCCATCAGCGTGGTCAAGAACGCACTGTATAAGGTGATCCGTGCTTCCAGCCCGGAAGAGCTGGGCCGCAAGATCGTGGTGCAGGGTGGTACCTTCTATAATGAAGCCGTGCTCCGCGCCTTTGAAAAGGAGATGGGCGTGGAGGTCATCCGCCCGGACATTGCGGGCCTGATGGGCGCTTACGGTGCGGCTCTGTTCGGCCTGCGCCAGAGCCAGAAGGCCCACAAGACTGCTTCTGCCATGATGAACGAGCAGGAGCTGGAAGCCTTTGCACAGAAGGTGGTCAGCGTCAAGTGCGGCGGCTGCGGCAACCACTGCCAGCTCACCGTCAACACCTTTGCGGATGGCCGCAAGTACATCTCCGGCAACCGCTGCGATAAGCCGGTGACCGGCAAGAGCGCCGACGACAGCCTGAACCTCTACGCCTACAAGCAGCAGCTTCTGGCCGAGTACAAGCCGGTGGCCGGCAAGCGCGGCTCCATCGGCATCCCGCTGTGTCTGGGCTTCTACGAGCTGCTGCCCTTCTGGTGGGCCTTCTGGACAAAGCTTGGCTTTGCCGTGCACACCAGCCCAGTGTCCAGCCGCGGCCTGTACCTCGCCGGTCAGGCTACCATCCCCAGCGATACCGCCTGCTTCCCGGCAAAGCTGAGCCACGGCCACATCAAGGCCCTGAGCCAGATGCAGCTGGACGCTATTTTCTACCCCTGCCTGACCTACAATGTGGACGAGGGACTGGGCGACAACCACTATAACTGCCCGGTGGTGGCCTACTACCCCGAGGTTCTGGCAGGCAACTGCCCGGAGCTGGAGGGCACCAAGTTCATCTATGACTATGTGGGCATCCACCGCCCTAAGGACTTTGTGCACAAGATGGCAAAGAACATCCTGCCCAAGTACTTTGGCGGTATCTCCGAGAAGGAAGTGCAGGCCGCAGCGGATGCCGCCTATGCGGAATACGAGTCCCACATGGCAAAGATCCGCGTGAAGGGCAGCGAGATCATCGATGAAGCCCGCCGTCAGGGCAAGCGCATCATCGTGCTGGCGGGCCGCCCCTACCATGTGGACCCCGAGGTGAACCACGGCATCGACCGCCTCATCACCCGCCACGGTGCTGCCGTTGTTACCGAGGACAGCATTTCCAACCGGGTGCAGAAGTTCCCCTACCAGTGTGCTAAACCAGTGGACCTACCACAGCCGCCTGTACGCGGCCGCCAAATACTGCACCACCCAGCCCGATATGGACCTGGTGCAGCTGGTATGCTTCGGCTGCGGCCTGGATGCCATTACCACCGACGAGACCCGCGAAATTTTGCAGGAAGGCGGCAAGCTGTACACCCAGCTCAAGATCGACGAGATCACCAATCTGGGTGCCGTGAATATCCGCCTGCGCAGTCTGTTTGCTGCTCTGGACGAGCGGGACGAGGTGGCCGCAGAAAAGGCAGAATAAAATAGAGATAGAGCAAAAAGCTTTTTTAAGAAAGCAACATAGGAGGAACCTATGGAATACAATTATCCCAAATTTACCCCGGAGATGAAGAAGACCCATACCATCCTCATCCCCAATATGGCCGTTACCCAGTTCCGGCTGCTGGAGTACGCCCTGCGTTACGACGGCTACAAGTGCGAAATTCTGGGCAACTGCGGCAGTGCGGTGGCACAGCTGGGCCTGAAATACGTTCACAACGACACCTGCTACCCGGCCCTGCTGGTCATCGGTCAGTTTCTGGACGCGCTGAACAGCGGCAAGTATGATCTGGACCACACTGCCCTGCTCATCACCCAGACCGGTGGTGGCTGCCGTGCCTCCAACTACATTCATCTGCTGCGCAAGGCACTGGTGAAGGCCGGATATCCGCAGATCCCGGTGGCCAGCCTGAACTTCTCGGGTCTGGAAAAGGACAGCGGCTTCCAGATGACCCTGCCGCTGGCCCGCCGTGCACTGGCCTGTATCTTCTACGGCGACATGCTGTGCGCCCTGCGCAATCAGGTGGCACCTTACGAGAACGAGAAGGGGGCTGCCGATAAGATGGTAGACTTGTGGGTCGACCGTCTGGGCCGTGTGCTGCTGGCGGGTAAGGGCTACACCGCCGGGGAGATGAAGCACACCTTCCCCCTCATCGCAAAGGACTTTGCCGCCATCCCCGTTACCCGGGTGCCCAAGGTCAAGGTGGGCGTTGTGGGCGAAATTTACGTCAAGTACAGCCCGCTGGGCAACAACGATCTGCAGAAGTTCCTCGAAAGTCAGGACTGCGAGGTGAACCTGCCGGGCCTCATGGGCTTTGTGCAGTACTGCGCCTTCAACATGGGCGAGGACCACGTCCTGTACGGCGGCAAGCTGGCGGTGAAGATCGGCATTGACCAGTTCCTGAACTGGCTGGACGGCATCGAGCGCGCCATGCTCAAGGCTGAGGCCGACGCAGGCTTCTACGTCCCCGGCCCCTTCAAGGAGCTGGTGGAAAAGCCCAAGGGCATCATTTCGCTGGGTGCCAAGATGGGCGAGGGCTGGCTGCTGACTGCCGAGATGATCGAGCTGGTGCAGGGCGGCTACGGCAACATCGTGTGTGCCCAGCCCTTCGGCTGCCTGCCCAACCACATCGTGGGCAAGGGTATGGTGAACAAGATCCGCGCCCTGTACCCCAGTGCCAACATTACCCCCATCGATTACGACCCCAGCGCCACCAAGGTCAATCAGGAAAACCGCATCAAGCTGATGCTGGCAGTGGCCAAGGAGCGCCTGAATGCCCCGGTGGAGGCAAAGCCTCTGACGGCAGAGGAGATCGCAGGCGGCGCGCCCAAAGTCGGCGCAGCGGTCTGATGTTCTAAAGCGGAGAATACCGAAATGCAAAAAGCCCGTCCGGGCGTAAAACTCGGACGGGCTTTCATCATGCCTTGAGAAAAATCAATGCAGGAGAGATCACTTCTGATTCTTCATGTAGATGTGGTGGGGCAGACCGGCAATGTACAGCGGGGTCAGCTCGGCCTGGATCAGCGGGCGGGCATAAGCCAGGAACTCATCGGTCATCTGGGTGTGGTTGGCGTTCATCCAGCTCAGCGGCACCTTCTTTTCGAGGTTTGCAACTTCGCTGATGGGGTGCAGCTCGGTGGTGCACTGGTACGGGCTGTTGGAGATGCGCTTCAGGGCCACCATCTGGCCGGTAACGCCCTCAAAGGCCGCCTTGGCGGCAGCACCGCCCACCTGGTAGGCTTCGGTGATGTCGGTGCGGCTGGTCAGATGGCCTGCGCAGCGCTGCAGAGTGGAAAGCTCGATGCAGCGGGTCTTTTGTGTCCAGATTGCGGGCCACCACGTTGGCCAGATACCGGGCGGTGCCGGTCAGGGCCTTGTGGCCAAAGGCGTCCACAGCGTGCACATCGTCGGCCAGCTCACAGACGTAACGGCCATCTTCCAGCTTGACGCCTTCGGAAACGGCAATCACGATGCTGGGCTTCTTTTCCTGCATCACGCGCACCTTTTCAATGAAGTGTTCCACATTGAAGGGCACTTCGGGCAGGCAGATCATGTCCACACCCTCGCAGTCGTCACTCTTTGCCAAAGCGGCGGCAGCGGTCAGCCAGCCGGCGTTGCGGCCCATGATCTCCACCACGGTGACGTACTTGGTGCCGTACACGGTGGCATCGCGGATGATCTCCTTCATCACCACGCCGATGTACTTGGCAGCAGAGCCGTAGCCGGGGGTGTGGTCGGTGACCATCAGGTCGTTGTCGATGGTCTTGGGCACGCCCATAAAGCGGATGTCGCTCTGGATGCGCTCGCCGTACTCGGCCAGCTTGCCGATGGTGTCCATGGAGTCGTTGCCGCCGATGTAGAAGAAGTAGCCGATGTTCAGCTTTTCCAGAATGGCGAACAGCTTTTTGTAGACGGTCTCGTCCTCATGCCAGTCCGGCAGCTTGTAGCGGCAGCTGCCGAGGAAGCTGGACGGGGTGCGCTTGAGCAGCTCGATGTCCAGATCGTCCGTCAGCACGGTGGAAAGATCCACCACCCGCTCCTCCAGCAGACCGGCAACGCCATTGCACATGCCGTAGACGATTTCTGCGCCGCGACTCTTGCAGCTCTCAAAGACGCCTGCAAGGCTTGCATTGATGACGGAAGTAGGACCGCCAGACTGACCAACGATTGCATTTTTACCCATGATGATTTCTCCTTTTTTGTTTTTCTGTTTCGGCAATATAATATTACGTGCAGGATGCACGAAAACAGACGCGGGAAAAGGGGTTACAGACGGATGTGGCGCGGGGTGCCGTTGACATAAACGGGGGTCACCTCGTCCAGGATCAGCGGACGGGCATACTCCTCAAAGGCAGCAGTCACCTGCATCCCGTCGGGGCTGATCCAGTCCAGCGGCACCTTCTTTTCAAGGTTTGCCACCTGCTGCACATCCACCGACTCGGTGATGCACTGGTAGGGATAAGCGGAAATGCGCTTGAGCGCGATCATGCGGCCGGTCTCGCCCGCAAAGGCGGCGGCTGCTGCGGCACCGCCCACAGCGTAGGCTTCGTTCACATCCGTGCGGCTGGCCAGATGGCTGGCGCAGCGCTGCAGGGTGGAAAACTCGATGGCACGGCTCTTGCAGTTCAGCTTGTCGTGGATGAGGTCGGAGAGATAACGGCTGGTGCCGCTGAGCACGGCCTTGTGGCCAAAGGCATCCAGCTGGCCTGCGGTGGACACCAGATCGCACAGATAGGTGCCGTCGGCGGTCTTTACGCCCTCGCTGGCCGCAATGATCACATTGGACTTGCGGCGCTGCAGCTCGTCCACCTTGGCAAGGAACTTGTCCTGATCGAAGGGCACCTCCGGCAGCAGGATCAGATCCGGGCCTTCGCAGTCGTCGCCGCCCGCAAGGCAGGCCGCACCGGCAAGCCAGCCCGCATGTCGGCCCATGATCTCGGCCACGGTCACGCTGCGGATGTCATACACGGAGGAATCCCGGATGACTTCCTTTAAAATAGTGGCAATGTACTTGGCGGCAGAGCCGTAGCCGGGGGTGTGGTCGGTCAGACACAGGTCGTTGTCGATGGTCTTGGGCACACCGATGAACCGCACACTGCTGCCGACACGATCGCCGTAGCGGGAAAGCTTTGCGATGGTGTCCATGGAGTCGTTGCCGCCAATGTAGAACACCGCGCAGATGTCGTACTTGTCAAACAGGGTGAACAGTTTGATGAAGGGTGCGGAGTCCACATCCGGGTCCGGCAGCTTGTAACGGCAGCTGCCAAGGTAGCTGGAAGGTGTGCGCTTGAGCAGTTCAATGCTCATGCGGTCGTCCAGCAGGACGTTCAGCTCCAGCATTTCTTCCTTGAGCAGACCTTCGATGCCGTATTTCATGCCGTACACCTTGTCTGCACCCAGGCTGCAGGCGGCTTTGTACACGCCTGCCAGACTGGAGTTGATCACGGCGGTAGGGCCGCCGCTCTGACCAATGATCACATTCTTGGCCATGAGTACCTCCTTTTGCAAATTTCATTCTTATCATTTGTACATCGCTGCAGGTTCCGGCTTCCGCGCCGCCAGAGTGGGGTTTGGTCTAAAGGCCCTGCACTGCCCGCAGACCGTGCGGCAAACAAACCGGATGCTGCAAGTGATACAAAAAAGTTTGCGGCATGTGCACACCCTTTTTGTAAAATGTGCAAAATTACCACATCCTTATTGTACCTGTTTTGCCTGTTGTATGCAAGACCTAATTGGTTGCACAGGCAAAAAAATTATGATAAAATAAAAAACGCACAGCCCCGGGCGGATAAAACCCCCTTCTGTGCGGGAAAAATGGAGAAAGCTGGAAAAACCATGGGCATTTCACACGAGTATCATTCTGCGCCGCGCCGGGCACGGCGCGGTACAGTCAGCGGCAAGCTGCGCTTTCTGGGCGCAGTGGTCGCCATTTTGCTGGTATCCTACGCCATCACGGCCATTTTGGAAAAGGGCGCAGAGGGCGCGGACGATACCCCGTCTACCAACGCCAGCGGCATTGCCGAGAACATTCTGGCACCGCTGCCCATGCAGGGCGAAGCGGATAGCAGCAGTGCTGCACAGGATGGCAGCACCGGTGAGCAGGCCGTCACACTGGAGAACTTTGGCCCTGCAAAGCAGAGCGCTGGGGCCTACACCGTCAAAGCCTATGATGCCAGCGTCATCCGCCAGCCCAGCTGCGGGCAGGTGGACCTGAGCTACTTTGCGGACGCAGCCTTTCTGGGCGACAGTCTGACGGTGGGCTTCTCGGATTACCAGATCAATCTGGACGGGGCACTCATCTGCGGCTATACCGGCGTTGGCCCGGATGCCATTGTGAACCGCAGCGCAGTCAAAAGCCCCACCCGCGGGCAGGAGGTAGCGCTGGATGTGCTGGCCGCTGCCCGGCCCAAGAAGCTGTATATCCTGCTGGGCACTAACACCCTCACCACGCTGGGCGCTTCGGATCGCTTCCTTGCCTACTATGGCCAGATGCTGGATATGCTGCGCGAGGCTTTGGGCGAGGACTGCGTGATCTACGTGCAGTCTATCCCGCCGGTGCGACCCTCGGCAGCTGCCGAAAAGCCCGGCCTTGCATCGGATGTGCTGCGCGGTGTGAACGAGCAGCTGGCTCAGCTGGCCGCCAGCAAGGGATGCGTTTACCTTGACCTGTGGGAGACCCTTGCCGACGGCGAGGGCAACCTGAAGGAGATGCTTGCAGCGCCGGATGGCGTGCATCTCTCTGCAGGCAACGGCTACGGCGCATGGGTCACCTACCTGCGCAACCACGCCAAGTACCGCGCGGATAATTCCTGGACGATGGGCAGCATTTACAGTGCACAGTAAAACGGAGTGAAAAATAAAGAGCCGTTGCACAAAATGGATGTGCAATGGCTCTTTTGTGTATGATGCAGTTTCCCACAGCGACCCTACGGTGAAAAAGTGTTTCAGAAAAGCCCGCAGGCTTTTCTGAAACACAAATATAAAATAAATTTTCCGCTGAAAATGCCCAGAGCGAACGCGGAGGGCATTCCGATCATAAAATTACTCCTGCTGTTCCAACTCCAGCAAATATTGCTTCATCTCCACGCCATAGGCGTAGCCGGTGAGCTTGCCGGTGCTGCCCACCACCCGGTGGCAGGGCTGAAGGATGGCGATGGGGTTGCAGTGGCAGGCACCGCCCACGGCACGGCTGGCCTTGGGCTTGCCAACAGCGGCGGCCAGCTGGCCGTAGGTGCGGGTCTCACCGTAGGGGATCTTGTTCATCTCGGCCCAGACAGCTTTCTGGAAGGGGGTGCCCTTGGGGGCCAGCGGCAGATCGAATTCCCTGCGCGCCCCGGCAAAATATTCGTTCAGCTGCTCCTCGGCTTCCTGCAGAAGCGGTGTCTCGCACACCTTGCGGGGCAGCGGTTCCAGTTCCGGTACGCCGTCCGGGCAGAGGGTCAGCCCGCAGATGGCATCGTTTTCCTCTTCCAGCCGGAAGGTTCCCAGAATGCTGTTCACATACCAGACGTTCAAAAGCTGCGCTTCCTTTCCTGTGAGTTTGTGTTATACTAAAGCTATCTTAACACAAATGTACATCCGGCGAAAGGGGCGTTTTTTGTTATGGTACAGGCATTGGAAGAGATCATTGCCAAAAGCAGCAGCATCGTGTTCTTTGGCGGGGCGGGCGTTTCCACCGAGAGCGGCATCCCGGACTTCCGCAGTGTGGACGGACTTTATCATCAGAAGTACGCCTACCCGCCGGAAACGATCCTGAGCCATACCTTCTGGGAGGAGAACCCGGAGGAGTTTTACCGTTTTTACCGCGATAAGCTCATCGTGAAGGGGGCAAAGCCCAACGCGGCCCACCTGCGGCTGGCAAAGCTGGAACGGGAGGGCAGGCTGAAAGCGGTCGTCACCCAGAACATCGACGGCCTGCATCAGGCGGCGGGCAGCCGCACGGTGTACGAGCTGCACGGCAGCACTCTGCGCAACTACTGCACCCGCTGCGGTAAGTTCTACGATGTGGATTTCATTGCCAACAGCACCGGTGTGCCCCGCTGCACCGAGTGCGGCGGCATCGTCAAGCCGGATGTGGTGCTGTATGAAGAAGGGCTGGACGAGGAGGTGCTGTTCGGCGCGGTGAACGCCATCCGCCATGCGGATACCCTGATCATCGGCGGCACAAGCCTTGTGGTGTACCCGGCGGCAGGACTGATCCGGTACTTCCGGGGCGACCATCTGGTGGTCATCAATATGCAGCCCACCGGGGCAGATGCGGAAGCCGACCTGTGCATTGCAAAGCCCATTGGTCAGGTGCTGAGCGAGGATGTAACGCTGGATCTGTAAAACAAAAAGAGCGGCCCTGTTTCGCGCCGATTCTCGCCCCCGGTCCGGTATGCTGGATGCATACTGAAAAAGAATGGGGGAAACCAAATGATCCAGGTTTGTGACCCGCCGCGCACGCGGCAGGTAAGGCGGCTTTCGGCGGAGGAATTCTGCCGGCTGGCGCAGAGCGAAGTGAGCAGTGTGTACCGTCCGCGCAGCGAGGTGCTGCGGATGCTGACGGTAGGTGAGGTGTGGGGCGTGTACAGTACACGCGGTGTGCCGGGAGCCGGGTGCATCCTGCTGCCCATGGATGCCGATGTGGCAGCGGCGGCTGCGCTGCGCCGCTTTCTGGGCTGGAACCGCACGTCAGGCGGATATTTTTTGACCCCGGCAGCCGGGCCGGACGGCCATGCCGCCGAGACCCTTGCACCGCTGCTGGCTGCGGCTGCTGCCCGGCAGGAGTTTCTTGCCCGGCAGCGGGCACGGTGGGCCGTGGTGGAATGTGCGGCAGAAGAGCTGATCCCGCTGTATCTGCGTCAGGGGTTTGCTTTGCGGGCTATCCGCCCGCTGGACAGTCTGGCACCGTGTTTTCTGCTGCAGGCCGGGTGCCTTGCGCAGAATGTGCCGCCGGTATGGCTCCCGCTGGCCGACCGGGTGCACATTGCCATCCTGCTGGCTCGAGGCTATGCCGCGCTGGAAAGCCGCGAAAGCCCGCAGGGCACCGTGCTGGCACTGTATCCCGTATGATGTGAAAGTGAGGAAGTTGAAATGAAAGCAGTTGTTCTGGAAGATTATGCCATACAGCAGGGAGATCTGGACTGGTCGGGCGTGAAGGCGCTTGTGCCGGACATCACCCGCTATGGGCGCACCGCGCAGGAAGATGTGGTGTCGCGCATCGGGGATGCGGAGATCGTGTTCCTGAATAAGTGCCGCATCGACGAAGCCGTTCTGGCCCAGTGCCCGAAGCTCAGGTGGGTGGGCATCATTGCCACCGGCACGGATAACCTTGATCTGAAGGCCTGCCGCCGCCATGGCGTGCCGGTAGCCAACGTGCCGGGCTACTCTACTTACAGTGTGGCACAGATGACCTTCAGCCTGCTGCTGGCCATCTGCCAGTGCGCCGACCGTTACCATCGCCTTGTGCAGGACGGCCAATGGCGCACCGAGGAGCCTGCGGCCTACGGTCTGCTGCCGCAGGTGGAACTGCTGGGCAAGACCTTTGGCATCTATGGCTACGGCAGCATTGGCCGGCAGACCGCCCGCATTGCCAAGGCCTTTGGCATGGAGGTGTTGGTGTGCACCCGCACCGTTCGGCCGGAGTACGAAGCCGACGGTGTGGAATTCGTGGATCTTGACACCCTGCTTGCCCGCAGCGATGTGCTCAGCCTGCACTGCCCGGCAACACCTGCAACACGGGGGCTGATCAACGCGGCCACCCTTGCCAAGGCAAAGCCCGGCATGATCTTGCTGAACACCGCCCGCGGTGCGCTGGTGGACGAGCAGGCCGTGGCCGATGCGCTGAAAAACGGGAAGCTTGGCTTTTACGGTGCCGATGCCTTTGGCACTGAACCGCTGCCGCAGGCAAGCCCTTTGCGCGGCCTGCCGAATGCCCTGCTGACACCGCACATCGCGTGGGCCACCAACGAAGCCCTGCAGCGGCTGATGGATATTACTGCCAACAACCTGCGCACATGGCTGGATGGCGCGGGAGAGAATATTGTGAACGCATAAAAATAACGGGAACGCCGCATGGACGTTCCCGTTTTTTTAGTTCAGGATACCGCTCTCTTTGATGGAATTCACCGCCTCGGCAATGCGCTCCGGCGGCAGGGTGAGGGCAAAGCGCACGTAGCCTTCGCCCAGCGGGCCAAAGCTGGAACCCGGCGTGCACAGCACACCGCTCTTTTCCACAAGGTCAAGACAGAAGTCCATGCTCTTTGCGTACTTTGCCGGGATGGGTGCCCACACGAACATGCTGCCGTGACTGTCCGGCACATTCCAGCCAATGGAACGCAGGCCGCCGCACAGAGCGTCGCGGCGCTGCTGGTACAGGCCGCACTGCGTTTTTACCATGTCCAGCGGGCCGGTCAGGGCGGCGATGGCCGCTTTCTGCACCGGCAGGAACATGCCGAAATCGATCTGACCGCGCAGCTTTTTAAAGGCTGCTACCACGTCCCTGCGGCCCACAAGGAAGCTGATGCGGGCACCGGTGACGTTGAAGCTTTTGGACAGGCTGAAGAACTCCACGCCCACATCCATAGCACCCGGCGTATTGAAGAAGCTGTTGCCCACGGCCCCGTCAAAGATAATGTCGCTGTAGGCGTTGTCGTGGATGATGAGAATGTCGTACTTTTTGGCAAAGGCCACCAGTTCGGCGTACAGCTCCGGGGAGCCGACGCTGCCCACCGGGTTTGCGGGCAGGGAGACGATCATATACTTTGCCTTGCGGGCCACATCCTCCGGGATGTCCTTCACATAAGGCAGGAAGCCGTGCTCCTTGATCAGCGGGTAATACCACGGCTTTGCGCCGCCCAGCAGACTGCCCGCAATGAACACCGGGTAGCAGGGAGTGGGCAGCAGCACGGTGTCGCCCTCGTCGCACAGCACCATACCAATGTGGCCCACGCCCTCCTGACTGCCCGCACAGCTGGCCACCTGATCCGGCGTGATCTCTACGCCGAAGCGGCGCTTGTAGTAGCCGCACACGGCATCCAGCAGCTCAGGCAGGTCGCGCAGGCTGTACTTCCAATTCTGGGGGTCGGCAGCGGCATCCATCATGGCCTTGCGGATGTGCTCGGCGGGCGCAAAGTCCGGCGTGCCGACGCTCAGATTATAAATGGTGCGGCCCTGTGCTTCCAGAGCTACCTTGCGTTCGTTCAGTGCGGCGAAGATCTCGTCGCCGAACAAGTCCAGTCGTTTGGAAAATTCCATGATACGATACCCCTCAAATCCTCTTGTTTTCAACATGAACCATTTTAATGATAGAGCTATTTTAGCACGTTTTTCCAAACCGCGCAACGAAAAGGGCAGATGGGGGAGAAAGTTTCAACTTTCGGTGATGGGAAGCGAAGGATGTTTCACGGGGGAACTCCTTCAGTCAAATCCTTTGGGTTTGCCAGCTCCCTCAATGAGGGAGCCTCTGGCGAAGAGGAAAAGCTTGCGGTTTTGCCAAAGGCCCCATCTCCGAGGGGGCTGGCACCGAAGGTGACTGGGGGAGTTTCTGCTAATCGATCGTCGTTTTTGTCCGTCCCACGCCGATGACGGCGGTGCTGATCTTTTTCCAGCTGTTGCAGCCGCACACACCGTCCACACGCAGGCTCGTGCGCCGCTGGAAGCCTTTCAGCGCTTCCTCCGTCCGGGCACCAAAGATGCCGTCGATGCGGCTCCCGGTCTGGTAGCCCAGCGTGGAAAGCGCGTCCTGCAGAATCATCACATAGCAGCCGCGGCTTCCCCGCCTCAGGGTAGGATACCCGGCGGTGGTGCCGCTGCAGGCGGGCGTGCCGTAGCGGCGGTCCATGTGCACCCATGTGGGGGTCTGGCTCAGCGGCTCCACATAGCCCCATGCCCCGGTGCCCCGGGCTGCGTTGTAGATGGCCGTGCGGGCGGTCTGGGTCAGGCTTTGGCCCACGTCAAAGGATACGCCCGCGTAGTGCTGGCTGCGGGTGCCGTGGCCGCCCTCCCAGATGCGGCGGAAGGCATACCCCACCGGGATGCCCTTGCCGTACTTGCGGCGGGTCAGGTTCCACGCTTCCATGGCCGCAATGGTGGTCCACAGGGTGGGGCTGGCGGATTTGCCACGGAATTCCCGCACCCGCAGGGTGGTGCCGGTGCTGTAGGGCATGGGGTCGTTCTCGTTCAGGTTTGCATAGGTGTATACCTTGTTCTCGTAGGCATCGTAGATCAGAAGTCGTGCCATCGCTCATTCCTCCTTGCTGCAGTGTGGGCAGCTCTGGGCCTGCAGCGCGGCCCATGTTCCGCGGTCCACGGTGCCGGTCACCAGCAGCCCGGCCCGCTGCTGTGCCAGCCGGACGGCGGCAGTCTCTTCCGGGCCGAAGCGGCGGTTCTCGGTCACATAGCCCTCGGTGCAGTACAGGCAGGAACGCCCGTTCAGCCATGTCTCCACCTGCGCCACGTCCGGCCCCACGCTGCCCGCGCCGATGGCCCGGCCCGGGTAGACCGGGCCATGCCCGATGCTGCGGTCGGGGTTGGGCATTTCGGCGGCGAGCTGCAGGCTCAGCGCTTCCACAGCTGTCCATGTGTCGGCATCCGCAATACCGGTCTCGGGCAGGCCCAGCAGCTCCTGTGCGCTGCGGGTGGCGGTGGCAGTCTCGTCGGTGTACTGGTCGGAGAGGGGCGGGTTCTCCACACTGGTAAAGTAGTAGGCAATGCGCTGCAAAAGCAGGCTGTAGTAGAGCACTGCACTGCCGGAAGACCCCACTGTAAGCGGGGTACCGGGGTAGGGCAGGCGTTTCAGGGTGACCACCGGCCCGGATGTCCGCAGAGTGGACGCCTTGTCGTACAGGCTGTTCCATGTGGTACGTCCCACGATGCCATCTACAGTCAGCCCCGCAAAGCGCTGGTAGGCCCGCACGGCAGCTTCGGTGGAAGCACCGAACTGTCCGTCGATGCCAATGGCCGGGATGCTGCTCTCGTAGGCGCTCATGAGGTAGAGGTAGAACTGCAGCTCCCGCACCGCTGTGCCGGAAGAGCCTTTGCGCAGCACGCCCGGGTACTCGCCGGGGCGCAGGCTGGACGACAGCAGCTTGTTGGCGATGTCGTTGTACACCTCGTATAGCTTGTTCCATGTCGTGCGGCCCACCACACCGTCGCTGGTCAGGCCAAAGTAGTTCTGGAACCGCTTGACTGCCGCTGTGGTGGCACTGCCGAACTTGCCGTCCACCGTGATGTTGTTCAGGTTCGAGTACACCGTGCGCGCGATCTTGAGCCAGAACTGCACCAGCCGCACATTCTGTCCGCTTGCACCCTCCCGCAGGGCGGTGCCGGGGTAGGCATTGGGGGTGCCGTTGTCGGACTGGATGCTGCGGAACTGGTCGTACAGCTCGGTCCATGTGTCACGGCCCACCACGCCGTCAACGGTCAGGCCGTATTTGCGCTGGAAGGCCCGCACCGTGTTGGCCGTTCCAGTGCCGTAAACGCCGTCCACTGTTAACGATGGGATGGAAGACTCATACTGTGCCAGCGTATTCAGCCAGAACTGCAGCTGTTCCACGGCGCTGCCGGTGGAGCCGGTGCGCAGTACGGTGCCGCCCCATGTGCCGTCCGAGAGAGTGCCGCTGGACACCTCGCCCTCGCTGGTCAGCTCCGCAAGATCCTTGACCGACACATAGATATAGCTGATCTTGTACCATGTCTGCCGTCCAACTACGCCGTCGGCGGTCAGGTTGAACTGCTTCTGGAACGCCCTGACCGTGGCGGCCATCTTGGCCCCGAACACGCCGTCCACAGTCAGCAGGCCGAGGAAGGGATAGTCCTTGGTGATGCGGTTCAGCTGGCGCTGCAGGGTGAACACCGCTGTGCCGCTGTCGCCCTGCCGGATGGGCGAACCGGGGTAGCTCTGGGGGATGGACTGGATGTTCGAGGTGCGGATGATCTCGATGTCGTTGCCGTAGTAATACTTCAGGATCTGCAAGGCGTTACGGCCCTGATTGGCCAGCGTCACGGTGCCCCACTGCTTGAGACCCGGGCAGGTGACCGATTTACCGTCGCAGTATTCAGAGTAGTAGGGGTTTACGGTGCCGGTCTTGCGGATATAGGTGTTGAAGATGTCGTCGGTGATGCGCACCATCACATCGAACACCGTGCGGCCGTGCACATAGTACTGGTCGTAGCTGGTGGAGTTGGTGATGTTGAAGGTGTAGCCCTTGCTGGGGTACCACTCGGTGTAGATGCGGTTGAGTGCCAGCGAGATCTGGCAGTGGATGTTGGCCCGCAGGGCCTGCTCCGGCCACGGGGAGCAAAATAACCAAACCGAAAAAATAACCGTAAAATCGTCCAAAATATGCCAATTTGGAACGTTCAAGAACTGATTTTTGTGCTGAATAAGTCATACTTATAATAGGCGGATTTTTGTTTATGCAGCAGGTTTAAGATGTTGGATTTATTCTGTTAAAACTCAGTCCTACTCTCTGCCGGTCACGGCATCCAAGTCAACGCCCTGTTTTTGCTGCCCGGTATTTTCCGGCAGAGAACGGCAAAGTTTTTTTACTTGAAACGGTGCGCGGATACGATATAATAAGGATGGATAGAAAAATAACATTCGAGCAGCTCTAAGGTTCTGCTGCCCGGAAAGGAGCTTACTGTTATGCGCTATACCATCAGTGAGATGGCATCTCTGCTTGGTGTCACAACCCATACTTTGCGCTACTATGAAAAAATGGGCCTGATCCACCCCGAGGTCAACGAGGATACCGGCTACCGTTACTATACAGTCACTGATACCCGGCGGTTCAACCTGTGCAGGGAACTGCGGGCGGCAGAGCTCTCGCTGGAAGAATGTCGGGAGCTGATCGGCGCACCCACGGTGGAGCAGAGCGATGCCATGTTCAACCATCAGATCGCCCAGCTGCGGCGCAGGCAGGTGCTGGACGAACTGGCCATCCGTTTTTTGGAAAAGATGCAGGAGCAGTACCGCACGCTGGAGCAGGATGTCGGGCGCATCTGGGTGCAGAATTTCCCGGAAATGTGGCGACTGACCTTCTCACAGGAAGAAGCAGCAGACCGGGATAAAGAATTGCAGCAGGAAAAGGCTGAATGGCTGGAATGTATGCCTGCGACCCGCTGGGTGAGCCGCCTGCCCCGGCGGGTGATGGAGCAGTTTCGGGTGGGACGCAACGAGTACGCCTACGGCCTTATGATTGAGGCCGATGCCGCCTGCAGGCTGGGGCTGAAGCGCACAAAGCATGTGGAGGTGGTGTGCGGCGGAGACTATCTGACTACCATTTGGAAAAAGGATTATCGCGGGTCCTTTGGGTGGGACTCACTGGACGACCTGCATGCGGAGATCGTGCAGCGCGGGTTCCGTGCGGTGGGCGAGACCTTCAGCAGCATCGCTGCTAGCCGGGAGCAGCCCGATGGGAGCATCGTGAATTACCATCTGACGCGGACAAAAATATATACATAAAATTGCAATATCACGAGAATTTGTTAGATCAGACAAATTCTTGTGATATTTTTTCAAAATAACCCTTGACCTTCGCGCTGCTCTAACGTGTAAGCTTTGTTTATCCAGTAACAAAGTCTGCGGACTTTGCTGCCAAACACGGATCACACGAAGAAAAGGCAAGGAGAACGATTATGAGCGAAAAGATTTCCCGCCGCAACTTCCTGCGCACTGCTACCTTGGGTGCAGCTGCCGCAGGCCTGCTGGCCGGCTGCGGCAACAGCGCAGCTTCTGGCAGCACCGCTGCCAGCACTGCTGCCGGTACCTATACCGCAGGTACCTACAGCGCCACCGCCACCGGCATCAACACCACCACCCCGGTCACCGTGACCATGACCTTCAGCGCCGATGCCATCACCGACGTGCAGATCGACGTGGCAAACGAGACCAAGGGCTACGGTGCCGATATCGCCGATGAGATGGTGAAGAAGATCCTGGACGCACAGTCCAGCGAGGTGGATGGCCATTCCGGTGCCACCATCACCTCCGGTGCCATCAAGAAGGCCGCCGAGAGCTGCATCAACCAGGCCAAGGGCGTGGCCGTGGCCCCCACCGAGGCCAGCAAGGCCGAGACCGTGGTGCCCGACGGCCTGACCACCGAGGAAGTGGAGTCCTCTGTGGTGGAGCTGGGCGACATCACCCCGGACGAGACCAAGGACTTTGACGTGGTCGTTGTGGGTGCCGGTGCAGCCGGTGTGCCCGCAGCAGGCTGGGCAGCCGAGCTGGGCGGCCATGTGGCCCTGCTGCAGAAGCAGCGCATCGTGGTGAGCCAGGGCAACTGCGGCTCCGCCATCATCAAGTCCAAGTCCACCGAGGCCGGCAAGAAGATGTGGGTGCACATGACCAACGGCCTGTGCGACTGGCGCGCCGACACCAGCCTGCTGAACGCCTACGTCGAGAACTCCGAAGAGGCCCTGATGTGGTATCTGAACCGCGCCGGTCTGACCGACCAGACCGAGTACGGCGACGGCAGCCTTGTGGACAGCGTGAAGGATCCCTCCAGCCTGCTGCACAACGACGAGAAGGAGATCTTTTTGCCTACATGTGCACCAGCCGGGACCTGACCGGTGTGTGGAAGGACCGCATGGACACCTACGACTTCGGCGATGAGCACTGCTACTTCTTTGCACCGTGGATCGGCCCCAAGCCCAAGAACGTGGGCGACGTGCTGGCCACCGTGCTGGAGAATGTGCAGGCCAAGAACTCCAATCTGGAGACCTTCTTCAACACCCCCGCCGTCAAGCTGGTGCACGCCGACGGCAAGGTGACCGGCGTCATCGCCAAGGATGAGAGCGGCAAGTACATCCAGTTCAACGCCTCCAAGGGCGTCATCCTGGCCACCGGCGACTACATGAACAACGAGGCCATGGTCAAGCGCTGGTGCCCGGACGTGGACGGCTACGACAAGAAGCAGTACCAGAAGACCGGCGACGGTCACATCATGGCCATCGACGCAGGCGCCAAGATGGAGAACCTGGGCCACACCAAGATGATGCACGACTTCGACTCCGGCCTGATGTACGAGGAGCCGTTCCTGTACGTCAACATGGAGGGCAAGCGCTTCTGCAACGAGGACACCGGCTTTGTCTACATGGGCAACATCACCAAGTATCTGCCCCGCTACAACGGTGCCAACGTGGATGCAAACCACCCGGACGGCTCTCTGGGCTGGTACTGCCAGATCTACGACAGCGACTACATGAGCTACGCCAACAGCCCCGTGCCGGAGCAGGTGATGACCAAGTACATCCCCGGTGCGGTGGAGAACCCGCAGGGCGTGTTCACCAACCTGATCGACACCTATAAGGCCGACACCATCGAGGAGCTGGCTGCTCTGCTGGACGTGCCCGCCGATGAGCTGCAAAAGACCATTGACCGCTACAACGAGCTGTGCGATCAGGGGACCGATGCGGACTTCGGCAAGAAGAGCGCCTACATGCACAAGATCGAGAAGGCTCCCTTCTGGGGCGTGCGCAAGCACATCCGCGTGTCCTCCATCGACAGCGGCGTGAACACCAACGCCAACGGCCAGGCTCTGGACGCTGACGGCAAGGTCATCGAGGGCCTGTACTGCGTGGGCAACGTGGGCGGCGTGTTCTACGGCGGCGCAGACTATCCGTTCCACCAGACCGGTCTGTCTCTGGGTCGTTGCTACACCTTTGGTATGCTGGCTGCAAAGCATGCTATGGGCCAGCTGTAATTAAGAAAAAGCTGATTTTGGGGCTGTTGCAAAATAGCATCCCTTTATCGCAAAGCCGATCAATCTGAATGTTTTTGTACCGCCCCTCCGAAAATATCGTTGAAGCGGATAGAAAGCTGTACAGAAGGACGTTCTCAGACCGCAGCATACCCGATAAGCGAATACCGCCGAGGACTCTTCCCATTGTGGAGGTGTCCTCGGCGGCTTTTTTGTATATAGGGCAGCAATTCTTGACCGTTTTTTGTGAAGGTGATGAGTTACGAGATGGAGCACAGCTTTCTCCGCAATGATCTCGATTGAAAACAACTGCACATATAAAGCAAAAAAGGAATATTCTTACTTGTCAATTTGCTGTAGAAAATCACCTGAGTTTGGACAAAATTGATAAAGTGAAAAAGAAACCCGTTCCCATCTTGACACTCCGCAAAGAATATGGTATTGTAATCAAGCATAGAATAAATTTCCATTCAAGTGCTTAATTTGTTCGTGCCTTACAAAAAAGAAAATTGTACGTGAGCAGCGTCGTTGGATTGTTACCGTTTGGCGGGCTAGACCAACTCTGCATAGCACAAGCCGAAAGCGTGTTTCAGCCTTCGGTATGTTTGCTGTGTCGAGGATGGTCTTTTTTTATTGCCTTTTTCAACTTGAGGAGGAGAAACAATGCAATATACCGTCAAAAAACCGATCAACAACAACATTCTGCGCGTAGTGGATCCCACGGGCTGTGAGCTGATCGTCACCGGACGCGGTCTGGGCTTTGGCGTTAAGCCGGGCTATAAAATTGAGGCTGAAACTGTGGAGCGCAGCTACCGCATGACCAGCCCTGCCGTGCAGCAGAAGTTGGTGGAACTTCTGGAACAGATCCCGTATGAGCATCTGCTGCTCACCGATGAGCTGGTGGCAATGATCCGCAGCCGGGTGAACTACCCGCTGAACGAAAGCCTGCTCATCACGCTGGCCGACCACATCAGCTTTGCCATCCAGCGCAGCGAGCAGGGAATTCGCTTTTCCAACCCGCTGATGGCTCCCATTCGGGAATTCTACCCGGAAGAGTATCGCCTTGGTATGGAGTGCCTTGCCACCATCCGCCAGCGCTGCCATGCAGACCTTTCGGACGACGAGGGCGGCTTCATTGCGCTGCACATCGTCAACGCAGAACTCAACACCACCATGAGCGTGGTGAACGATGTCACCCGCTTTGTGGATGGCTGCGTGCAGGTGGTGGAATACTTTTACAACTGCCATTTTGACCGGGATGCACTGGATTTCAGCCGCTTTACAGTACATTTGCGCTTTTTTGCGCAACGCGTATTTCAAGGAAAACAGGAGCAGGAAAACGATACCCACGACGAAGTGTTCCGCGCCCTGATTGCCCGCAATTGCAGCGAACACTACAAATGCGCCTGCTGCATTGCGGAGTATGTCCGCAACATCTGGCACAAGGAGCTTTCGGACGAGGAACTGGTGTTCCTTACGATCCATCTGAAACGGATTCGGATGGGGAAGTAAGCTTTCTTGCTCCACCTTTGATTCTCCACAGGTCTTTCCTGTGTGGAGATATATGCTGGATACGTACTTGAGAAAAGGAGAACTGAAGATGAAAGACAAGATCTTTGGCGTGCTGCAGCGCGTGGGACGCAGCTTTATGCTGCCCATTGCACTGCTGCCTGTAGCGGGCCTGCTGCTGGGTATCGGCAGCTCGTTCACCAACGAAACCATGCTGGCGGCCTATGGCCTGAACAGCGTCATCCACCCCGGTACCCTGATCTACACCATTCTGGACGTGATGAGCCAGACCGGCAGCGCCGTGTTCAACAATCTGGCGCTGCTGTTCGCCATGGGCGTGGCCATCGGCATGGCCCGCAAGGAAAAAGAGGTGGCCGCCCTGTCCGGTGCAGTGGCTTATATCATTATGAATACAGCCATTCAGGCAATGATCAATGCGGCAGGCGGCGTAGAAGCGATGCCTGCCAACTCCACCACCACCATGCTGGGCATCACCACCCTGCAGATGGGTGTGTTCGGCGGTATCGTGGTCGGTCTGGGCGTGGCGGCGCTGCACAACAAGTTCTATAAGATCGAGCTGCCGCAGGTGCTGGCTTTCTTTGGCGGTACACGCTTTGTGCCCATCGTCAGTTCTATTGTGTATCTGGTGGTCGGCATTGCCATGTTCTATATCTGGCCGGTGGTGCAGAGCGGTATTGCCGCGCTGGGTGCACTGGTGCTGGCTTCCGGCTACGCAGGCACCTTTATTTACGGCCTGCTGGAGCGTGCGCTGATCCCCTTTGGGCTGCATCATGTGTTCTATATGCCGTTCTGGCAGACCGCTGTGGGCGGCACCGCCATCATCGATGGTGTCACCGTGACCGGCGCACAAAACATCTTCTTTGCCGAGCTGGCCTCCAAGTCCACCACGGTGTTCTCGGTCAGCGCTACCCGTTTCATGGCCGGTAAGTTCCCCTTTATGATGTTCGGTCTGCCCGGCGCGGCGTTGGCGATGTACCAGTGCGCCAAGCCGGAAAAGAAAAAGGTGGCAGGCGGCCTGCTGCTGTCTGCTGCGTTGACGGCTTTCCTCACCGGCATCACCGAGCCGCTGGAATTTACCTTTATCTTTGTGGCACTGCCCATGTACGCGGTGCACTGCGTGCTGGCCGGTCTGTCCTTCATGCTGATGCACATTCTGAATGTGGGCGTGGGCATGACCTTCTCCGGCGGTCTCATCGACCTGGTGCTGTTCGGTGTGATGCAGGGCAACGCCAAGACCCACTGGATGTGGGTGGTCGTGGTCGGTGCGGTGTACTTTGTACTGTACTACATCATTTTCCGCTTTATGATCTCCAAGTTTGACTACAAGACCCCGGGTCGCGATGATGCCGAGGAAGTCAAGCTGTACACCCGTGCGGATGTGAACGCCCGCAGCGCCGCTTCCGGCAGCACCGCCCCCGCAGGGGGTGACCCGGTCAGCGCCCTGATCGTGGAAGGTCTGGGCGGCACCGACAACCTGTCCGACGTGGACTGCTGTGCCACCCGCCTGCGCTGCACCGTCAAGGACGCTGCGCTGGTCCGGCAGGATGTGCTCAAGGCTTCCGGCGCTTCCGGCGTCATCTGCAAGGGCAACGGCGTTCAGGTGGTGTACGGCCCCAAGGTGGCAGTCATCAAGGCAAAGCTGGAAGACTATCTGGAAAATGCACCCCGATGTGAAGGATGAAGCCTTTGCCAGCGGTGCACTGGGGACGGCATTGCCATTGAGCCCATCGACGGTGAACTGGTGGCACCTGCTGACGGTGAGATCTCTTCCACCTTTGAGACCCACCATGCCGTGGGCATGACCACCGTTGACGGCCGGAACTTGACGGCATCGACACGGTCAAACTGAAAGCACTTTGCCTACCTCGGCAGGGTGACGAAAGGTCAACGATTCATCCGCTGGCGAAAAAAAAAGTGGTTTGCGGATGCTGTGGCAGCTACATGGAACAAACTGGCCGTCAGCCAAAGGCGGATGGGACTCAAAGACGCTATGTTCGCTGCCGGATGCACCAGCGCGCACCGGAAGTGTGCGGCAACAAGACCTGTACCGATATGGACGCGTTGGGGAATGCTGTACTGGAACGTATCCGGGCGTATGCGGCAGCCTATTTTGACCCTGAAAAAGTTACCCTTCCAGAACAGGATGACCCCATCCAGCAGCGAGAGCAGGCCAGGCGCGACGAGCTGAAACGGTTGAAGAGCGAAGTAGACCGGCGGCGCAAAGCTATGCAGGAACTGTATCTGGATAAGGTGTCTGGTCTAATTGATACCGTCCAGTTTTCTGAAATGAACCAGACTTTTCTGGAAGATGTAAAAAACGCAGAAACGCGAATCAATATTTTGGAAGCGGAATTGGAACAA
>VOFC01001511.1_pt1 | contig 34000 bp, 38 predicted proteins | sample 5384161 | NCBI WGS metagenome assembly VOFC01 (sample SAMN12384722, study PRJNA508395) | human gut metagenome | isolation source: healthy gut B | host: Homo sapiens
TGACGAATGAAAAGGTCAAGGCTGTTGACAACACGAAGAAAGCCTTTCGAGGTCGCAAACAGCGTGAGGAGAACAAGCAAATACCGAGGATCAATGCCCAAGAGGTTTTGGCTATCATTGCAAACACAAAAAGAAATAGGCGAAGACATAAAAAGTAAACAGTATAATGGCAGTACAACGCAAAGAAGGCGTGCTCGATATTTCGTTTCTGCCATATATAAAACGCAACGAAGTTTATTACCGACTGAAAAGTTGCAAGATTGCCGTATATAGAAATGTTTCTGCTCAAGCACGCAAAACGCGGGATTTAACTTCCGGAAGTGAACGATACGCTCAGCATTCTGTTCTTTCAAGTGGCAAATGGGTAAGAATAAGAGTGAATAAAGAAGGAGTATATCAGCTTACAAAATCATTTTTGGCTTCCGCCGGTTTTTCTAATCCTGCAAACGTAAAAACTATACGGCTACGGAGGTTTGGTACAAGATTCCGTAATTAATTATTCGGGCGACAAAAAGATTTTGACGACCTTGAAGAAATTCCTTTATATCGCGACGGGTCAAAAATTCTTTTTTACGCCAACGGCACGACCAAATGGACTTTTGTCCGCAATAAATGGAGACATATAAATAATCCTTATTCGTCTTACTCTTACTATTTTCTTACAGAAGGCGATAATCCTGCTACTATGCAAAAATTCTGCAGAAGTAACAGCCTACAACGAAGCACGCACAACAATTCCCGCGCATTCGCTTTACGAAGAAGACGCATACAGTTGGTATAGCGGCGGACAGCAATTCTTTTGACAGTTATGATTTCGCCAACGGAAATTCAAAATCTTACCAACTTGGTACGGAAGAAATAGCTAACGAAGGAGAACAGTACGTAACTATTTCATTTTTCCGCTTCCGATGCTTCCTCTGCAACAAACGTTACCAGTAGTGTTAACTCCGAAAGTCTCGGAAGAATGACTATTCCTTTGCTTAACAATACAAACGTCGGAGAGCAGGGAAACAGAGCAAGAATGCTCGAAAGAACTTACAAAGCCACAACATTAGATTTGTCAAACAGCGTTCACTTTACCACTACGTCCGGACACTCGGCAAGACTTGACTACATAAGATTCAATTACCAAAGAAACCTTAATCTTTCGACACCATACTTTGAACTTTGCGATCCTTCCAATAATGGGGCGGGGAATTATGCCATTTCATCCGCAAACAATAATACGAAAGTTTGGCGACTCGGCATTTCCGGTCGTCCTCAACAGAATGTGGAAGGCTCTCTCTCAGGCAATACTTTGAATATAACACTACCCGAATCGTCCGACAGATATATTGTTGTAAACACGGCAGAAACTTTTCCTTCGCCGACTATTGATAAAAAAAAATAGAAAACCAAGACCTCCATGCCGATTCTGTTTTGCGACATGATTATAATAGTACCAGCAAGCGGAAAACTTACCAAACAAGCAGAGCGTCTTGCCGCAGCACACAGAGAACACGACAATCTTTCGGTAAAAGTTGTTTCCGCAGACCAAATATATAATGAGTTTTTCTTCGGGAACACCCGACGCCATGGCTTATCGTAGATATGTTAAGATGCTTTACGACCGCGCTTCTTCACAAAACGAAATCCCTCGTTACCTTTTTGCTTTTCGGCGATGCTGCGTGGGACAATCGTATGATTATCAAAGATTGGCAAAACAGTTCCCCCGACGATTTTCTCCTTTGCTACGAATCCTGGAATTCCATAAACGAAATATATTGCTACGTTACCGATGACTTCTTCGGATTTTTTGGATGACGGCGAAGGAAAGAACATGACATCCGAGAAGCCGGACATTGCAATCGGAAGAATTCCCACTCACATAGAAAGCGAAGCAAAAGCCGTTGTTGACAAAACAATCAATTACATGTACAACAACAGCGTGGGTTCATGGAAAAACCTTATTTGTGTAATGGGCGATGATGATAAAAAAGTAATTCGCTCATGGGCGATGCCGAAACTATAGTCAAGCAGATAGAATCAAACCACAAAGAATACGATGTCCGAAGAGTTTATTGGGACGCTTATACCGTGGTAAAGACATCTACTGGAAATTCTTACCCGGAAATTACAAAGCAACTCAAGAGCTACATGACAAACGGAGCATTGCTTATGAATTACACGGGGCACGGAGCACCGGCTTCAATATCCCACGAAAAAGTTTTGCTCCTCAACGACTTCAAAGAAAGCAAGACAAATAACCTTTCCGTGTGGATTACCTCTTCATGCGAAATAGCTCCTTTCGATTCGCAGGAAGAATCAATCGGCGAATGTGCTGTGCTGAACGAAAAAGGAGGTTCGGTGGCTTTCATCGGAGCCACACGTTCCGTATTCTCCCAAAGAAACCTAAACCTCAACACCAACTTGATGAGATATATTCTCACTGAAGAAAACGGAAAACTCATGACCATGGGCGAAGCTCTCATGAAAACAAAATGCGCTCTCGTATCCACGTCAACGGGAAGCACCGATTTAACAATAAACAAAATGAAATACGTACTTATGGGAGACCCTGCTCTTCGTCTTGCAGCTCCTATTGGTAAAGTTGTAATAGACAGCATAAACGGACAAAAAGCTACCGGCGCAAAAGTTAACCTTGCCGCAGGAAGCGTGGCTAAGGTAAAAAGGACATATTATAGCACAAAACGGTACGAACATGCCGGATTTCAACGGCACGGTTACCGCTAATATTTTCGACAAGCTTGAGCAAATCACCTGTCACGACAATGCAGGCAATGGTAAAGACCCGTTTGTTTTCAGCAACCGCACACGCCGTCTTTTCGAAGGCACGGACTCTGTTAGAAACGGCATGTTCGAAATGGAATTCCCTGTATCGGTTGACGCAAGTTACTCCAACGAAAGCTGCCTCATGAATCTTTATGCCGTGAGCAACGACAAATCTGCCGAATGCCACGGAAAGAACGATAATTTTGCCATAAATTCTTCCACAGATCTCAAGAACGATTCCACAGGACCGGCTTTGTTCATCTATCTCAACAATCCCGACTTCCGAAACGGCGACAAAACCAACACTACTCCCTACTTTGTGGCAATGCTCCGCGACAGCGACGGAATAAATGCCACCGGCAGCGGTGTGGGACACGACATAGAACTCATCATAGACGGTAACGCCACCACTTCATACGTCTTGAACGATTACTTTAAGAACGATTTCGGAACATTCACAAGCGGAAGCGTGGGCTACTCCATTCCCGAACTTTCTCCGGGCAATCACCGCCTTGTTTTCCGCGCATGGGACATGATGGGAAACTCTTCTTCCGCATCGCTTGACTTTGTTGCCATGAGAAACCTCAAACCCAATGTACTCGATGTTACTTGCAATCCCAATCCCGCCACCGAAACGGCTATATTCAATATATCATACGACCGACCGCTTACCGATGTGAAATTCACCGTTACGGTTTACGACTCTTACGGTCAGATTGTTTTGGAAAACAACGACCAACGGCGAGAGCGACTACGGGCACTACCCCATAACATGGAACCTTACCAATTCTGCAGGAGCAAGAGTGGGCGGCGGGGTTTACCTTTACCGCGTTTCGGTGTCCGAAGGCAACGGAGCAGCAAGCACCAAAACCAAGAAATTGATTATTCTGAACAATAAATAAAGCCCCACACAGTTTTATATTATAGTGCAATCCTCATTTGAAAAAGCAATGAAATACAAAATAGCATTACTACTCATGTCGTTTCTGGCATTTGCCACGACAATCAAAGCCGACGGTGAAAAAGACAAATTCAATCCCGTGAGCACGGCAGTCAATTCCCTGAAGATAGGACCCGATGCACGTGCCGGCGGTTTGGGAGATATTGGCGCAGCAACCGACCCCGACGTAAACTCACAGGCCTGGAACCCTGCCAAATATCCTTTCTGCATAAGCCGCGCAGGAATTGCCGTGAACTATACCCCTGGCTTCGAAAAATTGTCAATGACATTGACCTTGCATATGTTGCCGGATACATGAGGCTGGGCGATTACACAGCCATATCCTCTTCGCTCCGTTATTTCTCCCTCGGTGAAGTGGATGCAGGCGAAAACATGAGCATCAAGCCCTATGAAATGGCTTTCGACATTGGTGTTTCACGAATGTTGAGCGAGAACTTTTCGGCAGCAATAGCCCTACGATACATTCGTTCCGACCTAAGCGGAAACTATTCCGACGATACAAAACCGGGCAACGCTTTTGCAGCCGACGTAGCCATGTATTACAACAAATATGTAGTAATGGGAAGCCGCGAATGTCAGCTCGGACTCGGACTTAATATAAGCAACATCGGTAGCAAAATGAAGTTCGGAGACGAAAACACATACTTCATACCCACCAATCTCCGTCTCGGCGTGAACTATCTCATTCCCATAAACGAATACAACAAGATAGCTTTCGGGCTTGACCTCAACAAACTTCTCGTACCCACCATGCCGCGCCAGAAAGACGATGAAAGCGGTGAAGATTATCAGCAACGCCTGCAAAAGACTACTTCGACATGTCGCCCATTACCGGTATTTTCAAAAGTTTCGGCGATGCCCCCGGCGGATTCAGCGAAGAACTTAAAGAAATTCAGTGGAGTTTCGGCGTGGAATATACTTATAATGACAAATTCATCCTACGTGCAGGCTATCACGACGAAGACAAAGACAAAGGTAACCGTAAATATTTCACAGTAGGTGCAGGTTTCCGCATGAACGTATTCTCAATCGATGCAGGCTACGTACTTTCCACTGCGGCAAGCAACTCGCTCGACCAAACCTTGAGAGTTTCGCTCGCATTTGACTTTGACGGAATAAAAGACCTATTCTCAAACAGAAGATAACCACTTTTTTACATACTACATAAGACATGAAACCGCGCATAGGATTCGGATTTGACGTTCACAGGCTTGTTCAAAACCGCGAGTTGTGGCTTGGCGGAATAAAAAATACCGCACACTCTCGGACTTCTCGGACACAGCGATGCCGATGTGGCACTCCACGCACTTATCGATGCACTTCTCGGAGCCGCAGCCCTGCGCGATATTGGTTATCACTTTCCTGATTCCGACGAACGCTATCGTGGAGCCGACAGCAAAGAACTTCTGAAAGCCACCCTCGACATTCTGAAAAAACACAACTTCAGTATAGGAAACGTGGATGTAACAATTTGTCTTGAACAACCCAAACTGAAAAATCACATTCCCATGATGCAGGAATGTATAGCCTCATGTCTCGGCATTTCCGGGAAAGATGTATCGGTAAAAGCCACCACTACCGAACGCTTGGGATTCACAGGACGTGGAGAAGGCATAGCCGCCTACGCTACCGCCCTGATTTTCGGGGACTAAGACACAATAACGCCACACTTTCTTTTTTGTTAAAAAATACAAGGCACTTATTTTTAAAATAAGTGCCTTGTATTTTAAAATATATGGCTTGTATTTTTTACAACATGCCTTATGTTTTTTTGCTCCCCCTTTTAGACCTGAGACCAATTATATTTTTACGCCAATTTGCTTTTTATTCCCCGCGATTCGAGAGTTTGCTTTATTTGCATAGCCACATGATATGCCAAATTTACGGGAACAGCATTGCCTATCATCTTGTAGCCGTAATTAACATCGTTATATATGAATATAAAATCATCGGGGAATGTTTGCACACGTGCAACTTCTCTGACAGTCATTCTGCGGTAGAGGTATTCCTTTCCCTGCACAAATTTCTGCAAATTCTTTTCAACTTTTACCATTTTGGGTGCTTGCGGATGCAGTTGACATTGTCGTCCGCTCGCTTGCACGGTAAACCCCGGCTCATTCCAAGCTCTTACGCGATTGCGAGACATAAAGACCGGAGAATAACTGCCAATGAAGTATTCGTGATTGGGAACTTTGCATTCGAGACCATTGGTATGGTTTTTATCTTTGGCAGGAATTGCCGAATCCTTTAAGTCCCAAATTGCATCACGCAATGTTGGCTTTCGGGGCTGCGGTGTTGGATAAACAAAGTTTTTTATACCTAAATCCTTGCGAAATCCTACATAAAAAACACGATCGCGGTCTTCGGGCACGTCAAAGTCGTTGGCATTGAGCATTCGCAGATTTACATCATAGCCAGCTTCGTCAAAAAGATTCAAGAAACTTTTTACTGCTTCCGAATTTCTTGCCGCAAGCATGCCCGATACATTCTCCGCAACAAAAAACAATGGTTGTTTGTCCTTGAGTATGCGGATGTAATCATAAAACAGTTGACCTCTTGCGTCCTTTATGCCTTTTAACGAACCGGCTTCACTCCACGACTGACAAGGCGGATCTCCAATTATTCCGTCTATATTGTCGGGGAAATCTTCAGAGCTAAGTTTTCGTATGTCTTTTTCTATCAAACGGACATTGGGAAAGTTTTTCTGAAAGTGGGACAGATCTTTGCATCAAATTCATTTGCGACAACTGTATTAAAGCCGGCTTTATGAAATCCGAGATCCAATCCTCCCGCACCTGTAAATAAACTAATTAAATTCATATACCAATTTAATGTAATACGTAATAAAACATTGCAGGGTTATCTTTTTTGACGCATAGAAACAATGCCGTGCTTGATTTTACAGTTCTTAGCAACTAAGTATAAAGAAAAATCCCTAATAGGTCTTATCAGAAACTTATACGAAACTCTAATGCCACAAACTCATTATACCATACAAAAGCAATCCCAAGCCTGCTACGTATCCTTGAAGTGATGATATATAAGCATTGGTCATCTTTGAAACCGGATTTCGTTTATTATCGTAATAGTTATAACAAGAACATAGAATTCCTAAAAACATAGAACAATAAGCATCATATTTTTTGTACAATGATATTAGTAATAGCCAATATTATGCCACACAAAACTCCTATTAGGCAAAAAGCCAAAGTATATTTACTTTTGTTTTTCGCATTATAATAAGGATAAATACACAACTAAACAAAAGTGTACAACTCCAAAATAATTGCCACATAGGATTTTCTGTTGCTGTTAAAACTTACTATTGCATAAAAGTACGGCATGATTCTCAATCGAGAACCATGTCGAACTGGTCGCACTTTCCTGTGCGGTGGGCAAACTGCTTTGTTGTGGGAGAAATTCCGAAAAGTGCGGAATATGTGCTCACTTTCACAGTTTTTCCGTCGGGCATGAATTCAAGTATTCTAAGCCATCCGTCGCCGCCGTTGCCTTCCCAGCCGCCGCCAAGCACTTGTACGTTGAACATCATTTGATGAACAATTTTGCCTGCATCGTTTTTGTCCTTACGATATGCCACGCTTTCTTCAAAAGAACCGGGAACGCCTGTATGTCCGCAGAATACAAAACGAATGTTTGGCGTACACTTTACAAGTTTGTCCCATATTCCCTGTCCCCAGTTATGAGGTTCTATTTTGTAGTTCTCATTGTCGGTACGTTCTGCCGACTTTTCGCGCAAAAAAAAAGTATGGGTTAAGACAATTGCCTTGTGGTTCTTGTATTTTTCACTGTCGCACAGTTTCTTTGCCCAAGCCAGTACTTCGTCTCTCGGAGCCCATTCCAAGGCTATGACAAGCAAGTCGCCCCAGTTTTTATCATTGAAAACATACGCAGAATTCTCAAGCGAAGCTTTCCTTCTCTATTTGGATAAGCGGCAACAAGACAATCCATCCACTTGGAGTTTCTTTCTACCGGGAAATATTCAGGAAAATGCGTAAAACTTTGGTCTCCGCGTGTATAACCATATTCATGATTGCCGGTAGCAATGATATATGGCACTTTATTGTCGAGGCGTGCCAAACTACGTGATGCACTTTCCCACATCTGGCGACTTGTCTGATTGAGCATAGAACGGTTGAGAACTATATTGTCGTTCTGCTCTACAAGATCGCCGGTTATGAGAACAGCCTTTACGTTGAGGTTTTCCACATTGTCGGCACACCACAAAGTTGTAAGCTCAAACAACGGTTGGTTAATGTCATACTTTGTGTAGCCCTGCGGATCTCCAAGCAAAAGCATGGTGAAAGAGTTTTTGTCGTTGAGATGTTGACGATCGGCACGGCTTTGCGCTCCTGCCGTTACGCCTGTCAAGAGACAGAGCGATAAAAGAATTGTCTTGAAGTTCATTGTTTTGATATTTATTGTATACGTATTATTCTTTTTTTTATTTTATCGGAAACAAAGACATTTGTAATCGCACATGGCACAAGGTTTTCCGTTTTCGCAAGGTGTAAAGGGCTTTGAAATATCAAATATATCATCCACCATGTTTTGCACCTCGTTTCTCACTTCATCCCTTATACTTGAAAACTCATCTATGGGATGTTTGTCAACAGTTACTTGCGGCGTGAAATCTTCGTGCGTCATGGCAGCAACAAAATATAGTTCGGGTCTTACGGAATGTTTTTGCATCGATTCTTTATTGAGTGTTTCGTCAAGAGCGAGTGAATAGACCATAGTCTGCAAAACATAATTGTAATGTTTAAGAGTTTCCGGCTTGGTAAACACGTCTTTCAAATTCGCAGCCTTGACAGGTCCGCTCCATTTTCCTGTCTTATAGTCCACAACCACATAAATATTGTCTTTAATATGAACACGATCGAATTTGCCGCCAACCTTGACCATATATCCGCTTTTTGAAACAAACGGTACATAAAGAAATTTTTCTATGTACTGCGGAACTATATCAAATGGAGCTTTTGCGGCATCATAACGCAGCACGTCTTTCAAATATTTCAAGATTATGCCGCTTATAATACTATTGTCCCGAACATTTGATTCATTAAAAGCTTTCTTTATACAGGCAGAAAGATATGTGTATTTCTTATCTGCAAGATCCTGCTCTATGGTAGAACGCTCTATATGTTTATCCGGTTTGTCTTCATAATATTTCTGAATTGAATCATGGAATATCGTACCGAAAAGATTGGACGGCATTTTTTCCGGGTCTGGCATAGGTGTACGCAGGCACGCCACTTTATTATAATAGAACTTTAGCGGACATTCCACATACATATATAATGGTGTTGCCTCAAGCCTCTTTATTTTTTGAAGCATTTGAGGAGTCTTTATCACGGGCTGCGGTGTATGTTCGTGCAATACGGCTTTGCCCACAAGATTCTTTACCTCAAATCCACGCATTATCTGTCCAGCAAAAACTTGCAATATATATCGCGAAACTTCTTTGCTGCCTATAGCCATGGACGAAGAGGAATAAGCTACGGATATATTGGGAGTACGCTTTAATAAACGGAAGAAATTATACGCCGCCACGCTGCCGTTGTTTAACAAAGGTAGTCCGTAAGCCGAGCGAACACTATTGGGAAGCATTGTGGGATGCCTTTTTGTCTGAGGAAGCGACCCTTCATTACAATCAAGTAAAAGAACATTATCAAAGTCTATAGTGCGCGTGTCTTGAAGATTTATTACATCCACACGACGCTTGCCATATGAATTGAATTTCGTTTCGGATTCTTCGTCTTCAATTTCGGCAGAAATATACTGCGACTTGAATATCATGGCTGCAACACGTGGCGAAACTTTAATTCTATCGTTTTTTTGCAACAACGTTTCAACTTTCTCTACAGCCGACTTTGCCGCATCTGCCGACAATTCTTCATCCTGGTATTTTCCTCTGTCATCTTTCAAGACTTTATTTTTTATCTCTTCTTTCAAAGCAGCAACCAAAGCACGACCGTCATATCCTTCCTGACCTGCATTCTTTTTAATCTCCGAATCGGCAAAACGCATCAACTTTGCAAAAGTAGAAGTATGTGGTAACGATATCGGCATATTGAAAGCAAAAGATTCGTGAGGCAGAAAATGACGCATTATTCCGAGTATTGTGTCATCCATTGGAATTATCGCCGTAAAATCTTCTTTGGCAGGATTTACTTCTTCAAGCCATTTGCTTATATAAGCAACTTCTCCGCTTTGGGTGGAACTTTCTACAATATTTATATTGGTATGTTCCATATCTTCGGCAGGAGGAGTCCAACCGCCGAAACTTTTCAGGTTCCGCAAAACATTTGATATCGCCACATTATCCTCGTCAACAAATCCCGGTGTATAATCCCAAAAGAAATCTGCGCAACCTTTGTCTTTCAAATGCTTCATTACGCTTCTCTCTGCACCGCTAAGCAGATTGAAACCGACAAACACATATTTTCTTTCGTCGCTGGATTTTAGTAGTTTTTCGCAACCCTGTCTATAGACTGCTCCTTCGTATATAGTTTTTTCTTTGCTCGACTTCACACACTCATATATATCCGCAAGCATATTCCATATCTCATGATATTTCCCACGCATATCTTCTCCATATGCTTGAAAGAAAGTTGTAAAATACTCTTTGAGCTGTTTCACACTTTCTTCATCGGCAAATTTCATGTTGTCTATATCATGAAAATTATTCACCTCACGAAAAACAGAAGGAGCATCTGCAAGACTTCTATCCACATCGTCGAAATCTGAAAACATCATCTCACTCCATGGAAGAAATTCCTCAAACGTCATTTGGTTTGAAACACCACGCTTGGTGCACACCTCAAGATATGCACCGTATATACGGAAAAGCATGTCGGTTCTATCGGCTTTCTTCAGTCCCGAAGCATTACGAAACAGGCGACTCATTGTAAAAAGCTTGGGCGAGCCACCATCTTTTCCTGAAAACTTCTTTTGCCAAATACTGCTAAAGACCTCTATTGCACGACGCTGCGGGAATACAATATTAAGAGCAGAGAAATCTCCTCCACGCTTTATAAGTTCTTCGGCTACCTTTGCCAAAAAAGAATTTTTCATGATATTCCCTCCATTTTTAAGTCTAATTCGACAGCCTTGCCACGTGGTGAAAATCTTTCGTCATCTTTCTTTGTTTCTTTTTTGCTTGGTACTATGTCTTTTCCGTATTTCTCCATATCCATATTGCTCAAAGCACAAACGAGATAATCCGAAATTTTCATGCTGTTTATTGTGTCTCCAATCTTTTTCCGTTCGGCATATTGCACAAAAAGATTGACCTTGGCTCTTGTAAACGCAACATACAACATATTTATATTATCCACTTCCACATCGAAAGCTTCTTTGGCATAATCTTTATCATATATACTTTCTTCTGCTTTTTTCACGAAACTCACAGGTACAAGAGGAATACCATCATAAATTTCACCATGCGGAGTGCACCACATCTTTGCATTATTCGTAGGAACAAGTTTCCAATCACAATAAGGAATAAACACCGTATGAAACTCAAGTCCTTTGGCTTTGTGTATTGTCATAACTTTGATACCGTTATCAGCTTCCGTGGCAATATATTGTTTCGCACCTTCAGCATCCCAATCATAAAAAAAACGTTTCAAATCATAGGAGTTACGCTGCGAATACGCATTTATATAGTCTATGAAAGTAAGAAAGTATTGGCTTTCCTCTTTCATTTCAAAAACGCGCAACATACGCGATATTCTTAATACCATTTCGACTATTGGAAGCTCAGTAAGAACTTTAACAGATTCCACTAATTCCTCCGGCAAAAAGAATTCTTTACATAGTCTGATACCACATTTTTGTTTTCTTCTTCAAACGAAGGCTCCTTAAATGCATCACCATCACAAATTCTTCGATATTCCCGTGCAACAAAATAGCCGCTCACATTATCTTGATTCTCGCAAGTTTCACCATATATATATTTCATTGCGGCAATAATCATTTTAACCGCCACTGAATTTGTAAGATTATATGCCTCACGGGTATCTATTTTAAAAGGGGCATTTTTTAGTTTCATATAATCGGCTATGGCATATATTTCATCATTTTTACGTGTAAGAATTGCCATATCGCTATAATCCACTCCCGCATCGTGGGCAAGTTTTATATTGTCAAGCAATGTTTCAAGTCTTTCTTCCTCCACGTCTTCACAGTCGGGCGATATGCCATAGACCTTTACACATCCCCTTTCTTCGGGTTTGCATTTTATATTCTGACTTACATCCGAATAAATTCCCGCAATGCCTTCCTGGCGTAGTTTCCTGATATTTTCAAAAAACTCATTATTAAAAGCCATATATTTTCGAAACTGCGATAGTTGTCTTCAAGAACATAACGTCTGCTTGAATCATATTTGTTTCCCAATTCGTGAAGTATATTCCAGTCGCCACCGCGCCAACGATATATACTTTGTTTCACATCACCCACTATGACGCAACGGTTTCCCACAGAAGCCAAAAAAGGTTTGACATCAATCTCCACAGACTGTCAAACTGCATTTGCGATGTGTCCTGTGCTTCATCAAGCATTATATATCTGTATCTTCTTCCGGCACGTTCAAAAACAAACGAAATATTGTCGCTGTCGTGCAACTGTTCGCTTACGAGTTCCTGGCTTTTAGAAAGTAATATTCTGTTTTCTTCGCGACTTTCCTTTTTTACTTCGCTGTCTATGGCTTCAAGCATTCTCATCTCATTAAGATTCTCAAGAGTAAGAACAGCACTGTTTAACCGTCTGAATAGTCTGGCGCGATCTTTTTCGAATGCCACAAATTGCGAGTGCCAAACGTCCATATCCTCCAGAGATGCCTTTGTCTTACCATAATCGCCGTTATAAAAAGCAGTAACCGATTTGTTCATACCGTCGCACTCGCAAACCAAAGCTTTGGCAACATAATTGGCTACATATTTTCCTTTCGAAAATTTTTCATAGTCTATTGTCAAACTATCCGCGAGGTGCGAAATAAGATTTTCCGTCTTTTTCTTTTCTTCCGCCAACCTGTCATATATTTCCGAGAAAGTTTTAGAATCACCAAAAACTTTGTTTATCTCTTTTCATTACGCATATACGTCTCACGACATACGTTCAGTCCAAAAACGTTTCAAAGCACGGCGGAAATCCCAAGAAGAATTTTCTTCAAGGTTTTTCTCTATATAATCCTTCAAAAGGTTAGTCAATATCCTATTCTTCCCTTCCGCTGCCTCTGCAACGATATTTTCCACGGCAAAATCGACCATTTCGTCATCATTCAGGAACACTTCGAGATTTGAATCATAACCAATCATTGCAGCGATATCTCCTATTATTCCTTGAAAGAAAGAATCTATCGTCTTTACATCAAAAAAATCGTAATTGTTCAGAATATAATTCAGCGTAATTCCGCAACGCTCTCTTATTTCCTCTTCACTTAATTTTCCTCCGAGTATTTCGCCTATCTTTTGCACATAACTATTGCCTTGACGAAGCCTGTTTTTTATGTACCAAAGCGTATTGAGAATACGCATCTTCATTTCGCCCGTGGCTTTGTTCGTAAAGGTTATGGCAAGTATATTGGCAAATGCCGATGTTCCCACATAGGAAGATATGGCAATGGCTATATACTCCGAAACAAGCGTAAACGTTTTTCCGCTACCCGCAGAAGCACGGTAAATCTTCAGATTATTGTTTTCATCCATTAGTAAAGAATATGTTCATCACACATATCTTACAAAGTTAACCATAAATCCCAACACACAGAAAAATTGATACAAAAAGATTGCGTTCCTTTCTTTGGCACAAGCTTTGCTTATAGTCTGTATTGAATTTATTAATACCTTTGCAAAATAAGGAGAACCACCAAATATGAACAATCAATTCTCACCAAGAGTAAACCAAATACTCATATATAGCAAGGAAGAAGCCGAACGCTTGCAATCTCGTACAATAGAACCCGGACATTTGTTTCTCGGTATGCTGCGCGAGAATTCGGGCAAGGCTATTGAAATACTCAACAAATTTCATTTGCGCCTTGACGATATAAAGCGAGGAATAGAAGAGCAGCTTAACGAAGAAACAGGCAATACACGTACAGATATATTCAGTGAAATCGTCCTCTCACCTGCATCCGCAAAAATTCTTAGAGGCGGAACTCTAGAAGTGCGTTTGCTTCACAGCCGTTGCCTTGACACAGAGCATCTGTTGCTTGCCCTGCTTAAAGACAACGACAACATTGTTTGCAAAATTCTTAACAACAACGACGTTACATACGAAGCGGTTCATAAATTGCTTGCCATGAAACCGGACGTTAACGCCGGTTTTGATTTCGGCGATGACGAAGAGGATGAAGAAATGGATGCACGCGATAAGAAAACTTCCATACATTCCGCAGGTTCCAATCCCTCTCCTGGCAATGAGACACCTGTTATAAACAATTTCGGATACGATCTTACCGAAGCTGCCGCCAAAGGAAAACTCGACCCTGTGGTTGGAAGAGAAAAAGAAATAGAACATATCGCACAAATTCTCAACAGACGCAAGAAAAACAACCCGGTGCTTATTGGCGAACCCGGTGTTGGTAAAAGCGCAATAGTGGAAGGTTTCGCTCTAAGAATAAAAGAGCGCAAAGTGCCCCCGCACTTTTCTTCACAAACGATATTGGTTGCTCTCGACATGGTTTCCCTTGTGGCAGGCACAAAATATCGCGGTCAGTTTGAAGAACGCATACGCGGTCTTCTTGAAGAGCTGCGCAAAAATCCCGACATCATTCTTTTTCATTGACGAAATACACACCATTGTAGGTGCAGGTTCCACGCCGGGAAGCATGGATGCCGCAAACATTCTCAAACCTGCGCTTGCGCGAGGCGAAATCCAATGCATTGGCGCAACGACAATGGACGAATATCGAAAATCCATTGAAAAGGACGGAGCTCTTGAAAGACGTTTTCAAAAAGTTATTGTAGAACCTACTTCCTACGACGAAACTTTGCAGATTCTTCACAACATTAAGGACAGATATGAAGACCATCATAATGTTCGATACACAGAAGAAGCTCTCGAAGCCTGCGTTTCCTTAACCGACAGATATATCTCCGACCGCTGCCAACCCGACAAAGCCATTGATGCTCTCGACGAATCGGGTTCGCATGCCCACATCGTAAATCTGAAAGTGCCTAAGGAACTCGAAGAATGCGAAAACCAAATAGCACAACTCAAAGCAGCAAAAGATGAAGCCGTAAAAAAACAGGACTTCGAGAAAGCGGCGGAACTGCGAGACAGAGAAATTTCACAGACACGTGTATTTGAGCAGATGCAGAGGCAATGGGAGGAATCGCTGAACGAGAACCGCGAAATTGTTGACCGTCCGCAAATAGAAGAAGTAGTTTCCTATATGTCGGGAGTGCCTGTTCAAAAAATGGTACAAGCCGAAAACATCAGACTTAAAGGCATGAATAAAAAGTTGTCGGACGAAGTTATAGCCCAAGACACTGCCGTGCAAAAACTGACCAAAGCAATAATGCGCAGTCGCATCGGACTGAAAGACCCGAAGCGTCCAATAGAACGTTCATGTTTCTCGGTCCCACCGGAGTGGGCAAAACATTGCTCGCGAAGAAACTTGCCGATTTCATGTTTGGTTCGAAGACGCGCTGATACGAATAGACATGAGCGAATACATGGAAAAGTATTCGGTTTCACGACTTATAGGTGCACCTCCGGGATATGTGGGATATGAAGAGGGGGGGCAGCTCACCGAAAAGGTACGTCGCCATCCCTACTCCATTATTCTGCTTGACGAAATAGAGAAAGCCAACGGCGATGTATTCAATCTTTTGTTGCAGGTTATGGACGAAGGCAGGCTTACAGACAGTAACGGACGCACTGTAGACTTCAAAAACACGGTTATAATCATGACATCGAACAGCGGAACAAAACAATTGCGTGAGTTCGGGCATGGAATAGGTTTCAACGCTCCCGGAGCGGGAAACAAGAACCAGAACGACTCTATTATCCGCAAGTCGCTGAACCGTACATTCGCTCCCGAGTTTTTGAATCGCATTGACGAAATAATTATGTTCGAACCGCTTACAAAGAAGCCGTAAGAAAAATTGCCGACACAGAGATTGACAAACTCATAGAACGCACAAAAACACAGGCTATGCCTTGAACGTAACTTCCGAAGCAAGAGATTTCATTGCGGAAAAGGATTTGACCCGCAACTCGGCGCAAGACCGTTGAGACGTGCCATACAAAACTACATAGAAGACGCTGCGTGCGAACTTTTAATGGAAGAAGGAGCGGACAAACACAACGCTATCAATGTTTCAACCTGCAAGGAAGGCAACAAACTCAATGTGGAATGGGCGCAAAGCCTTGAAAATACTGCTAAAACCGACAACTGACAAAAATTGTCTGATATATAGACATAAAAAAGGTGCATTACACAATTTGTCATGCACCTTTTTTATTGCACACAGTTTTCGTAAAACAACCTTTCCCTGCCATGCGAAACAGAAACGCACATATTTTTCATACAAGCCTGATACTCACACACTTACCCCCTTTTATATACTTTCTTTTTAAGTTGTTGTTTATCAAGCATTTGTAATGGCAAAAAAATATAAGGCATATATTTTGAAATAAGTGCCTTGTATTTTTAAAATACATGGCTTGTATTTTTTACGACATGCCTTGTGTTTTTTCGAAGACCTGACAATTTTCAAAAAACAACCTTTTCCGTGATGTTTTTCTGCGTCAAAAACGATGTTACGAATTATTCGCCCACAGTCTTGACAAAGATGTCGTTCATTGAAGGGAGTTTTTCGGCAAAATACATAAGTTCGCCATGTTTTGCCAACTCTCCCGCAAGTTGCGAGTTGCTTGTGCCATTGATCTTTGAAACCTTGAAATATGTCTCGTTTCCCTGAAAACCGGAAGAAATCACCTTGTACCGTTCACAATCCTGCAATGAAACATTGCCTTCATAGGAAACATCATAAATGCCTTCGCGAAATTTACGGCGCACTTCGTCAACCTTGCCGCTGAGTGCCACCCGCGACTTGTCTATTATGGCGAAATAATCGCAAACTTCCTCCACACTCTCCATATTGTGGGTTGAATATATTATGGTATGCCCCTTGTCGCGGAGTTCAAGCATCTCGTTCTTCAACAAACGAGCGTTAACAGGGTCAAAACCGCTGAAAGGCTCGTCAAAAATCAACAATTTGGGTTCATGAACCACTGTGATGACAAACTGAACCTTTTGCTGCATGCCTTTGGACAATTCCTCGAGTTTTCTATCCCACCACGACAGGATGTCAAGCTTTTCAAACCATTTTTTCAGTCTTCTCTGCGCCTCGTTACGCGAAAGCCCCCCTTGAGCATACCGAGATAAACAGCCTGTTCACCCACTTTCATCTTGCGGTAAAGCCCCGTTCCTCGGGGAAGATAGCCTATAAGCGCAACATCATCGGGTGTCATTTCGTGCCCGTTAAACACAATGTGTCCGTTGTCGGGGAGCCGTTATGCGGTTAATTATCCTTATAAGCGTCGTTTTGCCCGCCCCATTTCTGCCAAGCAGTCCGAAAACGCAACCTTCGGGCACATTTATGCTTACATCATTGAGAGCCGTGTGATTGGAAAAGGCTTTCACCACGTTATGTACTTCAAGAATATTGTTCATAAGAATGTGATTCTGTTTGTTGCAAATTTATAAAAAACATATCACTTTATAAGCCGTGTCATAAAGATTCAAGCCGCGAAAGTGATGAACTTGCAGCGTAAATTCGTAAATTCGCACACAAAATCACATAGACAATGAAAACGTACATACTGACTGCAGTTTTGGCAACATCGTTGATGCTGTGCGCATGCGGAGAGAAAAAAGAAAACACCGCAAGTGTTGCACCGGCGGAAAGCGAAACAAAAAGTGCCACACAGGAAATCATAAAAGACGCAGCCCGCACAAGTTGCGACACATTGGAATGGAGAGGTGCAAAAACCCTTATAAAAATAAGCAGAACCCCGGACAACGAGGGCGACATAGTAACTGGCGAGGACGACATAAAATATCTTGACAACATAGTTACACTTAAAATCACCTCGGGCGGAAATGTAATTGTTGACAAACCCATACGCAAATCGACATTCCGCAATTACATGGATTCAAAAACGTACAAGAAATTCGTTCTTGAGTGGATAGTGTTTAACAAAATCAGAAACGGAAACATAATGCTTGCCGCAAGCGTGGCAAACCCCATACAGGAAGACGAATTTCTTTCGTTTGCCATAACGGTTTCGCCCAACGGTAACATAAGTATTTCGAAAGACGAGAATCCCGACATGTCTGCTCCTGACAATGACAATCAACAATACGATTTTGACTGACGGCGCAACTTTTTTGTCTGATTTCCACGACACAAAACAAGATATGACAAAAGCCTGCAAGGGATTATTTGACCTCGGCGGGACTCAAACCCGCGACACTCAGAACCGGAATCTGATGCTCTATTCAACTGAGCTACGAGGCCGTATATGCGAAAAGCTTTGCAAAATTAACGACAAAGCATTTAACCACCAAATTATTTGCAGTACAAAAGAATCATTTAATAGAAAGAAAAACCGTAATTTTGCGACAAATTATATATTAAACGAGGAATAAGTAATGGCAAAAAGTAGCGGCATTGTTATCGGGAGGTGTGGATAGTTCCGTATCGGTTTTCCTATTAAAGGAACAAGGTATAACTCCCGACCTCTATTACATCAAAATAGCCAGCGATGATTCGAGAATTGGGACTGCTCCGAAGAAGAAGATTGGGAAATGGCAAGTCTCGTGGCAAGAAAATACGGTTGCAAACTTGACAAAATAGACTTGCACCGCGAATATTGGGACAACGTTGTGGGTTATTCCGTGGAACGTTTGCGCAAAGGTCTTACTCCCAATCCCGATGTAATGTGTAACCGACTTATTAAATTCGGAGCATTTTACGAGAAAATAGGACATAACTACGATTTCATAGCCACAGGACACTACGCATCTACCGAAAAAGATGAACAAGGCAATGTATGGCTCACCACAAGTCCCGACCCGGTAAAAGACCAAACGGATTTTCTTGCGCAACTCGATAATCTGCAAATTTCACACGCCATGTTCCCGATTGGGAAACTAATGAAAGAAGACGTGCGCCGCATTGCCGAAGAACAGGAAATACCTTCTGCCAAAAGAAAAGACAGCCAGGGCATTTGTTTTCTCGGGAAAATAGATTATAACGAGCTTGTTCGCCGCTATCTTGGCGAAAAAAGAAGGACTTATAATAGATCATCAGACCGGCAACATACTTGGAAGACATAAAGGTTACTGGTTTTTCATACAATAGGTCAGCGTAAAGGCTTGGGACTCGCGGGAGGTCCGTGGTATGTGGTGGGAAAAAGACATCCGCAGAAACATAGTTTATGTGAGCCGCGGCTTTCAAACCCGCGACGCTTACGGAAATGAATTCCGCATTGCCGAACCCCATTTCATAACTCTCAATCCCTTTACAAAAGACGGCGATTACGACATTTCATTCAAGATACGCCATACCCCGATTGTCTTTCCTGCCATATTGCAAAAGCGCGGCGACGAATACAATGTGGTTTCCTCGCATCTTGTTCAGGGAATAGCTCCGGGACAATTCGCTGTAATTTACGACAAAGACTTTCATCGCTGCATAGGTAGCGGAGAAATTGCGGGCGACAACATGACATCCAAATCAAAATCACAAGCAATATAACCAACTTATATAATGTATAAGCAGGAAAAAATAAAACCGTACTCCGAACAAGGCAAAAAAGGAAGTCAGGTGGCGAAAATGTTCGACAACATAGCCCACTCTTACGACTTTCTTAACCATTCGCTATCGTTTGGAGTGGATAAGTTTTGGCGCAGGGCTGCAATAAAATCGCTAAAACCTTATGCACCAAAAGACATTCTTGACGTTGCCACGGGAACGGGCGACTTCGCAATACTGACAGCCCGAATGCTGAAACCGAAAAGCCTTATCGGAGTGGACATATCGGAAGGAATGATTGCCGTAGGAAGAAAAAAAGTTGAGAAAAAAGGATTGGCAGACATTATTACCCTAAAAGCCGATGACTGTATGCAACTTTCTTTTTCCCGATAACAGTTTCGATGCGGTTACAGTGGCTTACGGCGTGAGAAATTTTGAGAATCTCGACCGGGGACTCAAAGAAATGTACCGCGTATTGCGTTCTGGCGGACGACTTGTCATTGTTGAGTTGACAGTTCCCGATAAATTTCCGATGAAACAGCTTTTTACGATTTATTCAAAGGTTACATTCCCGATTATGGGCAAACTTATTTCGCACGACAACAGCGCGTATAAATATCTTCCGGCTACAATGAAAGCTTTTCCCCACGGACCGCAGATGAAAGAAATATTGGAACGTGCAGGATTTAAGAATACCAAATACAATGATTTCATTTTGGGCATAAATACCCTCTATGAAGCAGAAAAATAACAAATCATGGCAGAACTATACGGCTTGATAGGCTTTCCGTTGGGGCATTCTTTTTTCGGCTAAATACTTTGCAGAAAAGTTTGCATCGCAGAACATTGATGCGGAATACCGTAACTTTGCAATAGAAAGCATAAAGAATCTTCCTGAAATCTTAAAAAACAATTCGAATCTCAAAGGATTGAACGTTACAATCCCGTACAAGCAGCAAGTTATGCCTTTTCTCGACGACATTGACGAGGCTGCAAAACGCATAGGTGCCGTTAACGTTATTTGCGTAAGCCGAAAAGGAAACCAAACAAAGCTCACGGGACACAATGCAGATGTTATTGGCTTTACGGAGTCCCTTCGTCCGCTTCTGAAACCGCAGCATACAAAAGCTTTGGTGCTTGGCACAGGCGGCGCATCAAAAGCTGTCATCGACGGATTGCAACAACTTGGCATCTTGACGCAATACGTAAGCCGCACAAGGCGTGAGGAAATTATTGCTTACGATGACGTTACCCCGGAAATGCTTGAAGAGTATAAACTCGTGGTAAACTGCACTCCGCTTGGCATGTTTCCAAAAGTTGATGACGCTCCCGACATTCCTTACAACAGTCTCGGACCAGAACACTTGCTTTACGATTTGGTTTATAACCCCAAAGAAACTCTCTTTTTGCAAAAAGGACGCGAACAAGGGGCGACAACAAAGAACGGTCTCGAGATGCTTCACTTACAAGCCGAGGCTTCGTGGAATTTTTGGAACAAATAATATGAAGCCAAGCCTTTGCACTATTGCAGGAAATTGCTAATATTGCAATATCAAAGAACTTAAAAACATATTATCATGATCAGAGTAAATTGTTTTGCCCAAATTAAAGATGCCGCTCACAAAAGCGACGTAATAGAAAGTGCAAAGAAACTCACCGAGGCTTCTTTGAAACATGCAGGAAACATTGCATACGATATTTTTACAAGTGAAACAAGAGAAGACGTGGCTTTGATTTGCGAAACTTGGAAAGATGCCGAAGCACTTAAAGCTCACATGGCTACCGAAGAGTTCAAACTTTTATGTAGGCAACATGGAAAAGTATGCCACAATGAAAATTGAGCAATTCGAATTCTAATAAAGAATATAATGGTTACCAATGCGCGTGTGGAGCATTCCATACGCGCATTTTAATAGTCTCGAAAGCAAAACCTACTGTTGAAAACACACAAAATAAACATTGATTGGCAAAAACAGCGAGTAAAACTTTGCCTGTCAAAATAAAAAGCCGTAAATTTGCACCGCTTTTTTAGGCGAATAATAAAATAAAATCAATATACAGCAATGAAAAAAGGCATTCATCCAGAAGATTACCGTCCTGTGGTATTCAAAGATATGAGCAACGGCGATATGTTTCTTTCGCGCTCTACTTGCAAAACAAACGACACCATAGAGTTTGAAGGTGAAACCTATCCTTTGGTTAAACTTGAAATCTCCAGTAGTTCTCACCCGTTCTATACAGGTAAGAACAAGTTGGTAGATACAGCCGGACGTGTTGATAAGTTTATGAGCCGTTACGGCAAAGTAAACAAGGCAAAATAATCGTAAGCCGACAGATATCTAAAAAAGAGCTTGTCTCATGAGACAAGCTCTTTTTTTATTCCTATGTTTCGGTGAAGTAGCGGCTTTCGGTTTATATGCAATCTATTTTCCCTGCCAAGAGATTCTTTGATTTTCGGAACGATTGCCTGACGGAGACAAAAATGAATATCACACTCAAAGGAGTGTGATATTCATTTTCTTGCATTCCTCACGCATTTCCTCGGGCCAGATACTTGCCTGTATCTCGCCTATGTGCGCTTTTTTTCAGATAATACATGCACAAACGCGACTGTCCTATTCCGCCTCCTATACTTAGCGGCAGCGAACCGTCCAAAAGGCGTTGGTGGAAGTAAAGCTTCTCGCGGTCTTCCTTTCCTGCCTCTTTCAACTGGTAAAGCAGGGCTTTCTTGTCAACACGTATGCCCATTGATGACAATTCCAATGCCATGTTGAGAACGTCATCCCACACCATAATATCACCATTAAGTCCCGGCAGTCCGTTTTCAGACACCGTGGAATAGTCGTCATAGTCCGGAGCACGCAAATCGTGCGGTTTTCCGTCGCCAAGCGGACAACCGATTCCTATTATAAACACTGCACCTTTTCTCGTGTTATAAGTTGTTCGCGTTCCTTTTGCAGTTTTGTCAGGGAACATCTTGCGCAATTCTTCGGAGTGTATGAAGTATATGTCATCGGGAAGCTGCGGTTTTATTTGGGGATAAGCCTCAAACACCATGAATTCAGTGCGTTTCAAAGCCGAATATATCTGCTTCACAATATATTTAAGGAATTCGAGCGTGCGGTCATCCTTAGTAATGACACGTTCCCAATCCCACTGGTCCACATAAAGCGAGTGAATGTTATCCAATTCCTCATCGGCACGTATGGCATTCATATCGGCATATATGCCATAACCGGGTTTGAAACCGTACTGCGCCAATGTCAGTCTTTTCCATTTTGCAAGCGAATGCACAACTTCCGCCTTCATATCGCCAAGATCCTTTATAGGAAACTTGACCGCGCGTTCAGTTCCGTTAAGGTCGTCGTTGATACCCGTGCCCGACGGAACAAACAAAGGACCCGTAACACGATGCAGGTTCAAAGCTGTTGAAAGATTCTGTTGGAAGAATTCTTTTTATCATTTTAATACCACGTTCTGTCTGCAATCTGCCAACCGACGGGTTATAATTTTCAATTTTCAGAATTTTGCTCATATTTCATTCTATTTGCTCGCAAAAATAGCAATTAAATTTCATATTTCGATTTTATTGCGCCACAAAATGAATAATTGTATATCAACAGGCCATGGTTTTATTGCATATCGATTGCAAGATGCGGACTATCCTGTGAAGCTAAAATGACAGCATTCCCGTTGCCGAGAAAAACCACAAGGCACTTTGTAAAAAATACAAGCCATATATTTTTAAAATACAAGGCACTTATTTCAAAATATATGCCTTATATTTTTCGCAAAAATTGGCATCTCATTTTCAGTAACTTACAAAAAAACCTTGAAAAACTCCCGAAAAGTCTCGTTTTCGAGCCATGCAGAAACTGAAAATTTATTCATACCATGCCCCATGCGGCAGGCATTTCACGAGATTTTGCACACAACCTTGAAGCGTGCGCTTTTAGTCTTACACTTGCGGGGAATTAGCATCGGGTTTTCTTATGCAGACTTTACGTTTTGAAAGATTTATTTTGTTTTTCGCTTTCTATTGTCCTTTATTTTTTGCGAGAATGGACAAGATTTGCTATTTTCGCAAAGTATTGAATGGACAACATAAATCCGGTTTATGAATAAAATTATAAAGTTGCACAAAGGCTTGGACATTCCAATAGAAGGTATGGCTGTCAACACTGTTTCCGATGCTCGCAAAGGCTTGGACACTGTTGCCGTATGTCCTCCCGATTTCATAGGATATGTTCCGCGTGTGATTGTAAGCGAAAACGACACCGTTGAGGTGGGAACGCCGCTGTTTGTTGACAAACGCAACGAGGCTCAAAAGATAACATCACCCGTGAGCGGCAAGGTTGTTGCCGTGGAACGAGGGGAACGCCGTAAACTGCTAAGTGTGAAAATAGAAAACGACGGTGAATTCCGCTCCGTAGCCTTTGAAAAGGCAGACATCGAAAGCATGGACGCACAAAAGGTGATAGACATTATGAACACCGCAGGCATTTCGGCATATCTGCGCCAGCGTCCCTTCGATATTGTTCCCGATACGTCCGTGCAACCGCGCGACATATTCATTTCGATGTTCAGCACCATGCCGCTTGCCGCCGACTACAATATAATGCTGAACGGTAAAGAGGACTATGTCAAGGCTGGTGTCAAGGCACTTTCCAAGATAGCCCCCGTTTACGTGGGCATATCGCCGAACCAGAAAGCCACATTCGGCGAAATAGACGGCGCGGAAGTAAACGTTTTTGAGGGGGCAAATCCGGCAGGGAACGTGGGAGTGCAAATAAACAACGTCAAGCCCGTGAACAAAGGGTGAGATTGTGTGGACCATAAGCCCGGAAGCCGTGGCAGTGTTGGGAAAACTGCTTACAACAGGCGCTCTCGACTTTATACGCCGCATTGCAGTTGCCGGTTCCGAGGTCATAGATCCGCAATACTGCGACACTGTGGCAGGCGCAAGCTTGAAATCCCTCATCGAAGGCAAATTAAAAAGCACGGAACACGTACGCATTATAAACGGTAACCCGCTTGTCGGCACTCCCGTTGCAGAAGACGGATTTCTTTCGGCATTTGCAACAGAAGTAACGGCTATACCCGAAGGCGATGACAAACACGAAGTTCTCGGCTGGATAAGTCCGCGCACAAAAGAATTCTCGGCAAATCGTTCATATCTGTCATGGCTTTTGCCCAAACGCAAATACAATCCCGATGCACGCATAAAGGGAGGCGAACGCCATATAATAATGAGCGGAGAATACGACAAGGTTTTCCCCATGGACATATATGCGGGATATTTGGTGAAGGCAATTATAGCCAAAGACATAGACCGTATGGAAGAACTCGGCATCTACGAGGTGGCACCGAAGATTTTGCCGTAGCCGAATTCGTGGATTCTTCCAAACTCGAATTGCAGAAAATTGTGCGCGAGGGACTCGACTTCCTGCGCAAGGAATTGGCATGACAAATAAAAAGATATGAGTAATATAAAAAACTATCTCGACAAGATAAGACCGCAGTTTGAAGACGGAGGCAAATTAAAGCCGCTGCGCTCGGTGTTTGAAGGTTTCGAATCGTTTCTTCTTGTGCCTTCAGCCACTTCCAAATCAGGAGTATCCATACACGATGCCATAGATTCCAAACGAATAATGTCGTTTGTGGTTATAGCTCTGATTCCCGCTCTTTTTGTTCGGAATGTACAACATAGGCTTCCAAAACTACAAGGCAGCAGGGGTTGACGCTTCATGGTTCACAATGTTTGCATACGGTTTTCTTGTGATGCTTCCCAAGATTATTGTTTCATACATCGTGGGACTCGGAATAGAATTTGCCGTTGCACAATGGAAACATGAGGAAATACAGGAAGGATACCTTGTTACGGGACTGATTGTGCCTATGATTCTTCCCGTGAACTGTCCTCTGTGGATAATGGCAGTGGCCATAGCTTTCGCAGTAATCTTTGCAAAAGAAATCTTTGGTGGCACCGGCATGAACATATTCAATGTGGCTCTCGTGGCACGTGCATTCATGTTCATTTCCTACCCTTCGAAAATGTCGGGCGACACGGTATGGATTGCAAATGACAGCGTTCTCGGTTTGGGAAACAAGCTTCCCGAAGCATTCACAGCCGCCACGCCTTTGGCACAAGCAGGTGTAGGGCAAACTCCGGACGTTTCGCTCATTGATTCAATAGTAGGTCTCATACCGGGAAGCGTTGGCGAAACAAGCGTAATAGCCATATTCATCGGTGCAGCCATTCTGCTAATAACCGGAATTGCAAGTTGGAAAACAATGCTTAGTGTTTTTGTGGGAGGAGGCATTGCAGCCGCTCTCTATCACGCAGCCGGACTTTCTACAATCTCGTGGTACGAGCATCTTGTGCTTGGAGGTTTCTGTTTCGGCGCAGTATTTATGGCAACCGACCCGGTTACAAGCGCACGAACCGAAGGCGGCAAATATATTTACGGTTTGCTAATCGGCATTATAGCAGTTACCATAAGAGTTCTCAATCCCGGCTATCCCGAAGGCATGATGTTCGCAATTTTAATGATGAACATGTTTGCCCCCCGCAATAGACTATTGCTTCGTACAAAGCAATGTGCGACGTCGTATGCACAGAGTGAAATCGCTTAACAAATAAGACTTATGAAGATAAATACAAACAGCAATGTTTATACATTGGTTTACGCTTCTGTAGTAGTAGTGATAGTGGCGTTTCTGCTGGCTTTCGTTTCAAAATCTCTTGAACCTGCTTCAATGTCAAACGAACGTATCGACAAAAGAAGCAAATTCTCGCCTCGCTCAACATTCGTAATCTCGACAATAACCAAGTGGAAAGCGAATACGAGAAATATGTAACCTACGACCAGATAATAAGGACCGACGGCAGTGTATATAAAGAAGGAACCGACAAAGATGAAGATGGTTTCAAAATAAGTTCGAAAGAAATAGATGCCAATCATTTGCCCCTATACCAATGTTATGTAAACGGACAAACCAAATACGTAATACCACTTTACGGAAAAGGTCTATGGGGACCTATCTGGGGATACATAGCACTTGATGACGATAAAAACACAGTGTTCGGCGCATATTTCAGCCACCAAAGCGAAACCGCAGGACTTGGAGCACGTATCACAGAAGAAAGCTTCCAAAAGGAATTCATAGGGAAAAAACTTTTTTTGCCGACGGTGAAAGTACTGTAATGCTAAGCGTTGTAAAAAAGAAAGAACCCTCGAAAGAAACTTTCCAATGCGATGCAATTTCGGGAGCAACCCTTACAAGCAACGGAGTAACCGAAATGATTCACGAATGTGTTGCTAAATACAGCGCGTTTCTTTTGGATAAATAAAAACAGATAAGAAACCTAATTAAGAGAAGGTATAAGATATGGCAAAATTCTTTTTCAGTGGAAAACCGCGAAGTGTTTAATACGCCATTGGGAAAAGATAATCCCATCACGGTACAAATCCTCGGCATTTGCTCTGCGCTTGCCGTAACGTCGCAACTTGAGCCTGCAATCGTAATGGGACTTTCCGTAACGGTCATAACGGCTTTGAGCAACTTCATAGTATCACTTATTCGAAAAACAATCCCCAACCGTATACGTATAATTGTACAACTTGTAGTCGTTGCAGCACTTGTTACCATTGTAAGTATGGTTTTGAAAGCCGTAGCATACGATGTGAGCGTGAAATTATCCGTTTACGTTGGACTTATAATAACCAATTGTATCCTCATGGGACGTTTGGAAGCTTTTTGCAATGAGTCATTCTCCTCTGCCGAGCTTTATAGACGGTCTCGCAAACGGCTTGGGCTACGCATATATCCTCGTAATCGTTGGCGGAGTGCGCGAAATTCTCGGCTCAGGCTGCCTGCTTGGTTTCAGATTTATTCCTCAAGCAGTTTATAATGTCGGCTATCTCGACAACAGCATGATGACTACGCCGGCAATGGCTCTGATAATTCTCGGCTGCGTTATATGGATTAGCAACACCATTATCGATAAAAAGTCGAAGTAAGTCTTTTTATGTATTGTAAAACCTATTAAGATTAAGAAATGGAACATGATATAGCATTGTTTATCCGCTCGGTTTTTGTGGATAACATGATTTTTGCTTCTTTCCTCGGCATGTGTTCTTACCTTGCCGTGTCAAAGAACCTGAAGACTTCGCTCGGACTTGGAATCGCAGTAACCTTTGTGCTGGTGGTAACTGTGCCGATAAATTACCTTTTGCAGACAAAAGTTCTTGCTCCCGGTTGCATTCTTCCGGGCGTTGATCTTACATATCTTTCATTTATTCTTTTCATTGCCGTGATTGCAGCCATAGTGCAATTGGTTGAAATGGTAGTGGAACGCTTTTTCTCCGTCGCTCTATAACGCATTGGGAATATTCCTTCCGCTTATTGCCGTAAACTGCGCCATAATGGGCGCGTCGCTTTTCATGCAACAAAAGAATAGAAATGGACCCTGCCACGGATGCACGCGCTATTGCGGGAGTAGGAGATTCTATTGTTTACGCATTCAGTTCAGGTCTCGGATGGCTTCTTGCCATTGTGGGACTGGCAGCAATCCGTGAAAAAATGGCGTACTCCGATGTTCCCAAGAATCTTCAAGGTTTGGGAATAACTTTCATCACCGTGGGACTTATGGCAATGGCTTTCATGTGCTTCTCGGGGCTGAATATATAAACATCACACTACAGAAAACAAGAATCAAATAATATGTCGCAGACAATTATAATGTTCATTACATCAAGCATTGGAGTGTTTTGGGGGTGATTATCCTCATGGTCATTTTGCTCCTTATTGCAAAAAATACCTCACACCGAGTGGCAACGTAAACATAACCATAAACGGACAGAAAAAAGCTGTCCGTCCCGCAAGGTGCTTCACTGCTCTCCACTCTTGCCGAACAAAAAGTTTATCTTTCCTCGGCATGTGGCGGCAAAGGTTCGTGCGGACAATGCAAATGCCAAGTTATTAGCGGCGGAGGCGAAGCTATTGACGTGGAGAAATCACATTTCACACGCCGCGAGCTTCTTGACCATTACCGTCTCGGTTGTCAGGTGAAAGTAAAGGGAGACATGGAAATCAAAGTTCCGCAATCGGTTCTCGGTGTTAAGAAATACGAGTGCACTGTAGTATCCAATAACAACGTGGCATCGTTCATAAAAGAATTCATAGTGGCTCTTCCCGAAGGCGCACACATGGATTTTCTTCCCGGAAGCTATGCGCAGATTGAAATTCCCGCATATACTATGGACTATGACAAAGGATATTGACAAAGATAGTCTGGGTCGTTATTTGCCGGCTTGGCAAAAATTCGGTCTATTCTCACTCAAATGTACCAACACCGTACCTACCACCCGCGCTTACTCAATGGCTAATTACCCTGCCGAAGGTGATCGTTTCATGCTCACGGTTAGAATAGCCACACCTCCTTTCAAAACCGAAACCTCAGGTTGGTTTCCAGGACGTGATGCCGGGTATTGCTTCTTCCTACATATTTACGCTGAAACCAGGCGACAAAGTTATTATGTCAGGTCCTTACGGCGATTTCCACCCACGCTTCAATTCTAAACGTGAAATGATATGGGTTGGCGGAGGTGCCGGCATGGCTCCGCTGCGTGCCCAGATAATGCACATGACACGGACTCTACACACAACAGATCGCAAGATGTCGTATTTCTACGGTGCACGTTCGCTTTCCGAAGTCTTTTTATCTCAAGGACTTCCACGCACTCGAAAAAGAGTTCCCCAATTTCAAATTCTATCTTGCGCTTGATCGTCCCGACCCGGAAGCCGATGCCGCACACGTGGAATACACACCGGGATTTGTGCATCAGGTGATGTATGAGAAATATCTGAAAAAACCATCCCGCCCCCGAGGACATAGAATACTACCTCTGCGGTCCCGGTCCCATGACAGGAGCAGTTACCAAACTTCTTGACTCTCTCGGCGTGGAACGCGAGGATATTATGTTTGACGATTTCGGAGGTGGCGCACCGAAGAAATAACATCACGCAGCATACAAGGCACAAACGGAGCAGATTGTTTCACACAATTTGCTCCGTTTTGTCTTCCCGTTGCGCATGTCTCGTTTTGCAATTTTTGTTTCCCCAATATGCCGAAACACTCCCCCTGTCGGTCGCTCACGAATGTGCAAGCCGTAACGCAAATATTCGAGAACATGAAAACCCGAACCCGGCTGATTTTTCGCACACCGCACCCGATTTCCGCCCTTACAGACATACTTTCCACAACGCTATGAGAATCAAGCAATTACCTCTCTTTTTGCCAATACACAAAACTTATTGTTTATCAGATACTTAAGATAGCAAAAAATATAAGGCACTTATTTCAAAAAATACAAGGCACATATTTTAAAATATATGGCTTGTATTTTTTACAAGATGCCTTGTGTGTTTTTGCGTGTTCGTAAAATGTAATAAAAACAACGGAATTTTCGATTCCCGCAAACCGCCACACGCGGAACATTCGCTTTACGGTTTTGTTAATATAGCTCATCTTTATCCGTCCGAGTCAAAAATCTGCAGAAGCACGAGTTGTAGTACACGCAGATTTTCATAACTTTGCAAAGCAAAAGGAAATCAACCGTAACAACGTGGCAAGATTAATGTCGATAGACTATGGCAAACGCCGCACAGGCGTTGCCGTAAGCGACCCCCTGCAAATAATTGCAGGGGGACTTGAAACAGTTGACACTCCGAAGCTTCTGGACTATATCAAGGCTTATACCGCCAAAGAAACAGTTGAACGCATAATCATAGGAATGCCGACGCAACCGAACGGTGTCCCTTCGGAGAATGCCGGTCGCGTAAAAGAATTTGCAGCCAACCTTAAAAAGGCTGTCAACATACCTGTTGAATTCTACGACGAGCGTTTCACATCCGTACTGGCGCACCGTGCCATGCTCGACGGCGGATTGCGTAAAAAAGAAAGACAGAACAAGGCTCTTGTAGATAAGATAAGTGCAACAATAATTTTGCAGTCCTACATGGAAAGCTGCAACTCCAAATAAACAACAAAGATGAAACTACCCATTTATGTATATGGCGAACCCGTTTTGCGCCAGGTGGCAGAAGACATAACCCCCGAATATCCCGAGTTGAAGCAACTCATAGCCAACATGTATGAAACCCTCGAAAACGCTGAGGGTGTGGGACTCGCCGCTCCCCAGATAGGTCTGCCCCATACGCCTTGTGGTAATAGACCTGCGCGATCTTGCCGACGACTATCCCGAATACAAAGATTTCCGCAAAACCTATATCAACGCCCGTGTCATAGGGGAAGCGAAGAAACATGCTCCATTGACGAAGGCTGCCTGAGTATTCCCGGAATACACGAGAAAGTGGTACGCCCCAAAAGGTGCACGTAAAATATCTTGACGAAAATTTAGAGGAACACGACGAATGGGCAGACGGATTCCTCGCACGTGTCATGCAGCACGAGTTTTCGCACCTCGAAGGACATGTCTTCACCGACATCATTTCCCCTCTGCGCAGACAGATGATAGCCCGCAAGATGAAAGCCATAGCACACGGCAGTTTCCGCTGCGCATATAAAACAAAAGTTCAACAGACATTTGAAGTAACGCATCAGCCGTCCTTTTTCGCAATCCCGCGAAACGTTGATGCCGCTCCCCCAGACATTGAAAAGGTTTCTGCTTTTTCTATATCTACTGCCCCTTGCGGTGGCTGCCCAAATCAACACCGACAGGGTTATGCTCATAGGGCGCAACGCGCTCTATTATGATGATTATGTGCTTTCCATACAATATTTCAACGAAATCATAAATGCCAAGCCTTTTCTCTATGACCCCTACTATTTTAGGGCAATAGCGAAATTCTATCTCGAAGATTATCACGGCGCGGAGGCAGATTGTTCGAAAGCAATCGATTTGAATCCTTTCATAGAGGACAGTTATCAGCTTCGCGGGCTTTGCAGGATAAAACAGGACAAATACGAGGATGCCGTAAACGATTATTCCAAGGTTATAGAGTATAAGCCTCTCGACCAAGTGTCATGGTACAACCGCGTTTTGTGCAGAATACACTTAAAACAATACCCGGAAGCTGTGGCAGAACTGCAAACGATGCACGCAAAATGGCCTTCCTACACAAAATGTTATGAAATAGAAGCCCAGGTAAACCTTCAGCTAAAAGACACATTAAAAGCCGACAGTCTCTTTGCCTATGTCATAAGCAAGAACCACAACAACGGCGATGCGTGGGGCGCACGCGGAATGATTGCATTCAGCAAAGGAAACTACGAAAGTGCCGACACGTTGCTGACGCATGCCATTAAGTATTCGCCGAATATACCCGATTATTACATCAACCGCGCACTCATCCGTTATCACAACAAGAAACTGCGCGATGCAATGGCAGATTACGACAGCGCAATCAATGTTGATCCGCAAAATTTCCTTTGCCCATTACAACAGAGGACTGCTTCGTGCCCAGGTAAGTGAGGATAATCTCGCAATACAAGACTTTGATTTTGTTTTGAAAACCGAACCGGATAACCTGCTTGCACTCTTCAACCGCGCCGTATTGCTTGAAAAAACCGGCGGATACCGTCAGGCAATAAAAGATGTCTCGAAAGTTATAGGCGAATACCCGCATTTTTGGACGGGTTACGAACTTCGTGCACGCTGTCGCAGAAAAATTGGCGACAGCAAAGGAGCTGCCAACGACGAACGCAAAGTTTTCATTGCACAACTCGACCGTACTTTCAACCATAAGCGTTATGCAAACAAAAGCACCCGAAACCGCCGCGAAATAAACATAGAAGACTACCAGAAAATAGTAGTGGAAGAGGACACAAATGCCGTAGAAAAATACGCAAACGACTATCGCGGAAAAGTGCAATACAAAAAAGTGGAAATTAAAAGCCAAACCGATGTTCGCGTTCTCCACATCGCGCGAATCCACAAACGCTCTTAATTCGGTTTCTCACTATTGGCAGGGACTCGACAAATGGAATAAGAAAAAAACAACCTCACGTCCCGTGAAACTTACCAATTCCATTAAGCCCGCCGCGCAGAATGACATCGACAATCTCTTTGCTGATATTAATCGCATCACCCAGCAGTCCGACAGCAACGAAGTTCATAATCTCATGGCTTGTGCTGTTCTTTACAGCGACGTAAAAGATTACAATTCTTCGCTTAACTGTCTGAACAAGATCGTGAAAAAGGATGCCAACAATGCTTCCGCTTTCTTCGAGCGTGCTGCTGTGAAACAATATATCATTGAATTTCAAAACAATGCCGAAGATTCCGAGAAATCCCACGGAGCTAATCTTTTGGGATTGCAGTCAGTGTTGAACGATCTCGAAGCTGCCGAAAAACTCATGCCGTCAAACGAGTATATAATGTATAATCGCGGCTGTGCTTACCTTTCTGCTAAAGACTACAACAATGCCGAGCTGTTTTTCGGCAAAGCTATTTCAATAAATCCCAAATTTGCCGAGGCTTATTACAATAGAGCGTTGGCAAGAATTCCGTTGTCAAAGAAAACGGAAGCCCTGGCAGACCTCAGCAAAGCCGGAGAATTGGGACTTTACGAAGCATACAGTGCCATAAAACAAAATTCCAAACAATAATTTCATGGCAAAAAAGAAAATATCTCGTAGTAGGAACCGGCGGTGTGGGAGGTTCCATAGCCTCTTTTATTTCTTTGGGCGGAAAAGATGTAACCTGCATAGCACGCGGCAGTCATTTACAGAAAATCAATGTCGAAGGCATACATTTGAAATCCTTCTTGAAAGGCGACATGTATGTTCCCGTAAAAGCCTTTTCGGCTGAAAACTTTGACGGAAAGGCTGATGTCATATTTGTTTGCGTGAAAGGATATTCTCTTTTCACCGTAACCGATGTAATTAAACGGGCATCAACTCCCCAAACAGTGATAATACCCGTGCTCAACGTGTTTGGAACGGAGAGAAACTCGCATCTGCCATTTCCGATGCCCAAACCCTTGCAGGATGTATATACATAATTGGCACGAAAACCGCCGACGGCGAAATAACACAGCAGGGCGAAATTTTCAGAGTGGTTTTCGGCAACATGCCGGGCGGAACAGCAAGCAGCGAAACCCTCGCTTCCATAGCCGAAGACCTGAAAGAATGCGGCATTGAAGCACGTGTTTCTTCCGACATCATGCGCGACACGTTCTGCAAATGGGCTTTTTTATTTCCGCGATGGCATGTACCGGCGCATACTACGATGTTGCCATGAGCGAAGTACAGCACAACGAAACAGTAAGAACCACATTCGTCAACCTTCTCAAAGAAGCCGAAGCAACAGGTCGGAAATCGGGAATAAACATCCCTGCAAATTTTCTCTCCACACATATAAAAGTCATGGACAATCTCGATCCGACATCCACCGCTTCCATGCAAAAAGACCTGAAAAGGGGACACGATTCGGAGATAAAC
>VOFC01001705.1_pt1 | contig 34000 bp, 64 predicted proteins | sample 5384161 | NCBI WGS metagenome assembly VOFC01 (sample SAMN12384722, study PRJNA508395) | human gut metagenome | isolation source: healthy gut B | host: Homo sapiens
GTACGGATCGATGAAGAAAATGCCGGTCATATCGAGCGTGTTGCCACATTGGAAGAGTACAGGGGAAAACATTACGGGGCACTTGGAATCAAGGCAGCAGAGCAGCTTTTGAAAGAGCGGGGTGTTACAAACATACGGATCAATTCCCGCGAGAAGGCACTTGGCTTTTATGAGAAGCTTGGATATACACCGGATTTTTTTCCACCCGCTCCGGTGAAGGAGAATTTGTGTGCATCATGACTTCAAAAACACTGTAAATTTCTACAGACAATTGTAGTGATAAAAACCGAAAACGAACGGAGAAAAAACTATGGCAAAGTTATTTGATTTTGAAGCGGTCTTAAGCCAGCTTCCGGAGATCTTAAAATATCTTCCGACAACTCTGATCCTTGCAGTCAGTTCCATGATCCTTGCACTTATCATCGGAATGCTCCTGGCATTGATCAAAACAAAAAATATTCTGTGTTAAAACAGATCGCAGGAGTGTACATCTCGCTGATCCGGGGAACACCAGTGATTGTGCAGTTGTATATTGCATACTTTGGAATCCCGATGATCACAAAATACATATACCAGCAAAATGGATGGAATTATCAGAGTTCGACAACCTCCGGTTTTTGTGTATGCGATCATCGCACTTTCCATCAATGAATCAGCGTATATCGCAGAGATTTTCCGGGAGCTTTGGCATCTGTCAATGTCGGACAGATCGAGGCTGCAAGTGCGATCGGAATGACATATTTCCAGACGTTTCGCAGAATCATTTTCCCAGAAATGCTAAGCGTGGCGCTCGGGACTTGGAAATTCCTTTATTGGACTGATCAAGGGAACGTCCCTTGCGTTTGTCTGTGCAGTTGTTGAGATGACAGCACGGGAAAAATCATTGGTGGAAGAACTTACCGTTATTTTGAAGTATATGTTTCACTTGCGATCATTTATTGGGTGATCACATTTTGATCGAGCAGGGAATCAGGCTGATTGAGAAGAAAATGCAGATTCGGATCAGGTGGCAAAAAGTAGAGATATCCGAGGATGAGAGAGGGGTATAAAAATGTTAGAGATCAAAAACCTTTCCAAAAGTTTTCATGAGAATAAAGTATTAGACCATATTAATTTAAAAATTGAAAAGGCGATGTTGTCGGAATTATCGGTCCTTCCGGTACAGGAAAATCAACCTTATTAAGATGTATCAACCAGTTGGAGATCCCGGAGGAGGGGGAGGCTGTTTTTGGTGGAAAAACGGTCGATCTTTCCAAAAACACAAAGACAGCCTGGAATTCCGTAAGAGCACGGGCATGGTGTTCCAGAGATTTTATCTGTTTGAGAAAAAGACAGCGTTGGAAAATGTTATGGAAGGTCTTATGGTTGTTCAGAAAAAGAGCAAAGCGGATGCAAAAGCAATTGCTTTAAAAGAATTAGAGCGTGTTGGAATGGCATCATGGGCAAATCATTATCCAAAGCATTTGTCCGGAGGACAGCAGCAGCGTGTCGCAATTGCCAGAGCACTTGCCCTAAAACCGGAATTACTCCTGCTCGACGAGCCGACTTCAGCCTTAGACCCGGAGCTTGTTGGTGAAGTACTTGAGACAATCAAAAATGTTGCGGCAGAAGGACATACGATGCTCTTAGTATCTCACGAAATGAACTTTGTAAGGCATGTTGCCAATAAAGTGATATTTTTAGATGGCGGTCATGTCGTGGAGTATGGAACGCCGAAGGAAGTATTTACCAATCCACAGAATGAACGGACAAAAGAATTCCTGAGAAAAATGCAGCTGCTGAATGAACCGGAATATGTAATATAATGAGCAGTGTTCATAATGTGAGGAATAAATTTGACTGCTTGCAGGCAATAATTTATTCCTTATATTATGAAGAGGGCGAATGCCTGACAGCCGGGAAAATCGCAGATTTTCCCGGCGTGCACTGCGGAGTAGATTATAGAATTTTTCTGGCGTGCGCTGCGGAGTAAATCGCAGATTTTTCTGGCATGCACTGCAGAGTAAATTAAATGTAGATTAAATAAATTAGAAGAGATACCTCATCATGGCATGGAAACAGAACATCATAGAAGATTTTAAACAACTGGTATCCTTTGATTCCATCAGTTTTCATGAGCGGAAGACCGCAGACTGGCTCATTGAGCGGCTACAGAAAATGGGATTTTCAGTAGAAGAAGATGACGCAGGTTCGCATTACGGTGGTGATACCGGAAATCTGTATGCCGTATTAGACGGAACATTGCCCGGAGATCCGGTTATTTTTGCGCACATATGGATGTTGTAGAACCTGGAAGCGGCAAAAAATCTGTTTTGGAAAAAGACGGAACAATACATTCTGCCGGGGATACTGTGCTTGGTGCAGATGACATCAGTGGTATTCTGGAAATCCTCTATTGTGTACAACTTGTTCTTGACAGTGGAAAACCTCATAAAAAAATTGAAATCCTGTTTACAATTGGTGAGGAATTATATGTCAAAGGTTCGGATGTTTTTGACTATTCGAAAGTAACCGCAAAACAGGCGTATGTACTTGATCTGTGCCCGGGCGGTTGGTGACGCTGCGCGACGTGCGCCGTCGATCATTTCCGTGAGAGCTGAGATAAGAGGAAAAGCTGCTCACGCCGGATTTGAACCGGAAAACGGGATCCATGCGATTTTTGCAGCCGCCAATGCGGTCAGCCGCCTCTGCATGGGGCATGTGGATGAAGAGACGACATTTAATATCGGAACGATTCAGGGTGGAACAGCGACAAACATTGTGCCGGACTGCTGTGTGCTGACCGGAGAGATCAGAAGTTACGATCATGGGAAAGCGTTGGAGACAGTGCGCATGACGGAACGGATTTTCACAGAGGAGGCGCAGAAGATCAATGCCACGGCGGAGGTGACAAGCCAGATCCATCTGATTGCCTATCAGTCAGTGACCGATTTTCAAAAGCCTGTGAAAAACGGAAGTGATAACAACAGTTTTGCAAAAAACGGAATCGAAGGGCTTGTTTTATCGAATGGAATGTATAATGCACATTCGACACGTGAATACACAACCTTTATTATAAAAAGAAATTTTGGTCGTATTCTGTTGAAGATTGTTGTTTTCGCATATAGCTATCTCGTGTAAGTTATGGTAAAATAACCACAGAGAGCGTCACGGAGGACGCAATAGTGGGAGGTAGCTCTTATGGATAAGAACAGCGAAAAAAATGTCAGGTTCCGCATAAATATTACATTGTTAATTGCGGTAGTTTTACTGGTTGCAGATTTATATGCAATGATCAATATGCCTCAGAAATTTATTATTCTGGCGATCATTACAGCATTGTTTCTGGTTGCAATCTATTTTTTGGTAGATTCCATTTCAATTTATCTGATGGCAGAAAAGAATCGCAAAGAAGAACAGTATGATAGTATTTTTAAATCAGAAAAAGCGTCTTATCTTTTATTGAGGAAAACATTTGATGATCTGTATGAACTCATTGAAAAAGGAAACCAGTCCGGAAAGCAAATGTGGAGGATATTATCCACGCACAGAAAGCAGTAGCAAAGGTTTCCATTGGAAGAAGTAAAGAGAATGCAGATGCACTGATGAATTCCAATGACCACATCATGGAAAAGATTTCGATGTTAGAGGCTGTTTTATCAGACAATGTTTCGCATCCGGCACCGGAAACTAATAAAAAATGACAGCGCATATGCACAGAATATTTTAGACAATCAGAATAAAATATTACAGCAGCTGGAAGTTTTGCAGAATACATTGAATACGATCGGAGCTGATGCAAAGATAGCAGCAGAGTCTGCAAAACAGAACTTTTTTACCGAGGAACGTATCTTGGCAGAAGAGAATAAAATTGAAAAAGAAGAACCACAGGTTCAGGAAGCTGCAGTTGAGGAGATCCCATCGGCTGCTGGAGAAGCAACTGTGATGGAAGAGACACCAATCGAAGAAGTTCCATCTGATATGGAGGAAACACCGATTGAAGAAGAACCATCCGTGATGGAGGAGACACCGATTGAAGAAGAAACCGTCCTGCGACACCGATCGAAGAAGAACCATCCGTGATGGAGGAGACACCGATCGAAGAAGAACCGTCCATGATGGAGGAGACACCGATCGAGGAAGTTCCATCTGATATGGAGGAAACCATCAATTGGTAAAGAAGAAGTTTCTTCTCCGGAGGAAGATTTATCCAAGTATGATGATATAATGGTAGATACTTTGACGGATTCGGATGATAATGTTCCGGTCGAGAAGATTCCATTGGAAGATGAAACTGTTGTAGATGATGAGCCGGCAATGCCTGATCTGTCAGATCCGAATAAGGTTATGACACCGGATGAGATCGCAGCATTGATTGCAAACTTATAATAGAAGAAAGACTTCGGTGTAAAGTAAAAAAATAATATTTAAGAGAATAAAAAATCTGTCATACAAATGCAATTTTTGTATGGCAGATTTTTTGTGTAACAGGAAAAACGTTCCCGATCATTATTCGGCAGTGATTTTACGATTTCTTTGATAACCGAAACAGCGGTATCCATACCTTCTACACTGATATGTTCAAATGGTCCGTGGAAACCATAGCCGCCGGTTCCGAGGTTCGGACAAGGAAGTCCCATAAAACTTAATCTGGCGCCGTCTGTACCACCGCGGACTGGGCGGGAGACTGGTTCCAGACCAACGTTTTTGATTGCTTTTTTTGCAATTGCAACGACATATTCATTCTTTTCAATGACTTCCAGCATATTGCTATAGGAATGCTGAATGTTCAATTTTACAGTGTCTGCGTGATATTTTCCATTCATTTTTTGCTCAATGCCACGCAGGGTATCAAGACGTTTTTCAAAAGTGGCTTTGTCATGGTCGCGCACGATATAATTCACTTTGGCGTGGGCGATGTCTCCGCTAAAATCAGTCAGATGATAAAATCCCTCTCTGCCTTCGGTATGGGCAGGAGTCTCATTTTCAGGGAGAAGAGATGCAATCTCACAGCCGACAAGGGCAGCGTTGATCATAATATCTTTTGCCTCTCCAGGGTGGACATTGACGCCTTTGATCTCAAAAAGAAGCACTTGCCGCATTGAAGTTTTCATAGGCAACTTCGCCCTCGTAGTCGCCGTCGACGGTGTAGGCAAATTTGGCTTTAAAATAGTCAAGGTCAAATAAATCAGCACCGCTTCCGACTTCCTTCGTCCGGTGTGAAGCCGATCCAGATGTCGCCGTGAGGTATTTTTTCTGCGATGATCTGTTCCACTGCCGTCATGATCTCGGAAACCCCGGCTTTATCGTCAGCGCCGAGCAGGGTTGTTCCATCTGTAGTGATCAGTGTGCGGCCTTTTAATGTTTTAAGTGTAGGGAAATCGGATACTTTCAGATAAGTGCCGCTTCCTTTTAAAAGAACATCATTGCCGTCATAATCCGGAATGATCTGTGGTTTGACATCTTTTCCGGAAAAATCAGGAGCAGTGTCCATATGGGAAATAAAACCGACAGCAGGCTTGTCAGCATATCCTTTCGTTGCCGGCAACAGTCCGTAAACATAGCAGTGATCGGTTAAAGTGACTTTCTCTAAACCGAGATCTCGCAATTCTGTTCTAACACTTTTCCTAACTCAAACTGTCTTTCCGAAGATGGAATCTGTCGGCATTCCTCGTCAGAAGTTGTCCAGTAAGAGACATATTTTAATAATCGTTCTTCAACACGCATGTGAAACCTCCTTATAAAATGGTGCCGTATTTATTTTGATATAAAATCAAGCCGGGCACACATAGTTATAAAATACCATAAAATAGTGAAATGCGAAATAAATTTATAAAAAAAATAGTTGCATTTCTAAAAAAAGTATTATATAATAACATTCGTCGCTGAAAGACATGCGCCACTAGCTCAGCTGGCAGAGCACCTGACTCTTAATCAGGGTGTCCAGGGTTCGAACCCCTGGTGGCGCATTACGAAGTATCGGTTTTATAGCATAGGCTATGGGGTCGGTGCTTTTTTATGTTTGAATTCAAATTTAAAATTTTGAAGAAAATCACAAAAAGTTCACAAAAAATTAGCACTCACGTCTTGACAGTGCTAATAAACAGTGTATAACGTAACCAGAACAAAGGAAGAGGGAACAAAAAGAGAAAGAAAGATTCCCCGAGTTCCTTAATCTGTTAGTTCCAAAGAAACAAGGTTAATGAGCATACGAATATCCACAAAAAAGTGGACAGATAGAAAAGGAGAGATGACTTATGTTGATGCCTAGTATTTTTGGAGAGAGTTTATTTGATGATTTTGACAATTTAATGAATTTTTCATTCCCGGATGTTGATAAAACATTGTATGGCAAACATGCAAAGAATATGATGAAGACAGATGTTAAGGAGAAAGATAATGGCTATGAAGTAGCAATTGATCTTCCGGGATTCAAGAAAGATGAGCTTCATCTTGAGTTGAATGATGGATACCTGACTATCAGTGCCGAGAAGGGACTCGATAAGGATGAGAAGGATAAGAATGACAAATACATCAGACGTGAACGTTATGCAGGCAGCATGAGCCGAAGCTTTTATGTTGGTGAGAACATGAAAGAGGAAGATATCCATGCGAAATACGAAAACGGTATCCTGACCTTGGACGTTCCGAAAGAACAGAAGAAAGCTGTTCCGGAAAAACGTTACATTGCAATTGAAGGATAAATAGAATGCCCGGTATCAATGGTGTAAAACCATTGGTATCGGGCGTTTTTTTCTATCTCGATGCGATCAATTTACAGATCGGATTTCCTTTGGAAGAAAATTTTTCTTCGTATTCCGTCATGACATTGCCTTCATTTAAGACGGCATCATGGTGCAGATCTCTGGTGGAAGCGTCTAATTTCCATCCGGCTTCCGGCACTTCCTCTAAAGAGAAGGTGAAAAGATCCTGATTATCAGTTTTAAATTCCAGATGTCCTTCTTTTTTCAAAATCTGGTCATAACGGGCAAAAAATTGTCTGGAAGTGAGACGTCTCTTGGCGTGGCGGTCTTTCGGCCAGGGATCGGAGAAGTTTAAGTAAATACGGTCGACTTCGTCTTTGGCGAAAACACTCTGCAACATCGGCAGCGTCCATGCAGATGAACTTAATATTAGGAAGCGGATTCTGCTCCATTTTCTGTAAAGCACGTAAAAAGTACGCTGGAGTAACGCTCGATACCGATGTAGTTAATATCTGGGTGCAGGGCAGCCATGTCCATAATAAAACGGCCTTTTCCCATCCCAATCTCGATATGAAGCGGCTGCACTTTGTCAAAAACAGTCCTGCCAGTGTCCTTTCTGCTCCTCTGGATTTTTGATACAGTATTCACTGTTTAAAATAGCTTCCTCTGCGCCTGGAATATTTCTTAATCTCATAAAACAACCTTTCTATATTATGTAAACTATAAATTTTTTCCTGAAATATATTTTCAAACGATCCGTGCAGTAAAAAGCACAGCATCGTGAAACAATCGTTTATATTCTACAATAAGAAAACACTAACTTTCAAGTGTGCATTTGCAGATTCAGACGATAAAATCATGAAAAATTGTTGCATGTAGTTTTTTTTCAACGATTATACTAATAATGTTCATATGATATTGATAGATTATTGGAGTTTTTATGATGTTGAAAAATAGATGGAAAAAGGCGGCATGCCTGATCCTTACGATTATATCTGCTGTCTGTCTTGGAAAAGTGGACGTCAAGGCGGCAGACTACTGGCCGGATGCGCCGGAAACACTCTCACCGGGTGTTATTTTGATGGAAGAGTCCACAGGCACGATCCTTTATGAAAAAAATAGTGATGAAGCACACTACCCGGCGAGTATCACCAAGATCATGACCACGCTGCTGGCGTTAGAAAATGGCAACCTGAGTGACATGGTCACTTTTTCGGATGATGCGATCAACAACACGGAAGGATCGGGAATTGCCAGAGATTACGGAGAGCAGATGACCTTAGAGCAGTGCCTTTACGGTGTCATGCTAGAGTCGGCAAATGAATGTGCCTACGCAGTGGCGGAGCATGTCGGCGGTACGGTGGAGCATTTTGTGGACATGATGAATGCCAAGGCAAAAGAATTAGGATGTACTAACACACATTTTGCCAATCCGCACGGTCTGCAGGATGAAAATCATTACACGACCGCACATGACATGGCGTTGATCGCGCAGGCAGCTTATCAGAATGAGACATTTCGTATTATCATCGGGACGAAGATGTATACAATCCCTCCGACCAATAAGCATGCGGAGGAAACGGTGTTGAGGAATCATCACGACATGCTCTGCACTTACCACAATGCGAACCGCAAGTACTTATATCCGTACTGTGTCGGCGGAAAGACCGGATACACGGCGACCGCAAACAGCACTCTGGTGACTTATGCGGAAAAAGATGGAATGACTTTGATCTGTGTGGTAATGAATACGCAGTCACCGAATCAGTTTATTGATACGGTAAACTTATTTGATTACGCATTTGACAATTTTCAGGTGCTGAATGTAGCGGAAAATGATACGGATTACAGCGCAGAGACAACGGTGGATAATGGTAATCTGAACAATATTGCGCCATTTGTGGAGCTTGATAAAGATGCCGTCATTGTTCTGCCGAAAACAGCAGAATTTTCAGACACCTCATCTTCCGTGGAATATAATGACAGCGACCCGGAGATCGCAGGGAGCATCACGTATACTTATGCGGGAAGAAATGTAGGAAAAGCAGATATTAAGACAACCGGCGTGGTCGTAGAAGGCTACGCATTTGACAATGAGTCGACCGAGGAGGAGGAACGAGGAAGCAGTCTCCACGGTGCAGGTGAAACCGATTGTTGTGGTTTTACTCATTGTTGCAGTGATTTTGCTTGGTGTACTTTTATTTTTCTTAAAACGTTTTTACGATAATTACTATATTATCAAACACAACAGAGCCGTTCGTAGAGACAGAAAAGATCAGAAACGAAGAATCAGAAAAAAACGTAGAAGACGCAGAAGATGGAGATAAAGCATGTCGGAGTCATATGCAGTCAGTGAAAAAAGAGAGTTGCTGTTAGACAAAGTAAAGAAGTTTATTCTGGATAATGGCGGAATTGTAAAAAAGAGCCAGCTCGCCGGGCTGGGGATCGATTATCGCAGGATCCTTGATTTTGTGGAAAAAGGGGGACATTCTGCGCATAAAAAGCGGTTATTATGCAGTTCATCTCAGTGATTTTACAGAGGAGGAGCTTGTGGCAAAGCTGTTTCCGGACTGCGTGCTGAATCTGGAGAATGCGTTATATGCGTATGGCTATATCAAAAAGAAACCGTATGGCTGGCGGCTTGCGGTGGATAAGAATACTTCCAAATCACGGTTTAAAATGGATTATCCGAAGATCATTCCGATGTATGCAGAGCCGGAGACTTTGCAGCTTGGAGTGACAGAAATACAGCTTTCCGATGTGACAGTCCGAATTTTTGAGAAGGAAAGACTGATCTGTGAATGTTTAAAATACGAGGACAAGATGGATCGGGAAAGATTCAAAGAAGGACTGATGGCTTACATAAAAGACCCGAAGAAAGATATCGCGAAACTGATGTATTATGCAAAAGAGCGTAAAGTTGTGAAAAAAGTTCAGAATATGATTGGAGTCTGGCTTTAAATGGAACAGAACCTACTTACGAAGAAGAAGTTAAAAGAAAAAAGCATAGAATATCAAATCCCATTTGCAGATCTGCTGGAAGTTTTTTTGCAGGAAACACTGATGTTCCAAATTCTGGAAACCGATTTTGCAAAGCGGTTATGGCTGAAAAACCGTGAGGCTTTTGACCTCGACAGTTATCGAAAGGAGTGGCAGAAGCCACTTCATTTTGTATACGGGCAGGATGATGGGAAAGAACAGCAGGTATTGGACGAAAAGTGGATCACTGATTTTGCAGAGGCGATCTGCGCGAAACGGGAATATCATATCCGCTGGAATTATTCTGTGGAAAAAGAGGAACAGGACTATCTGGTTTACATAACTGGAGAATGGGAGGAAATGAAGGTTCCGCTTACCATCCGTATTAGTCCATTGGTATATGATGCAGCAAAGCCGGAAAAACAGAGCTGCAGTCTGTATTTTTGAGAAGAAATGTGCAGCGTATCAACATTTTCCGGTTGAAACATATCTGGCAGAACAACTTTTTACAATCCTCAAATATCTGGAACTGATTCCTTCTATGGAGGTATATGATACAACATTTCGTCTGCTGAAGCAAGAAACTGTCGATGGACGACATATTTACGAGACACTCTCTTTTTTCTGCGAAAAAGAGGAAGTGATTCCACAGGAAAAAAGGATTGAAATGCTGGAATCTTACGATACTTACACTTATATGAAAAACGGTGGGAAAAATATGTTAGAAAGCAGGGAATGGAGAATGTTTCCTGGGAAACAGTATTGCACCGGATTGTTTTGTTTTTGAGACCTGTCTGGAATGCAATGTGCAGAGATGAGGTTTTCTTTGGAGACTGGATGCCGGATCTGGAACGATATTTATAAGAGGCTGCCCACAGGCAGCCTTTATTTCTGGTTTTATTGTCTGCCCAGATATTCCCGGAGGAATGTGACAATATTTTTTGGTTTGTTCAGATCAAAGACCGGAAGGGAAGTCTCTGCATGATATGGAAAATCAGCAAATACAGCGATCAGATCTTTTTCGTCAGATAGCGGTGTTTCCGACCAGTATTTCCGCAGAATTTCAATTTTATTCGGCGCATCTGCTCCAAAATTTTCCGTCAGAACAAGGTCGGCACCGGAGAGCGACGAGGAGAGATTTTCCAGAGTCGGCTCAAAAAAGACGTTTTTGAATACGACAGAGGAATCTTCTTTGATGAGGTGAACGACTTTTAACCCCTCACGCTCTAATAAAGGAAGCAGCCGCTCAATGAGAGGTGTCATGATCGTTCCCGGTTTTGCCACAAAGGAGATCACCGGAGTTGTATGCAAAAAAAATAAATCTCTGGTGTCTTTAAAATATTCAATCAACGCCTGAGAAGAATCTGGCGGTACAATTCCGCTTAAAATACGAAGCGCATGATAATAATTGTCTCTGGTGTCCAGATTATAGTACTGGATATCGATCGGTGTCGGTGCAGCCTCGGCGATCGCAGCCTCAGTCACGTATCTGGTGCTGCATTTTTCCCGCAGCGTATTGAACGTGAGCTGGTGGAGCAGGAGACATTTTCCGATGGTTGTAATGCAATTTTTGGAGTAGGCTGCAGTTGCAGTTTCGAGATAAGAAGCCTTTCCCTCAAGTGTGCAGATATCGGCGTCACCGAGTTCTGAGAGCAGGGCAAGTCCTGTTTTCGGTTCCAGAAACGGGTGTCTACAGACATAAAAAATGCGCATTCCTCATCGATCATGGATAAGCCGGAAAAAATGCCGGACATTGGTCCCTGATTCGGATAGATATCCGGGATTTCAGTTACGGGAAGCTTCAGATGGGAGTAATCCCCTTTATTTTTACCGAGAGATAGATCCTGGAAAAATACGGCTGAAATTTTCTGACAAGATATTCAATTAAACAGGTGTCCCCAAAAGGAAGAAGAGCCTTATCGGTTCCCATCCGTGTGCTGTTTCCGCCACAGAGGATCACAAGCGCATTTTTCCATACTATACCTCCGGAATGTTATTGTTTGATCCGCAATCTAAAAATACTATAGCATAGGAAATACTTTTTTCAAGAGTAATGAGTGGATGGTAATGCAAGTCATTGCTGAATCTGTGGGGAAAGTGTGTTATACTAGGGTATATCAGTATGTATCTGGTATTATATACTGATATGGATATCGAACATCAGGAGCAGGCTTACATGAAGTATTTGATAGATGATTTAGAGGAATATGCGCAGTCGGACTATTATCCGTTCCATATGCCGGGACATAAAAGAAAAAGTCTGTCGTTTCCCAATCCGTATGAGATTGATATCACGGAGATTGACGGATTTGACAATCTGCATCATGCGACCGGTATGATCAAGGAAGCCGAAGTGCGCGGAGCAGAGCTTTACCATTCAAAACGGTGCTTTTTTCTTGTAAATGGAAGTACCGTGGCTTGCTGGCTGCCATCAGTGCTGCTACGAGGCGCGGGGACAAGGTATTAGTCGCAAGAAATTGTCACAAAGCAGTCTATCATGCATTATATATGAATGAACTGCAGGCAGAATATCTGTATCCTTCTATCACAAAAAATGGAATCCAGGGGCAGATCACAGTAGAGCAGGTGCAGGAATCGCTATATGAAAATCCGGATGCGGTGGCAGTGATCCTCACTTCCCCGACGTATGAGGGGATTGTTTCAGACGTGGCAAAGATTGCAGAGGTGTGCCATGAACACGGGATTCCGCTTATCGTGGATGAAGCACACGGAGCACATTTTGGATTCGGAGGCGGTTTCCCGCAAAATGCCGTAAAACTTGGCGCAGACGCAGTGATTATGAGTTTACATAAGACATTGCCGTCGTTTACCCAGACAGCGCTTCTGCATCTGGCGTCTGATCTCATCGATGAGAAGCGGGTGGAGCGGTATCTGTCCATTTACGAGACGAGTTCACCATCCTATATTTTTTATGGCGGGAATGGATTCGTGTATCCGGCTGATCGCAGAACATGGGCAGCAGCTCTTTGCAGAATACGAGGAAGCGTCTGATGGATTTTTTATGGGAAAACAGCCGGTTTAAAATACCTGCATGTCATGCAGGAGGAAGATCTGGACACTGGGGAAGCATTTGACTGGGATGATTCCAAACTGGTCATTTTGCGGATAGAGCCGGGATGACAGGGGGGGATGAACTGCATCAGATTCTTTTGAAAAAATACCATTTACAGATGGAGATGGTTTCCGGTTATTATGTGCTGGGAATGACAAGTCTGATGGATGAGGACGAAGGATTGGAGCGTCTGGCAGGCGCATTGCATGAGATCGATGCAAAGGTGGCAGAGGACGTTTCAAATGGAAACAAAATTTTGAAGAATCCGACAAGTGATGAGAAGTATCATTCGTTTATTGAGAAAATATATCAGAAATATCCGCGTGAAATGCAGATTTATCAGGCAGAGGAGCTTCCATATAAAAAGTAACGTTAGAGGAAGCAGTCGGAAATATGTCTGCGGACACGATTTATCTGTATCCGCCGGGGATTCCGATGATCGTTCCGGGTGAGATCATCACGAAGCGTCTGGCAGATAATATTGAGGAATGCTTATCACTTGGACTGCGTGTGGAACGAGTGAACAGTAACGAAAAAATTCTAAAGATTGTATATTTTTAAAGACTATATTATACTAAATGAGGCAGGAAAAATGGGTAAAATATATTGTATCATGGGAAAAAGTTCCACGGGAAAAAGATACCCTGTTTAAAAAGATATTGGGAGATGAAAGTCTCTCATTAAAGACCATTGTTCCATATACGACAAGACCGGTGCGTGCCGGGGAAAAAAATGGGGTAGAATATTTTTTCTGTGATGAGAAGAAAGTGGAAGAATTGGAGCGTGAAGGGCGTATTATCGAGCTTCGAGCTTACGATACCATCCATGGGATCTGGAAATATTTTACCGTGAATGATGACCAGATCGATCTGGAACACCAGAATTATCTGATCATAGGAACACTGGAATCTTATTTAAAGATCCATGATTACTTTGGAAAAGAGAAAGTTGTGCCGATTTATATAGAAGTGGAAGACGGCGAACGCCTGAGCCGGGCGTTAAACAGGGAGCGGATGCAGGAAAGCCCGAAGTATGAGGAACTCTGCCGCAGATTTCTGTCAGATGCAAAAGATTTTTCCAGGGAAAAGTTAAAGGAAGCAGGGATCACAAGGAGATTTGTCAATCAGGATCTCGATGAGACAGAGGAAGAGATCCGCAGGGCAATTTTAGAAGACAGGTAGGAAAGAAGGTGGGCATTGGTGGATATTAAAGTAAATAATATAGCACAGGTGACACAGGTACCTGATACAGTGACAACGGAAACCGGAGATGGAACATTCAAATTCACTCTGGCGAGTGCCATCACCGATGCAGATCTTCAGGCAAAGTCGATCTTTTGATGAATGATATCACGGCACAGGGGAACCGTATTGCACAGCATATGGATATCCGCGATATGAAAAAATACCGTGGACTGATCAAAGACTTTTTAAATGAGGTGGTGTATCGTTCACACAAGTTTTCCAGAGAGAATTTCTTAGACCGCAAAGGACGGCACAGAGTGTACGGACTGATCCGGCTGATTGATTCAAATCTGGATGAACTGGCAAGGGAGCTTGTGAAGGATGAGAAGGATCACATTGCGATCCTGAGCAGGATAGGTGAGATCCGTGGATTGTTGTTAGATATATTGACTTAAAGGAGCGGCATATGGCAGGATTTAAAGATATTATCGGACATGAGCAGATTATAGAGCATTTACAGAACGCGATCGGGATGGATAAAGTATCCCATGCGTACATCATCAATGGACCGGACAAATCCGGAAAAATGATGCTGGCGGAGGCATTTGCAATGGCTTTGCAGTGTGAAAAGCATGGAAAAGAGGCATGTATGGAGTGCCATTCCTGCAGACAGGCACTGGGACATAATCAGCCGGATATTATTTATGTAAACCACGACAAGCCAAATACCATTTCTGTGGATGATATCCGTACACAGGTAAATAATGATATTGATGTGAAACCATACAGCAGTGAGCACAAGATATATATCATTGATGAGGCGGAGAAGATGAACCAGCAGGCACAGAATGCACTGCTGAAAACCATCGAGGAGCCGCCGGCATATGCGGTCATCATGCTTTTTGACGACGAATGCGGACACATTTCTGCCAACGATCTTATCCAGATGCGTGACGTTGAATATTAAAGTTGTGCCGGATGAGAAAATCAAAAAGTTCCTGATGGAAAAGTATCAGATCCCTGACTATCAGGCGGATGTGTGTGTGGCATTTGCACAGGGAAATGTGGGAAAAGCAATCCAGCTTGCGTCCTCTGATGATTTTAATGAGATGAAGGCAAGCGCACTGCAGCTGATCAAGCGTCTCGATGATATTGATCTCTATGAGATGACCGCTGCGGTAAAGCAGATCGCAGATTACAAATTAGAAATTAACGATTACTTTGATCTGATGATGATCTGGTATCGTGACGTATTATATTTTAAAGCAACAGGTGACGTAAATGGCCTTATTTTCAAGGATGAGGTCTACGACATAAAACGACAGGCAGAAAAAAGCTCTTACAATGGAATCAACAGTATTTTGGAAGCTTTGCGCAAAGCCCAGATACGTCTGGACGCAAACGTAAACTTTGATCTGGTGATTGAGTTATTACTGCTGACAATTAAGGAGAACTAGAATGGTAAAAGTAGTAGGAGTCCGCTTTCGGAATGCAGGATAAAATATATTATTTCGGACCCGGAAAGTTACAGTTAAAAGCAGGCATGCATGCAATTGTAGAGACTGCAAGAGGCGTAGAGATGGGAACTGTCATGACCGATCCGAGGGAAGTGTCCGAGGAGAGCGTCGTCCAGCCATTAAAACCGGTCATCCGCATTGCGACTGAGCAGGATGAAAAGCAGGTAGAGAAGAACCGCCAGAAGGAAAAAAGAGGCGTTTAAGATCTGTCTGGAAAAGATTGCAAAACACAAGCTGGATATGAAGTTAGTGGAAGCAGAATACACATTTGATAATAACAAGCTGCTGTTCTATTTTACCGCAGACGGAAGAATTGATTTCCGTGAGCTGGTAAAAGATCTTGCAGCAGTATTCCGCACACGAATCGAACTGCGTCAGATCGGTGTGCGCGATGAGACAAAAGATTATGGGAGGATATGGGATTTGTGGACGTGAACTGTGCTGTCACACATTCCTTTCCGAGTTTGCACCGGTATCAATCAAAATGGCGAAGGAGCAGAATCTTTCCCTGAATCCAACCAAGATTTCCGGCGTGTGCGGCAGACTGATGTGCTGTCTGAAAAATGAGGAAGAGACATACGAGTATCTCAACAGCCGTCTGCCAAATGTTGGTGATTATGTCACAACGGATGATGGTTTGAAGGGCGAAGTTTCTTCTGTAAATGTACTTCGCCAGCTTGTAAAAGTTTTAGTGGAAGTCAACGATGAGAAAGGAACTGCGGGAATATCAGGCAGATCAGTTGAAATTCAAACCAAAACGACGCAGAGATGTGAACTTACTGCCGAGGAAATGAAAGAGCTGGCTGCATTAGAAGACCGTGGAGGAAAGTCAAAGATTGATGATACAAAATAATCTGATTCATGAAGGAGAGCGTTTGGACGAGCTGCAACGCAATGGATATGGAATCATCCAGAATCCGGCGCGTTTCTGTTTTGGCATGGACGCTGTGCTGTTATCCGGTTTTGCGAAAGCAAAGGCAGGGGAAAAAGTACTGGATCTTGGAACCGGCACCGGAATTATTCCGATTTTAATGGAAGCAAAGACGGACGCAGCAGATTTTACAGCGTTAGAGATTCAGGAAGAAAGCGCAGATATGGCAAGACGCAGTGTCGCGTACAATCATCTCGAGGATAAGATCAAAGTAGTCAACAGGAGATATCAGGGATGCTTCAAATATTTTTGGAGCATCTTCTTTTCATGTCATCACAACAAACCCGCCGTACATGATCGGTACTCATGGGGAAAACTCGCCATCCACAGCAAAGGCGATCGCAAGGCATGAGGTTTTGTGCACGCTGGATGATATTTTGCGTGAGAGCGCAAGACTTCTTATGCCGGGAGGCAGATTTTATATGGTACACCGGCCGTTCCGGCTGGCGGAGATCATGAGCAAAATGGTGGAATATAAGATAGAGCCGAAGCGTATGCGTCTGGTGTATCCTTATATTGATAAGGAACCAAATATGGTGCTGATCGAGGGACTGCGCTGGGGGAAAATCCCGTGTGACGATGGAGAAGCCGCTCATTGTATACAAGGAGCAGGGGTGTGTATACGGATGAGATTTATGACATTTATGGGTATTAAATATTAAGTGCGAAACTCAAGTTTAAGTCATTAACAATTGTTCAAGTTTAACAAAATTTTCGAAAACACGCTTTCGCTACGTGTCACTGGTAACGGTACTAAGAAGCCAGTCACGACTTATGTCGAGCCTGCCTTCTAAGAACCGACCGTTCCCCAGTGTTTTCTCAAGCTTTTTTGTTAAACTTTCACAATTATATTCACTATTGAATGAGTTTCGCAAAACAAGGAGGATATACCCCTCTGCTCACCAGAGGACAAATTTTTACTTCGTAAAATAGCATTTTGTTTCGCAAAACAAGGAGGATTATATGTTTAATAAGATAACGCTTGGACCGATCACGGTTTATATGTATGGATTGATGATTGCAATTGGATTTGCTTCGGCACTTTTCCTATGTAATTACAGGGGAAAGAAGAGAGGCTTAAGTGAGGATACGATTTTTGGTATTTTTTTATGTGCGTTGATTGGTGGAATGGTTGGCTGCCGGCTGCTTTATTACATTGTAGAGATTCCGGCAATTATGGAAGATCCATCGATTTTATGGGATTTCAAAAACGGATATGTCGTTTATGGTGGAATTATCGGTGGAATTGTGACAAGTTATGTCTATTGCCGTATCAAAAAAGAAAATTTTATTTCTTATTTTTGATCTTGTGATGCCTGCAGTTTCCATGGCACAGGGATTTGGGCGTATTGGATGTTTTTTGTGCCGGTTGCTGCTATGGAAGAGAGACGCATGCGTGGTATGGCATTACCTTTACGCATTCTGATTTTGCACCAAACGGTGTAAGCCTGATTCCGACGCAGCTGATCTCTTCCGCAGGTGATTTTCTGATCTGCGGCGTATTACTGTGGTATGCATCTAAGAAGCCAGAGCCGGGCAGAGTGGCAGCAGGTTATCTGGTACTCTATGGAGTGGGAAGATTTTTGATCGAATTTTTACGAAATGATTATCGTGGAAGCTTAGGAATTTTTTCCACATCACAGATTATCTCTTTTGGAATCGTGGCGCTCGGAATTGCGCTATATTTTGTGATTCCGAAGATGATGGAGAAGAAAGAGTAAATGCAGAAGGAAATACAAAGGAAAAGGAATTAATAGGGACTGAATGGAAGGAAATTTAACAAAAGGACCAATTTTAAAGACATTAACGAAACTTGCGATTCCAATTATGGCATCGTCATTTCTAGGAACATTATATAATATTACCGATATGGCATGGATTGGACTGCTAGGCGCCAAGGCGGTTGCCGGAGTAGGCGTTGGAGGTATGTTTACATGGCTCTCGCAGGGGCTTGCTTCGATGGCAAGAATGGGAGGCCAGGTACAGATTGCACAGTGCATAGGACGAGGAGAGAAGGAAAAAGGCACATGGATATGCACAGACAGCGATGCAGTTGGCATTATTGATGGGACTCGCATATGGGATCATTGTAGCACTATTTGCAAATCAGCTGGTTGGATTTTTTCAAGCTGGATGATGCGGAAACATTGAGTGCTGCGTTGGATTACACTAAGATTGCATGCGGATTCATTGTTTTTTCATTTTTATCATTCACATTAACGGGAATATATACGGCTCAGGGAGATTCTAAAACTCCTTTTATTGCAAATCTTTTTGGTTTGGCGGCGAATATGATCCTGGACCCCTTGTTTTGATTCTTGGACCGGGACCATTTCAGAGATTTGGAGCGGCAGGCGCAGCGATGGCAACTGTTTTGGCACAGGTAATTGTTACAATGATTATGCTGTTTGGAGTTATATTACAGAAGAAGGAAAATGTGTTGAAAGGTCTTCGCTTGTTTGTAAAAATTCCGTTGGAATATGTGCAGGGAATCTGCAAAATAGGTATTCCTACTGCACTTCAGGGTATGGTGTATTGTTTTATCTCTATGGTATTGACGCGTATGGTAGCTGGTTTTGGTCCAGAGGCAATTGCTACGCAGCGTGTGGGCGGTCAGATTGAATCAATCTCATGGAATACGGCAGATGGATTTGGCGCAGCTATGAACGCTTTTATCGGTCAAAACTATGGTGCTGGTAAAAACCGAACGTGTGAAGAAGGGATATCGTGCATCGTTGTGCACCGTTGGTATATGGGGGAATTTTGATCACCCTTTGTGTTTGTAGTTGTTCCAGTACCGATCGCAAGCGTGTTTTTCCATGAGAAGACAGCGATCGCAACAGCAGTTGACTATTTGATCATTGTCGGATACGGCGAAGCTTTTTTTATGTGTTGAGCTGATGACAGTAGGTGCATTATCAGGACTTGGCAGGACTCGCCTGTGTAGTGTGATTAGTATTGTATTCACATCGCTTCGTATTCCGCTTGCAATCATTTTAAGTAGTGGTGTGCTAGGAATTCTGGGAATATGGTGGGCACTTACAACAACCACAATGATGAAAGGCATTATATTTACGTGTGCTTTTTTTATAATCATGCGAAAAATGACTGATGCGCAGCGGACAGATATAATTTAGTTTTTTGTTAGTTGTACCATTTCATTCATATTGCTTCGTAACAAATATTCAGAACATTATCATTTTGATCTATGCAAAAAGATAAATTGAAAAATACTTCCGGGAGGATATTGGAGAGAGAATAATGATGGCAGGAAAGTTATATTTGTGCGCAACACCGATTGGAAACCTTGAGGATATTACCTATCGGGTCCTCCGCACGCTAAAAGAGGTTGACCTGATCGCAGCAGAAGATACGAGAAATTCCATCAAACTGCTGAATCATTTTGAGATCAAGACACCTATGACAAGCTACCATGAATTTAATAAGATTGACAAAGCATATCAATTGGTGGACAAGCTTCGCGAAGGGAAAAATATTGCACTTATCACGGACGCAGGAACGCCGGGTATTTCTGATCCGGGGAAGATCTCGTGCGTATCTGCTATGAGGAAGGTATTGAGGTGACATCTCTGCCGGGGCCAGCCGCATGTATCACGGCGCTTACCATGTCCGGGCTTCCGACCAGAAGATTTGCGTTTGAAGCATTTTTGCCGAGAGATAAGAAAGAGCGGGCGCTTGTTTTAGACGGGCTTGCAAATGAGACAAGAACCATCATTATCTATGAGGCGCCACACCATCTTGTGAAAACGTTGGAGGAACTGGAGAGTGTTCTTGGAAGTGACAGAAAGCTTACAATCTGCAGGGAGCTTACAAAGCGATATGAGGAAAAAATGCAGACAACGCTAAGTGACAGTCTCAGCTATTATGAGCAAAACGAACCACGCGGCGAGTATGTCCTTGTTTTGCAGGGAAAGAGTTTTGAGGAGATTGCTGAGGAAGAGAAGAAAAACTGGGAATCCATGACATTAGAGGAACATATGCAGGTATATGAGAGCCAGGGCATTGCACGGAAAGAGGCAATGAAACTTGTGGCAAAAGACCGTGGGATCAGTAAGAGGGATGTGTATCAGGCGTTGCTTTCGTAGGAGGTGAAAATGAAAAAGATAACAATGATATTGCTTGCCATGTTCACGCTATCGGGGTGTGACAGGCAGGAAATGATCTACAGTTTCAACCATGTAGAGGAAGCTTCCGTGGATAACGAAGTCGAAAATACAGAAAGCGTGGATAACATTCAGGCAGAGACAGAACAAGGCTGTGGATATTACAACCGAGGAGCCGGAAATCTCAGATGTGTATTCAGGTCCGACCGTGACACTTGCCATGGTCGGGGATGTTCTGCTTCACACTCCGGTGGAAGAAAGCTGTCAGGCAGAGGATGGCTCTTATGATTTTTCCAGTCTTTTGCCAATGTGAAAGACGAGGTGCAGGCGGCAGACATTGCGATTGTCAATCAGGAAGTTATCATTGGCGGGGAGGAACTAGGGAGTATCTGGTTATCCAAGCTTTTAATGCACCTTACGAGGTGGCGGATGCATTGGCAGAAACCGGATTTGATGTCATTTTGCATGGAACAAATCATGCGATGGATCAGGGGAAAAAAGGAATTACTAATTGCCTTTCAAACTGGGAGAAAAAATATCCTGACATAAAAATTCTTGGAATTAATAAAAGTCAGGATGCGCAGGATAGCATTACCGTTTTAGAGCAGAATGGCATAAAAATTGCGGTATTAAATTATACATACGGTCTGAACGGTATTGCACTGCCTTCGGATATGCCGTATGCAGTAAATCTTCTGGACGAAGAAAAAGTAAAAAGCAGATATTGCATCAGCGAAAGAACAGTCCGATTTTGTTATTGTGTGTCCGCATTGGGGAACAGAATATAGTCTGCAGCCGGACAGCATGCAGAAAAAGTGGACAAAAAATTTTTGCAGAAAGCGGTGCTGATCTGGTGCTCGGAACGCATCCGCATGTGATCGAACCAATTGAATGGGTAGAGGATGAGACAACCGGACATCAAATGCTCGTCTATTATTCTCTTGGAAATTTCGTCAACTGGACATCCAGCAGCGGTGATGGAATTGCAAACCGTATGGTGGGAGGCATGGCAGAGATCACAGTTGGATTTGATGAGGCTGGCAAGGGATTTATTGTAGATTATGGCGTGAATGCACTTGTGACACAGGTGGAACAGGGGGCATGGCGGAGTTACCACTTACTTTCTGAGAGACTATACAGATGAAATGGCAGGAAAAAATGCGATCATAGAACAGGACGCAAATTTTTCCAGAGAATATTGTACAAAGTTGTGCACGGATATCTGGGGCGATTTGTGGGAGTGATTTTGGAAGGAAACAAATTTATAAAAATTTATTTATCCACAGATATGAGGAAAAAAGAAATGGATTTCCACATATCTGTGGATTTTTTCTTGACAAATTGGTCTAATGACTGTAGACTAAAAACAACAAGTCTACAAGCATTAGACCGAGGAGGTAACAATGGAGGAATTAAGATTAGGGGTAGTAGAATCGCAGTTTGCGGAAATCATATGGAGCAATGAACCGCTTCCGTCCGGTGAGCTGGTGAAATTATGTGAGCAGAAGCTTGGTTGGAAAAAAGTCGACTACTTACACGGTTTTAAAGAGGCTGTGCGAACGGGGAATCTTTCAGAACGAAAAAGGAATGGTTTCCGCCCGGATGACGAAAGAGGAATATGACGCTGCCCAGAGTGAAAAATTTGTGGAGGAAAACTTTGAGGTTCCCTTCCGGCGTTTCTTGCCGCGTTCACAACGAGAAAAAAATTAAATAAATCAGAGGTGGACGAGATAAAGAAAATGATCGATGCTATTGGAAAGGAGGGCTGAAAATGTCAGGACTCTTTTTGAAATTGTTGAACATGAGTATATCTGCCAGTGTGCTGATCGTGGTTGTGGTGCTGGCACGCTGTCTGCTGAGGAGATCGCCGAAGTGGATTCACTGTATCTTGTGGATGCTGGTTGGAATCCGGCTGCTGTGCCCGTTTCAATTAGAGACGACATTTAGCCTCGCACCAAAACGCACAGGTTGTAAGCATTGAAGCAGGTGCGGCAACATCGCAGGTTCTGGCAGAAATGCCGGCTTTAGACAACACGGCAAACCGGTATCTTGCAAAATATTATTTTGAGGGTATCACAGTTCCGGAGCAGGAGACGGCGCAAAACCCGATGAACCTGATTGCATCTGTCTGGTTATGCGGTGTAGCGGTTTTGCTCGTATATGCAGCAGTCAGTTATGTACATATTCGCAGGAAAGTGAGAGAATCCGTCCGCATAGAAGGAAATATCTATATTTGTGACAGAATCCAGACACCATTTATTTTTGGAGTGTTAAATCCTCGGATCTATCTGCCATCATCGTTAAAAGAAGTTCAGATAAAAAACGTTGTGGCGCATGAAAAAGCGCATATCAGACGGCTGGATTATCTGTGGAAACCACTTGGTTATGTGTTGTTTGCAGTATATTGGTTCAATCCGTTCTGCTGGCTGGCGTACATTCTGTTTTGCCGGGACATTGAGATGGCATGCGATGAGCGTGTGATAAAGGACTGGAGCGCAGAGCAGAAAAAAAGAGTATTCACTTGTCCTGCTTTCGTTCCATGTGCAGGGAAAAATGATCACCGTCTGCCCGTTAGCATTTGGAGAAGTGGGTGTGAAACAGAGAGTAAAAGGAATCCTGAATTTTAAAAAGCCGACCTTCTGGCTGATTGCAGCAGCATTGCTTTTCTGTGTGATAATAGGAGCACTTTTTCTTACAAATCCCAAAAAGAACGATAATGTGGAAGAAAATATTGCAACCGAATTATCAGAAAGCAGTCTGACTGACCAAACGTTAAACACAGAGAAGGATTCTTTGGCTGATCAGGAATCAAAACTAAATGCCTTATTAAAAAAGCAGTCCGATGTGATTCGGGCACAACAACAAAGTTTCTTACAAACCTGGGCGGATGCATTTTGCATTGGTGGGACGGAGCAGCGATTGACAGTTTGTGCATGGATGGAGCAAGAAAAAAATGATGAAGGAGCAGCTGCTTGTGATCGACGAAGGAGATACCATCTTTGGATGGTCAAGCCCGTGGCCAATGTGGGATACGTCGGATGAAAATTCGAAGGGGTATACGATCACGACCTCCTATGATGGAAAAAACACAGCAGAGATTTTGTACTATGCATGGACATCTGATCCACATGTTACGGTGTGGAAAGAAGATATTACGTTTGAGGAGAGAGATGGAAGTTATAAAGTGACGGATGAGAATATCCGTTTTCTGGATTATATTGTATCAGGAACGGAATTTGATGAGGCATATCCGCAAATTAATGGCACACCGATGGATTACACGGTCAATGGCATGTATGATGCATTGGTTATGAACAGTCTGCTTTCCAGTTCTATGTTATATCAGAATCTAAAGGATCCGGTATTGGCTGCAAAGTATCTGTTGAATCTGTTGGATAACGAAAACAAAGTACAAGTGGAGGCATTACAGGACGGCTCGAAAGAAGGTATCAATATAAAAAATCACTTTTACCGAGGACGGCGCAGAGAGCGGTTTGTAAAAATGATCCAGCCTGACAGCGAGGATGGAATCTGGATTCCGCAGGATTATGAATAAATAACTGGAGTTTAACTTATGAACTGCCGCCTGTAGGGTGGTGTTACGGATTTCCGCAGGTTATGTCAATTGCATGCCAGCAAAGTGTATAGAACTATAAAAAATAGAACTGTTTGTTTTCAGGAGCGCTTCCGCTTGTTGTCGCTGGCAACGGTACTAAGAAAGTATCCATCGTGATTTCAAAATCCAATTGACATTGTCTTTTGAAATCGCAATGTCTGCTTTCTAAGAACCGGCCGCTCCCAAAAATCCTGAAAAAACAAATCAGTTCTATATTTTTATTAAGCCAAGACTGTGCAGCATGCAATATCCAGATTGTGAAAATCCGTCAATCCAGAATACGAGCGGCAGAACCCAAAGATAAAACTCCGTGAGTTCCATAACGTAAGTCGCAGATTTTGTGGTGCGATTCATGATGTTGATTGGGCAAATATAAGCGTCCTCTCACAAGTCATTCACAGCGTAAATGAAAGAAAAACGGTACAGACAAATATGTAATTGACGGTATAACCTATTTCCGGTGGAGCCGGGAAATCATCCAGCATAACTTCTTTTAAATGATTTAATGTGGTTACAGAATCTGTCGGTGTCAGAGTTGCTTCGGAGGCAAGTTCCCAAAGTTCCGGGTTTTCGGTGGTGAGATCGGAGGATTCCTGCAATACTTTTACCCGTTCATTGGAAATCATATTTTCCAGGGTTTTTTGACACTTTCGGAAGTGCCGGTGTTGTAGGCAAGCAGATATTCATAATATTGTTTTCCCTCCGGGAAATAGCAAAGTCCGTTTTCATTGGTTCCGGAACCTAAAAGGTCTGTCAGCGCAGCAACGAGATTTTCGTAGGCTGGAAAAATATGTTCGTGGAGTATTTTTTCGTTCTGCAGTCTGTAATGGTCTTTTTTCAGACTGGGTCAGACCTGTGAGCTTATCAATTCTTGTATTAAAAGTTTCAATCAGGTAGTGATTGTCGGAATCCGCAATAAAAGCATTACACTGATCGATAATGTTCTGGCATGCAAAATCGGACATAAAAAGTCCCGCATCTGCCTTCTCCTTCTCAAAAGAAATGATCTGGTCAAAATATTCATCTGTTAAGGCAAGAAGTTTCAGATAATCTTCCACGTCTTTTTTTTGCTGTTGAAAGAGTATTCTTCGTACAGGATTGGAAGCTGTGCCTGAACACCGGTCGATGGGCGCAGCAGTTCATCATACAAATACATGTCAGCCATATCCAGCTGCAGTTGGAAATAGTTTTCCAGAATATCATAAGTGAGCTGCTGGTTTAAGGTAAGTTCCGTGTAGGAAAAAGAGCTTAAACCCGACAGGTAATTTTCCAGTCTTGCGTTACTGTCTGACATGGCGTCATTCGAGAGGTCGCCTAAAGTGACAGGGTAATCTGTGATACCATATTTTTCGGGATCAGAGATGGTAAAATGCAGATTGATCGTATTTTCCGTCACCTCCGTCTCAAAAATATCGTTTATAAATTGGTCAAAGGCTTCAATGGTCTCCGGATTTTCTTCGGATATTTCCTGGCTGTATTCAATTGATTCAAAGTGCGCACAACCGGCAAAGAGTGAAACGGCGAGCACCACACACACGGCGGACGATGCGACTTTTTTCTTTGTAAAAATTTTAGAATATCTGTTTTGGTTCAACCTTGCATTACCTCACTTCATATGCTAGAATAAAAGCCTAATTCTATTATATCTAATTAACACATCATATGTAAAGGATTCTCTGAATATGTAGAGAGAGGATGTTCCCAATTAGAAAACAAAAATATAAATAAAAAAAGATTTCCCATTGGTATTATTTTAATCATTTTTCTTCTAAACCCGTATTTTGGCTCAAAAATGAATATTTATGCCGCTTCAATACCATTTGAAGGGGAAGGAATTGCGTTTGATTCCGAAGGAAATCTGTGGATGGTCACACACGATAAAGCGGCAGTGACCGGAATCCGTTACACGACACTCGGCTGGACGATCAAGAGATATAACAGTCCGATCGCCGGAAACCAGAGCGTCCGGGTAAAATTAGAGACATATTGTCCGGATAAAGTCGATCCAAATAACCCGGAGTATTTATATGGATATTTTGTGATCCATAAGGAACGGATTTTCCAGAGCATCAACAGCGCATATCCCGAGTGGGCACAGGATCTATATAAAAATGGCGGCACAGTTTATCTCGATGGCATTATGACAGTCACGCAAAATGGTGTAAAACAGGGTTCCATGAGCGAGATGGGTTCGCTTTCCGGCGAGGTGTACACAACATACAGCGGAATTGCAGGAGCAAGAAACTGGAGAGATAAAGAGGGATTAAAAAGCCATTTCAACAAAGTGTTTATTTCCCGGCGAATCCGGGGATGATCGAAACACCGGTGGAGGGAGATACAAACATGGAGATCGTCACAGTGACTTCCGGGATCAATGCAGGTAATCTGTCTTCCGTCAACCGCCTGTGGATTACATCGGATGAGTTTGAAGTGAGCCGTGCAATTCCGTCATCGGAGTGCGTGTCCATCGGAGGAAGCCTGCAAAAATATTATTATCAGGCAACGTATGAGCATCATTATGGAACGAAGGCAGTTCCGGTCACAGCAAATGTGACTTACACACTGACCTGGAATGATGGAAGAACGCATCGGGAACAGGTGACCGTCACGAAAAGTGTGGAAGTTCCAAGAGAGTATTCCTATTGGAAAATCCGTTCGATCGATCTGTGTTACCTGAAAAATGCAGAGGTACAAAACGCTGCATTGCCAGACGGAAAAATCCGGATGGAGAATTTGTACTATCCAAATGTCACAGTGCAAAAGAACACAGATTCCATGACACTCCCAGAGGCAGCCGTTGCGGTGGATGGCGGTGTGATCGCTGGCGGAACGACCAGACCTGCAATTACAGATAGTGATATTTTTGCCGCTCGTAGATAATAAAATAGGTAAAATTATAGTAAAAATGACGTGTTTTCTGTAGATGGAGAAATATGGATGAATGGAGCTGCCTGCGAGGAGAAAACACCGGAGCCAGTCACATTATCCGATGAGCGAAAAAACAGTCAGTGCAGAAAAATGAGGTTCAGATTCCCGGCGCAACAGCGAATCAGATATACGAATCCACTGGTACGGCAGAATATGCATCTTATTTTTCAGGCGGAATCGCAAATGATGCGACGGTACCTGGCGTCAACCCGGTGGCAGTTCATACTCCGGTCGTCTGTGTTGGAATGTCGGGGAGACGAGATTGCGTTTAATCAGCAGATTATTCCGACCAAATATAAAAGTCTGATCTTAGGGCGTACATTTACCGTGTCCGTTGGAACAGCCGGAACGCATCTGGGTGAAATGGGCTACGGAACCAGGGATTATCGAAAATATGTGAAGGCAAGACAGGTGAGATTTCCATTTCCGGTCGTCTCGGACGGCAGGCAGATTGCGGCGGACAGCTGGATCACCATTCTGTCTGAGTCCGCTGAATTTTTACTCCCTGTGTCAGTGCCGGAAGGCGATTATAATATTTCTTACCGCTCAATTGCAATTAACGCGGAAAAAAATATAACAGAACAGGAATATGCAAACACAGATAAAAAAACAACTACATAGCGACTGGAAGCGTCAGAGTGACAGTAATCGGACGGCTGTATGATTTTTGTGTGACAAATGTGATCGATTATCCAAGGTGGGAGCGCGTGTTCTGGAAAGAAGGGAAGACGGCTCGGACAGACACGGCTTATTTCAGTGGGACGAATGATCTGAACGGAATCAGACAGAGGAAGCCAGACAGTCTGTATCTGGTGCCGCTTATCAAGGGAGCCATCCGTATGACAGCAGCATTCATGCACCGGGTTTAGGGTATCGCATGGAATTTTCTGTGAGAACGATCGGAAGTATGTGGCATGCAGAGGGATTCTGTTGAACTTGTTCCAACCTATTACTATATGGAGCAGGATGGCAGAAGTCCGCAGCAGGTAAAACTATATCAAAAAGAGGATTTAGGAGTTTTATCTTCCAGTGAGCCTGAAGGCAGAAGACCGGACAATCACGGCAGAAGGAATGCAGACGTGGCGTGGAAGTTATCAGGTTCCGGCAGATGTTTACATCGTCAATGCCGGGGGTGGATCTTGCTGATTATGTTGCACAAAAGAAAGGCAGGATCAAACAAAAAGATCCTGTATTTCTGCGGGATGGATATCTGATCGTGTATTTTTCCATTCAGACGGTCAAAGAAGGAAAACCACATCTCGACTATGAAAACAGGCAAAATGTCAACAATGGATACTGTGATATGTGGAACACAGAAGGATACCAGACAGTGCGTGTGGATTCGGAAGGACACATCTTTTTCATTTCAGGAGGGCATGGTGTTTGTGTTTGACCAGAAGAAAAATATGCACACGGATTACACACAAGTGTCGGCACACATTAAAGATATTTTTTCAGTATCCCTGTCATAGGATTGTTATAAACAATAAGCAGGAAGTTGTGCATATATGAATTATTTATGGGCATTTATGATTTTATCCGGAGTCCTATTTTCTGCGTTCCATGGGACGATTCCGGCGGTTACCGGGGCTGTGCTTGATTCTGCAAAAGAGGCAGTGACACTCTGCATCACGATGACCGGAGTGATGTCCTTCTGGATGGGACTGATGCGGATCGCAGAGAGAGGAGGAGTGATCGCCGGATTATCAAAAAAGTTAAAACCTGTTTTAAGATTTCTTTTTCCGCAGATTCCACCGGGTCACGTTGCAAATGAGCAGATCGCAGCCAATATGATCGCAAATATTTTCGGACTTGGCTGGGCGGCTACGCCAGCCGGACTGAAGGCAATGGAAAGCCTTGAAGAATTAGAGGAGAGCAGGCGAAAGGAGATGGGGACGGAGAACGGTGCAGCAAAAAGAAAAAAAGGGCACCAGACAAAACCAGCCCCGGTGCCCCGCGGTACTGCCAACGCAGAGATGTGTACGTTTCTGATCATGAATATCTCATCCCTGCAGTTGATCCCGGTCAATATTATTGCCTTCAGAAGCCAGTATGGGAGCGTGAACCCGGCGGAAATCATAGGACCTGCAATACTGGCGACTGTTATTAGTACCATTACGGCTGTAATTTTCTGTAAATTTGCACAAAAACTTACAAACTAATTGAAAAAAGCGTACTACTTGGAGTATAATGAAATTAGTACATAAACGAGGTGTCACATATGAAAAATGCCATTTTAATTGTAGACGACAGCAGACTGAACCGGGAAACACTGGCTGACATTTTAAAAGATAAATATAACATTATCGAGGCAGAGGATGGCAGGAACGGTCTGGAGGTTTTGGAGAAAAGAAAAGATGATATCGTTCTGGTAATTCTGGATATTGTTATGCCGGGCATGGACGGCTTTGCGTTTATGGAAGAAGCCAGAACGAGGGAATCCATCCGCAATATACCAATTGTCGTAGCAACGACAGAGAATGATTATCAAACGGAAAAAAGATGTCTCGAACTGGGCGTGTGGGATTTTATTCCAAAAGTTTTCCAGCCGGAGATCATCCGTTTCCGTGTGCTGAACACGATCAAACGGAGTATGGCACATTCGCTGGAACATGATGGTCTGACTGGATTGTATACGATACAGAAGTTCAGTCAATGTGTAAAAAGAAACCTGGAAAATAATCAGGATACAAAGTTTACATTTATACGTCTTGATATTGAACGTTTCAAAATGATCAACAATTTTTACGGAGTAGAAGCAGGAGACCGCCTTCTGGTCTATATTTCCGGTCTGATCGAAACATATTGGCAGGACGTGGAAAACTGCGTATTTGGAAGGATTGACGGGGATGTTTTTGGCATCTGTTTTCCAAGAGACGAAAAAACTCAATGGATTTATTCTATATATAAAACGGGAACTGAAAAAGTATAAGGCGGCTTACTATCTGGAAACAGCAATGGGAATCTACGACATTCTGGATAACAACCTTGATGTCCGGAACATTATTGCCCGTGCAACGCTCGCAGCAAAGCAGTGCAAAGGCCAGTACATGATCCATGAAGCGCGGTACACGGAAGAACTGCGTGCAAAGATCATCCGGGAACAGAATATTATCAATGAGATGGAGCATGCCCTTGAAACCGGGGAATTTGTCGTTTATTTTCAGCCAAAATATGAACTGGATCACTGCAGGCCATCGGGGAGCGGAGGCGCTGGTGCGCTGGAAGAAGGCGGACGGTACGATCGTTTCACCGGGGGACTTTATCCCTGTATTTGAAAGTAACGGATTTATTATCCGGCTTGATTACTATGTATGGGATCAGGTGTGCCAGTTTATTAAGAATAATCTGGCTCACAGAGGGGATTCCGAAGTGATCTCCGTGAATGTTTCCAGAGTGAATCTGTATAATCCGGATTTTCTGGAGTCGCTGGTCAATCTGGTCGAAAAATACAAAATTCCGCCAAAATACCTGAATCTGGAGCTGACAGAGAGCGCTTTCTCGGATGACGCCCGTATGATACAGAATGCAGTAGATTATCTGCACAAAGCAGGATTTACGATATTAATGGACGATTTTGGAAGCGGATATTCTTCCCTGAACGTTCTCAAAGATATTGATATTGATGTTTTAAAGATTGACATGCGTTTCCTGTCCAAGGGATCATCAGAGGAACGGGGCGAGAAGATCCTTGAGGCTGTGATCAAAATGGCAAAATCGCTGGACATGCTTGTTATTGCTGAGGGTGTCGAGGAAGAAAAAACAGGTGAAAATGTTGAAACGTCTCGGTTGTGATTACATTCAGGGATACTATTTTGCAAAGCCGATGCCGAAAAAAGACTATGTGAAGCTTCTGCAAAAGAGCCGATAGAAAAGGGTTTACATAAAATAAAGAATGTGCGTTCCTGCATATTCTTTATTTTTTTGCATAGAATTTAGAGAGAAGAGAGCTGATATAGGAATAGGATATGAAACTGCTCCTTTTTTTATCGGAAATAACCATTCCACTTCTGATTTTTTGTATTGTCGGATATGGACTTTTAAACAGACAGCCGGTGTATGAGGAATTTGTGGAAGGGGCAAAGGATGGCTTCTGGACGGTGATCAAAATCATGCCGACACTGATCGGACTGATGGTGGCAGTTGGCGTACTGCGCGCATCGGGGCTTTAGACTGCATTGCGCAGGGGCTGGGTCAGATAACTGCAGAAATAGGATTTCCGGCTGAACTTTTTCCGGTTACTATCGTAAAAATGTTTTCTTCCTCGGCGGCGACCGGGCTGCTGCTCGATATTTACAAAGAGTACGGTGCAGATTCCACGCTTGGGAAAATGGCATCTGTTATGATGAGCAGCACAGAAACCATTTTTATACAATGTCGGTTTATTTCATGTCGGTAAAAGTAAAGAAAACCCGTTATACGCTTGCAGGTGCATTGCTGGCAACGGTGGCAGGTACGATCGCAAGTGTGGTGATCGTTTCCTGTATGTAACAATGTCTGAGAACTTAAGAAAGCCGCTTGTGCTGGAAATGTCAGCGGCAAATTTGACAATTATGCAGAATGAGACTATAATTCATTTATGCCGTATTCGTTGGAATCATGGTTTTTTATGTCTTAAAAGGCTGTCCTGTGTGGGTGAGGGGATTTTTGTGACCTACGCAGAAACGCTTTGTTAAAAAATAAAATAATGAATGGCAGAATCAAAGCCATGTGCTATACTAAAGATATTCATTCATATAGAAAGTTTAGCAGAAACCAAAGCAAAGAGGGGATCAGCATGAGCAGTATTGAGACAATTTTTACAAATGGTAAAAAGAATCTGATAATATCGTATTTTTGGCGGAGCCGGTGTGTATCCACCGAGAGCGGCATCCCGGATTTCCGGAGCGTGGATGGACTTTACAATCAGAAGTATGATTATCCACCGGAAACGATCCTGAGTCATTCTTTTTATGTAAACCATCCGGAAGAGTTCTATCGTTTTTACCGCAACAAAATGCTTTGCCTTGATGCTAAACCAAATATTACGCATTATAAACTGGCAGAACTGGAAAAGGCCGGAAAACTTAAAGGAATTGTTACACAGAATATTGACGGACTGCATCAGGCGGCCGGAAGCAAAAATGTTATGGAGCTTCATGGAAGTGTACTGCGCAATTATTGTGAGCGCTGTGGAGAGTTCATGAGTGCGGAAGATGTGCTGCATTCAGAAGGGATACCGACCTGTCCGGTGTGTGGCGGACCAGTGAAACCGGATGTGGTTTTATATGAGGAAGGATTAAATCAGAAGACACTGCAGGATGCGGTATTTTATATCAGCCATGCGGATATGCTGATTATCGGTGGAACATCGCTTGCGGTATATCCGGCAGCCGGTCTGATCGATTATTATAGAGGAAATAAGCTTGTTTTAATCAACAAAGCGCTACGCCGAAAGACGGACGGGCAGATTTGTTGATTCAGGACGGTCTGGGAAATGTATTTTCTAAAATTGAACTATAGGAGGCACTATGAACCAGTATCATTATGAAGTTGGCGATATTGTGAAATTAAAAAAGCAGCATCCATGTGGAAGTAATGAATGGGAAATTCTTCGTGTAGGCGCAGATTTCCGTTTGAAGTGTTTAGGATGCGGTCATCAGGTGATGGTAACCCGCAAACTGGTGGAGAAAAACACCAGAGGACTTCGTAAGGCAGAAGAAGAAAGTAAATAAAAAGCGGAATTTTGGCTTTTTTCTGGGAAAACCTCTTGCATAAGCAGGAAAAATTATGATATAGTATATCCTCGTGATAACTATTTTTCCTTGTTCACAGGCATATCCTGTGAGCCAGAGACCAAAAAGGAGGTAAAATTTTCGATGAACAAGTATGAATTAGCACTCGTTGTTCAGTGCAAAGATCGAAGACGATGCGAGAACAGCTACAGTAGAGAAGGCAAAAGAGTATATCGTACGTGCCGGCGGTACTGTAACAGAAGTAGAGGACTGGGGTAAGAAGAAATTAGCTTACGAAATCCAGAAGATGAGCGAAGCTTTCTACTATTTCATTCAGTTTGATGCAGCATCTGATGTTCCAGCTCATATCGAGCAGGATGTTCGTATCATGGACAATGTTCTTCGTTTCTTATGCGTTAGAAAAGACGAGGCATAGAGAGTGTAATGACCGCTGGTCAAGAAGAGAGGAAATCGTATATGAATAAAGTTATTCTTATGGGTAGATTGACCAGAGACCCAGAAATGCGTTACTCACAGGGTGAGAACTCGACCGCCATCGCAAGATTTTCGCTTGCGGTAGACCGCCGTTTCCGTCGTGACGGGGACGAGCAGTCAGCGGATTTCATCAACTGCGTTGCCTTTGGCAGAACTAGCAGAGTTTCTGGAGAGATTCGGACGTAAGGGAACAAAATTTGTTTTGGAAGGCCGTATCCAGACAGGAAGTTATACGAACAAAGACGGTCAGAAAGTATATACAACAGATGTTGTTGTTGAGAATGTGAATTTGCAGAGAGCAAGAATGCAAGTGGCGGTGGAGAATTCCGGTTCACACCTTCAGACAGACCATCACCAAGCAGTGCAGCAGGCGATGGCTTCATGAATATTCCAGATGGAATTGATGAAGAGTTACCATTTAACTAAAAACAGGAGGTAATAATCATGGCTTTCAATAAAGCAGCAGATAGAGAAGGCGCTCCAATGAAGAGACGTCCAATGCATAGAAGAAAAAAAGTTTGTGTTTTCTGTGTGATAGGCTTTTTTCATAAGTTTAAGGAAAACGGAAGAGACTGACAAAAGGGATTACACAATATGAAAAAGAAATTGAGAAAAATATATCATACTTCCATTGCTGGCAGTTTTATGGTTATGTGGATGCGGTAAAAAAAAGACGAGACAGATAAAGCGGAAGCGGTCCCTGATACGGCAGCGGAAACGGAAAGTCAGACAGAAGAGACGGAAGAGAAAGAACAG
>VOFC01007002.1_pt1 | contig 33992 bp, 55 predicted proteins | sample 5384161 | NCBI WGS metagenome assembly VOFC01 (sample SAMN12384722, study PRJNA508395) | human gut metagenome | isolation source: healthy gut B | host: Homo sapiens
ACACTGCCAAACACAAAGGAAAAGATCTTGTGGCAGATGTCTCCTCCTGTTTTCTTTCCGAACCTGTAGATGTAACAAAATATGCAATGATTTATGGTGGAGTTCAGAAAAATATCGGTCCTGCCGGAGTTGTGATCGCAATCATCCGTGAAGATCTGATCACAGAGGATGTTCTCCCGGGAACACCTACAATGCTTACATATAAGACACATGCAGATGCAAAATCTCTTTATAATACACCACCGGCATACGGAATCTATATCTGTGGTAAAGTCTTCAAATGGCTTAAGAAGATGGGCGGACTTGAAGTAATGAAAGAACGCAACGAAAAGAAAGCAAAAGTTCTTTATGATTTCCTTGATCAGAGCAAACTGTTCAAAGGAACTGTTGTTCCGGAAGATCGTTCTCTTATGAATGTACCATTCGTGACAGGCGATGCAGATCCGGATGCAAAATTCGTTAAGGAAGCAAAAGAAGCTGGATTTGAGAATCTGAAAGGACATAGAACTGTAGGTGGAATGCGTGCCAGCATTTACAACGCAATGCCATATGAGGGTGTTGTTGCACTTGTAGACTTTATGAAGAAATTTGAAGAGGAGAATCTGTAAGATGTTTAAATATCATTGCCTGAATCAATTTCTGCCGTTGGCATGAATAAGTTGGATGAAAATTATGTAAAGACAGAAAATGCGGATGAAGCTGACGTGATTCTTGTCCGCAGTGCAAAAATGCATGAGATGGAATTCGGAAAGAACCTGAAAGCAATCGCTCGTGCGGGAGCCGGAGTGAATAATATTCCGCTTGATAAATGTGCAGAGGAAGGAATTGTTGTATTCAATACACCTGGAGCAAATGCGAATGGTGTAAAAGAACTTGTGATTGCAGGAATGCTTCTCGCAGCCAGAGATGTCGTTGGTGGAATTCAGTGGGTACAGGAATTCGAGGAAGATGGAGATATCGCAAAGATTGCTGAGAAGAAGAAAAAAAGCATTTGCAGGAACAGAGCTTTCCGGAAAGAAACTTGGTGTGATCGGACTTGGAGCAATCGGAGTTCTTGTTGCGAATGTAGCAACACATCTTGGAATGGAAGTTTATGGATATGATCCATATGTTTCCGTAGATTCTGCATGGAGACTTTCAGAAGTATCCATCACGCAACAACAGTAGATGAAATCTATAAAGAGTGCGATTATATCACGATCCATGTACCTGCACTTGACAGTACAAAGGGAATGATTGACAAGAATGCAATCAGTCTGATGAAAGAGGGCGTTGTAATTCTGAACTTCGCCAGAGATGTTCTTGTAAATCAGGAAGATATCGTTGATGCACTTGTAGCAGGTAAAGTACACCGTTATGTAACAGATTTCCCAACAAAGGAAATTGTAGGTGTGAAAGGCGCAATTGTAATTCCGCATCTTGGAGCATCTACAGAAGAGTCAGAAGACAACTGTGCACAGATGGCTGTTGCTGAGATCCGTGATTTCCTTGAGAACGGAAATATCACACATTCCGTTAATTATCCGGATTGTAACGTGGGAGTAAAAGCTGGCGGAGACAGAATTACAATTCTTCACCGTAATGTGCCGAATATGATCGGTCAGTTTACAACACTTCTTGCACAGGAGAATCAGAATATCGCACTTATGACAAATAAGAGCAAGAAAGAGTATGCATACACAGTAATTGATGTAGACGGAAGCGTATCTGATGATGTTGTAAACAAACTGGAATCAATCGCAGATGTACTTGGTGTACGTGTGATCAAATAAAAAATAAATGAAGTGTAATTTGGCTAAGCTGATTTTGAAAGCTAATTTATATGATGGAACAGTGTTCCGCGCTCCAATCGTTGTAAAGGGAATTGAGCCATGTGTAAAGAACTGGAAAAACCAATCACAATTGCAAGACATGCTTATGGAGATGTATATAAAGGATCCGAGATGAAGATTCCGGGGGCGGGGAAAGGTTGAACTTGTATACACAGCAGAAGATGGAACAGAGACAAAAGAACTGGTTCATGAGTTTGACGGACCGGGAATCGTACAGGGAATGCATAATATCAATAAATCCATTGAAAGTTTTGCAAAAAGCTGCTTCAACTATGCTTTGGATACAAAACAGGATCTGTGGTTTGCAACAAAGGATACAATTTCTAAAAAATATGATCATACATTCAAAGATATTTTCCAGGAAATTTATGATGCAGAATATGATGAGAAGTTCAAAGAAGCAGGAATCACCTATTTCTATACATTGATTGATGATGCAGTTGCCCGTGTCATGAAATCAGAAGGTGGATATATCTGGGCATGTAAGAACTACGATGGAGATGTAATGAGTGATATGGTATCCTCCGCTTTTGGATCTCTTGCCATGATGACTTCTGTACTTGTATCTCCGGATGGATATTATGAATACGAGGCTGCCCATGGAACAGTACAGCGTCACTATTATAAGCACCTGAAAGGCGAAGAGACATCCACGAACTCCGTAGCTACGATCTTTGCATGGACGGGAGCACTCAGAAAACGCGGCGAGCTGGATGGAAACAAAGATCTGATGGACTTCGCAGATAAACTTGAGGAAGCAACAATCGACACAATCGAAGCAGGAGAGATGACAAAAGACCTCGCTTTGATCACAACGATCGAGAATCCGACAGTACTCAATAGTGAGGAGTTTATTAAAGCAATAGCGAAGAGACTGTAATTTATCGAGGGAATTTATACAATGGGCTAAGTTTTTTGACAGAATGGTCGCAAGAATGGGTCTACTATTGCCAGGGGCACCGGCCCACTCTACCTCATCCCTTTGAAAGTATGTAACATAAGAGCCAGAACAGTTACCGTGTGTGGTGCCTGTTCTGGCTCTTATTAACATACTGAACAAAAGTGTATTCGGAACGCTCCTGCCTTACATGTGTCCCTGGCAACAGTAGACCCGTTCTTGCTTGCGTAGTTCAAAATTAAACTTTCTCCTACAAATACAAAATTCACTCGAAAATACAGAAACTAAAATCAAAAGATCAAGAAATCTTCATCGACAAAGCTCCACCTTCTCCCGGCTGTTAATTCTGTATTTGTCTTACGGATTCGTTTTGTTTGGGATAAAAACTTCTTCTTTAGATAACGTAGCGGAGGCACGTTTTATGGTTGCTTCATCCACGATTAAGGCATAAGAGCGGTTCCGAATACACTTCGTTCTGTCTGTTAGCTTGGGACAGACACAAACCACACACGGTGAGTGCTCTGTTCCAAGCGTTACAGACATTCGAAGGGATGAGGTGGAGCGGGCCGTGTGGATGAAGCAACCATAGAACGCGCTTCTGCGGATGTTAGTGCAAAAGTGGAAACTTTATTCGGAACAGAAGAATCCAAGCTCGACAAAAACAATGTCCTGTGAAAAAAATGTCAATTTGCGGAAAATATGAATTGAAATTTTAATCGTCCTAGTATATAATACAATAGGCAGAAATTTTGGTTTATTTTAAAGGCAGAAATTTTGGTTTATTTTTTATAAGTATGGAGGGCTAAAATATGAGCTACAATGCAACAGAAAACTCAGCAAGCAGACGAATTGCCACACTGCTTGATGAGGGAAGCTTTGTTGAAATTGGCGGAGCTGTTACAGCTAGAAGCACAACTTTCAACTTGCAGGAGAAGGCAGCTCCTTCTGACGGTGTTATCACTGGATATGGAGTGATTGACGGTAACCTGGTTTATGTATACAGCCAGGATGCTGATGTTCTGGGTGGAGCACTCGGAGAGATGCATGCGAAGAAGATCGCAAGAATCTATGATATGGCTATGAAGATGGGAGCACCGGTGATCGGATTGATCGACTGTGCAGGTCTCAGACTTCAGGAAGCTACAGATGCACTTGAGGCATTTGGAAGCCTTTATCACAAACAGGCACTTGCATCAGGTGTGATTCCGCAGGTTACAGCAATCTTTGGAATGTGCGGCGGCGGTCTTGCAGTTGTTCCGGGGCTTACAGATTTCACATTTATGGAAGAAAAAGATGGAAAATTATTTGTTAATTCTCCGAATGCACTGGAAGGAAATGAAATTTCCAGATGTAATACAGCCAGTGCCGCTTATCAGAGCAAGACAGCAGGTCTTGTAGACGGAATCGGTGCAGAGGCAGAGATCCTCGGACAGATCCGTTGATCTTGTATGTATGCTTCCGGCAAACAACGAAGATGATATGTCTTATGAGGAGTGTACAGATGATCTGAACCGTGTATGTGCTGATATCGCAAATGCATCAGAAGATACAGCAATCGCACTTGCACAGATTGCTGATAATGGCATTCTTGTAGAGACAAAGAAAGATTATGCAAAAGAGATGGTTACAGGATTTATCCGCCTGAACGGAATGACAGTTGGTGTTGTTGCAAACCGTTCTAAAGTATACAATGCAGAAGCTGAAGTAGAGGCTGAGTTCGACAGCGTTCTTACAGTAGACGGATGCAAAAAAGCAGCAGATTTCGTTAATTTCTGTGATGCATTCTCTATCCCGGTTCTGACGCTGACAAATGTAGCAGGCTTTGCTGCAACTGTAGAGTCTGAGAAGAACATGGCAAGCGCAGTTGCAAAACTGACATATGCATTTGCTAACGCTACAGTACCGAAGGTAAATGTAATCGTTGGAAAAGCATTCGGAAGTGCTTATGTTTCAATGAACAGTAAGTCAATTGGTGCAGATCTTGTTTATGCATGGCCAACAGCAGAGATCGGAATGATGGATGCGAAGCTTGCAGCACAGATCATGTACGCAGACGCAGATGCAGAGACTCTTAATGAGAAAGCAGCTGAATACAAAGAACTTCAGTCAAGCCCGAATTCAGCAGCAGCAAGAGGATATGTTGATGCGATCATCGAGCCGGCAGATACAAGAAAATATGTGATCGGAGCATTTGAGATGCTGTTCACAAAGAGAGAGGACCGTCCGGCTAAGAAACACGGAACGGTTTAGTGAGGTGAGGCGAAGTGAAAAAAATCAGTTTATTAGGACTTATCCTCATTCTCGTTCTTAGCTTCACAGGATGTGGTAAGTCTGAGACAACAGAATATGATCAGGCAACATTAGAACAGTATGCTGAGTTTGTTGTTCAGAATTTCGAAGCGATGACAACAGAGCAGCTTGACAGCTTTTTTCTGATATGCGTGATCTTCAGCTTGACACACAGCTTATGAATGCAGGACTTCCGGTTGATGGAGAGGACTTCCTTACAATGATCAGCTCCTGGGAAGCAGCAGAAGAAGAGTGCGGTGCTTATGTTGAACATGGCGACTGGACAATGGAAGTAAAGAACGATGGAGTTTCACTCACATCTGAAGCAAAATATGAAAACAGAGATGCAGACATCGTCTTCAGTTTTGATGAAAAGGGCAACATGGAGAGTATGGATGTTTCTGCTCATTATTCAACAGGAGAAATCCTTGAGAAAGCCGGTTTGAATACGGTACTTGGTATGGGAACTGTATTCGTTGTATTGATTTTCATTTCATTCATTATTTATCTGCTTGGATACATTCCGAAATTTCAGGAGAAGTTGGCAAATAAAGATAAGAAAGTGGAAGAGAAGAAGGAAGCACCTGTACAGGCAGCTCCAGCACCGGTAGCTGCAGCAGAAGATGATGCAGAACTTGTAGCAGTAATCGCAGCAGCAATTGCAGCAGCAGAGGGAACTTCTACAGATGGATTTGTTGTTCGTTCTATTAAGAGAAGAAAATCAAACAGATGGAATTAATCAGGAGGATAATTAGATGAAAAACTATACAATCACAGTAAACGGTAATGTATATGATGTAACAGTAGAAGAGAATGGTGCAGGCGCACCGGCAGCAGCACCGGTTGCAGCACCTAGCAGCAGCAGCAGCACCGGCAGCTCCGGCAGCAGCACCGAAAGCGGCAGCAGGCGCTGGAAGCATCCAGGTAAAAGCTGGAGCAGCAGGAAAAGTATTCCAGGTTCCTACATCTGTTGGACAGAAGGTAGAGGCTGGAGATACAGTTATTATCATTGAAGCAATGAAGATGGAGATCCCAGTTGTTGCCCCGGAAGGCAGGAACTATTGCCAGCATTGATGTGGCAGTAGGTGATGCTGTTGAATCAGGAGCTGTACTTGCTACATTAAACTAGTAACTGAACCAGGAGGTTTTTACAAATGGAATATATTTCAAATACATTGGGAAACCTCGTAGAACAGACAGCGTTCATGAATCTTACATTTGGTAACCTGATCATGATCGCTGTTGCCTGCGTTTTTCTCTATCTGGCAATTCGCCACGAATTTGAGCCACTGCTTCTGGTTCCGATCTCTTTTGGTATGCTTCTGGTAAATATTTATCCTGACATTATGCTTCATGCTGAAGATGCAGCAAACGGTACAGGTGGACTTCTGTATTACTTTTATCAGCTTGACGAGTGGTCGATCCTTCCTTCTCTGATTTTTCTCGGAGTCGGAGCTATGACTGACTTTGGTCCGCTGATCGCTAACCCGAAGAGCTTCCTTCTTGGTGCCTCTGCTCAGTTCGGTATCTTTGCAGCATATCTTGGAGCGATGGCTCTTGGATTTTCCGACAAGGCGGCAGCAGCGATCTCTATTATTGGAGGTGCAGACGGTCCGACATCTATCTTCCTTGCAGGTAAACTGCAGCAGACAGCTATCATGGGACCAATCGCTGTAGCGGCATATTCTTATATGTCACTTGGTGCCGATCATCCAGCCACCGATCATGAAACTTCTTACAACAGAGAAGGAAAGAAAGATCAAAGATGGAACAGTTAAGTCCTGTTTCCAAGCTTGAGAAGAATCTTATTCCCGGATCATTGTTACGATCGTTGTCTGCGTGATTCTTCCTACAACAGCTCCATTAGTTGGTATGCTAATGCTTGGTAACCTGTTCCGTGAGTCTGGGAGTTGTAAGACAGTTGACAGAGACAGCTTCTAATGCAATGATGTATATCGTAGTTATTCTTCTTGGTACGTCTGTAGGTGCTACAACAAGTGCGGAAGCATTCCTGAACTTGATACGATCAAGATCGTTGTGCTGGGTCTGATTGCATTCGCATTCGGTACAGCTGCAGGCGTTCTGTTCGGTAAACTGATGTGCAAGGTTACACATGGAAAGGTAAATCCTCTGATCGGTTCCGCAGGCGTATCCGCTGTGCCGATGGCAGCACGCGTATCGCAGAAGGTCGGCGCACAATCAGATCCTACCAACTTCCTGTTGATGCATGCGATGGGTCCGAACGTAGCCGGCGTTATCGGTACTGCAGTAGCAGCCGGTACGTTTATGGCCATCTTCGGCGTTAAGTAAATTTGGAGGACAAATAAATGGCAGAAATTGAAAAGAAACCAGTTAAAATAGTAGAAACCATTCTGCGTGATGCACATCAGTCCCTGATTGCAACCAGAATGACAACAGATCAGATGATGCCGATCGTCGACAAGATGGATAAAGTTGGATATCATTCAGTAGAATGCTGGGGCGGTGCAACCTTTGATGCTTCACTTAGTATTTTTAAAAGAAGATCCATGGGAAAGACTTAGAAAGTTCCGTGATGGATTCAAGAATACAAAGCTTCAGATGCTGTTCCGTGGACAGAATATCCTTGGATACCGTCCTTATGCAGATGATGTTGTAGAATATTTTGTACAGAAATCTGTAGCAAATGGAATCGATATTATCCGTATTTTTGACTGTCTCAATGATATGAGAAACCTTCAGACAGCCGTTACAGCAGCCAACAAGGAAAAAGCACATGCACAGGTTGCAATGTCTTATACTCTTGGAGATGCTTATACATTGGAATACTGGGTTGACCTTGCAAAGAGAATCGAAGATATGGGTGCAAAGCTCTATCTGTGTAAAAGATATGGCAGGACTTCTTGTTCCATATCAGGCAACAGAGCTTGTTACAGCACTGAAAGAAGCTGTAAGTATCCCGATCGAAATGCATACACATTATACTTCTGGTGTAGCTTCCATGACTTATCTGAAGTCTGTAGAAGCAGGTGCTGACATCATTGATACAGCAATTTCACCGTTCGCACTTGGAACATCTCAGCCTGCAACAGAAGTTATGGTTGAGACATTCAAGGGAACACCTTATGATACAGGATTTGACCAGAATCTTCTGGCAGAGATCGCTGACTATTTCCGTCCGATCCGTGACGAAGCACTTGACAGCGGACTTCTCAATCCTAAGAACCTTGGTGTTAACATCAAGACTCTTCTGTACCAGGTACCGGGAGGAATGCTTTCCAACCTGACATCCCAGTTAAAAAGAGCAGGGTGCTGAAGACAAGTTCTATGACGTACTGGAAGAGGTTCCGCGTGTACGTAAAGACCTTGGTGAGTGCCCGCTGGTTACTCCGTCTTCTCAGATCGTTGGTACTCAGGCAGTATTTAACGTAATCATGGGTGAGCGTTACAAGATGGTAACCAAAGAGACCAAAGATGTTCTCTCTGGAAAATACGGAAAGACAACAAAACCGGTTGATCCGGAACTTCAGAAGAAAGCTCTCGGTGATGTAGAACCGATCACCTGCCGTCCAGCAGATCTGATCCCGGATGAGCTTGATACACTCCGTGAAGAGTGCAAGCAGTGGATTCAGCAGGATGAGGATGTGCTGACATATGCATTATTCCCACAGGTTGCTGTTGATTTCTTCAAATACAGACAGGCTCAGCAGAAAAAGTTGATGCTACAGTAGCTGACACAGAGAATGGAGCTTATCCAGTCTAATTATAAAATCCGAATTAACACAGAGAACAGAGAACCTGCCATCGGCAGGTTCTCTTGCATACTCAGACATGCAAAGAAGAGATACAAAACGGGAATACCGTTTTGCATCTCTTCTTTGTACTGCTCTGTATCTTTTCTTTTTTATTTGTAAGCATTTCTTTTTGGTGGTATCATATAATTATATGCATATCGGGGAGGTAATTGGCATGAATATTCAAAAGAGGATCAATGCCCTTCGCAGTGCGATGGCACAGAAGGGTATTGATATTTATATTATTCCTACGGCAGATTTTCATCATAGTGAGTATGTAGGAGATTATTTCAAATTCCGTGAATATATGACCGGATTCACCGGTTCTGCAGGAACAGCCGTTTTTACCAGTAAAAAAAGGCCGGACTTTGGACAGACGGACGTTATTTTATCCAGGCAGAGCAGCAATTAGCAGGCAGTGGGATTGATCTTTACAGATCCGGTGAACCCGGAGTTCCCTCGATTGAAGAATTTCTTGAGAAAGAGCTTCCAGGAAGGACAGATTCTCGGTTTTGACGGAAGAACTATCAGCTATGAAGAAGGAACGTCCTACCGTCAGCTCGCAGAGCAGAATCATGCATCTGTAAACTTTTTGCAGGATCTTGCATCTGAAATTTGGACAGATCGACCGGATCTTCCTTCTGAACCGGCATTTTTGCTTGAAGATCAGTATACCGGAGAGGGTATTGAATCCAAACTGACCCGTGTACGCTTGAAAATGAAAGAATATGGATGTGATACGCATATCCTTTCAAGTCTTGATGATATTGCCTGGCTTTTTAATATCCGGGGAAATGATATTGCCTATTGTCCTCTTGTTCTTTCTTATGCAATCGTTTATAATGATTCAGTTGAACTTTTGCTGATACATCTAAATTTTCAGATACACTTTTGCAGCTTTTTGCTCAACAGCAGATTATTCTGCATCCTTATGAAGAAATTTATGATACTGTGTCCCAATTTAACGAAAATCAGACCGTTCTGCTTGATTCCCGGATCATGAACTACAGCCTGTACCGTAAGATACCTGAATTTGTGACTGTTGTGGACAGACCGAATCCGGAGATCCTTATGAAATGCATAAAAAAATGATGTCCAGGTAGAAAATCTGAAAGCAGCTCATTTAAAAGACGGAATTGCCCATACCAGATTCATGTACTGGCTCAAGACGAATAGCGGAGAATTTCCTGTCACAGAACTGTCCGCCTCTCAGAAACTGGAAGAATTTCGTGCAATGCAGAACGGATTTATCGGTCCCAGTTTTGCACCGATCAGTGCTTATGGGGAGCATGGTGCGATCGTTCATTACAGTGCCGATGAAGAAAGTAATGTAGAACTTAAGCCAGGAAAGCTGTTTATGACAGATACCGGCGGCCATTACCTTCAGGGATCTACCGATATTACCAGAACCGTTGCCATTGGTGAAGCAGGACAGGTAGAAAAAGAGCATTTTACCCTTGTTGTACGTGCTATGCTGCGGCTTGCTAGCACTATATTTCTTCATGGATGCAGCGGAACTAACCTAGACTGTATCGCAAGAGAAGTATTTTGGAAGAAAGGACTGAACTTTAACCACGGAACCGGCCATGGGGTCGGATATCTGCTCAACATCCATGAAGGACCGATCAATTTCCGCTGGAAAGAAGGGAAGACACCTTCACAGACCTTTGAAAAAAAAATATGGTGATCACAGATGAACCGGGGCTTTATATTAAAAATTCTCATGGGATCCGAATTGAAAATGAACTTCTTGTTACCGAAGCAGACCACAATGAATATGGACAGTTTATGAAGTTTGAAGTTCTCACCCTGGTACCCATTGATCTGGATGCATTGCTTCCTGAGCAGATGACTTTCGAAGAGCGGGAGCAGTTAAATAACTATCATCAGCTGGTCTATAAAAAGATCAGTCCTTATCTGCCTGAAGCAGAAAAAGAATGGTTAAAGCATTATACCAGAGCTGTATAACGCAAAAAAGCAGAAGAAAATAAAATAGGAAAATAATCAAATGGAAATAGAAACTACAGAAAATAATATCAATGAATTAATCTCAAGAATTGATGCCCGGTATGGGAAAATGAGCAAAGGGCAGAAACGTCTGGCTGATTACGTGAAGGGCAATTATGATAAGGCAGTTTTCCTGACCGCCGCAAAGCTTGGTGAGATTGTCGGTGTCAGTGAATCTACTGTCGTCCGGTTTGCCACGCAGCTTGGATACAGCGGATACCCAGGATTTCAAAAGCACTGGAAGAGCTTGTCCGCAATAAGCTCAATTCGATCCAGAGAATGGAAGTCACTTACGGGCGTATCAGTCAGAGTGAGATCCTTGAAACGGTACTGCAGTCTGATATAGAAAAGATCAAGCTTACACTCGGTGCGATTGATCATGCAGCTTTTTAATCTTGCCATAGATACCATCCTCAATGCGAGACGCATCTATGTGGTTGGAATCCGCAGTTGTGCACCTTTGGCTTCTTTTTATGGGATTTTATCTGAATCTTGTATGTGAGGATGTTGTAACTGTAAATACCAACAGCTCCAGTGAGATTTTTGAACAGCTTATCCGCATCGGTGAAAAAGATGTAATCATCGGGATCAGCTTTCCCCGTTATTCTATGCGTACTCTGAAAGCACTGGAATTTGCCAGCAACCGGAAAGCAAAAGTGATTACCCTGACAGACAGTATCCATTCTCCTATGAATCTGTATTCTTCCTGTAATCTGATCGCAAGAAGTGATATGGCTTCTATTGTAGATTCTCTTGTTGCACCACTCAGCGTTGTAAATGCACTGATTGTTGCCTTATGTATGAAGAAACAGAAAGAAGTAGTTTCGACGCTTGAAACTTTAGAAGAAATCTGGGGAGAATATCAGGTCTACAGCAGTGATGAATTAAATCATGTCAGTGATACTGTGACCGTGGAAGGAGAAAAAAGCCATGAGTAACGTAATCGTAGTCGGAGGTGGTGCAGCCGGGATGATGGCAGCCATCTTTGCAGCCAGGAACGGACAGAACGTGACTCTGTTGGAAAAAATGAAAAACTTGGCAAAAAATCTTCATCACAGGAAAAAGGACGCTGCAATATAACGAATGCATCTGAGATTGAAGACTTATTTTCCGCCGTCATCAGCAATCCCAAATTCCTTTACAGTGGTTTTTACAGCTTTACAAATGATCAGGTTATTCATTTTTTGAAGAACTAGGTGTAGCAACTAAAATTGAACGGGGCAACCGGGTCTTTCCGGTTTCTGATCATTCTTCAGATGTAATTGCAGCATTAGCAAGAGAGATGCAGCATTTAAAAGTAAAAGTGCAGCTTCACTGCGAAGTAAAAGAATTGTTGATCAATAATGAAAGGGAAATAAAAGGAGTATGGCTTGCCAACGGAAAAAAATGACTGCAGATGCAGTCGTCGTTGCAACGGAGGAATTTCATATCCTTCTACCGGTTCTACCGGTGACGGATATCGTTTTGCCAGAAATTGCGGCCATAAAGTAACAGAACTTTTCCCCTCTCTTGTTCCAATGGAAGTAAAAAGAATGGTATGCAAAAGAACTGCAGGGACTTTCCCTCAAAATATCGAAATCCATATTACAGATGGAAAAAAAAAGCTTTATGATGAATTTGGCGAAATGCTGTTCACGCATTACGGAGTAACCGGTCCGGTTATCTTAAGTGCAAGCAGTATCGTCGGAAAGACGCTTGAAAAAAAAGAACTGGTACTGCATATTGATCTTAAGCCGGCACTGACAGAAGAGCAGTTGGATAAACGTCTGCTTCGGGAATTTGAAGCCAACCATAATAAGCAGTTTAAAAATGCTATTGACAGTTTACTTCCAGCAAAAATTACGTCCCGTGATCATTGAACTTTCGGGAATCGAAGAAGAAAAGAAGGTTCATGAAATCACAAAGGAAGAACGCCTGAATCTGCTCCGGCTGATCAAAGACTTTCATATGACACTGACCGGACTGCGTGGATATAATGAAGCCATCATTACAAAAAGGTGGAATTTCCGTAAAAGAGATCGATCCGGTACGATGGAATCAAAATTGATAAAAAATCTCTATTTTGCCGGAGAAGTTCTGGATCTTGACGCAGTAACCGGTGGTTATAATTTACAGATTGCCTGGTCTACCGGTTATCTTGCCGGGATCAGTGCCGGACAAGATAAATTATTTGAATAAATATTAAAAATCGGAGGATACTTATACAATGGATCTCAATTCAAGGGGTATACATGTGGTGGACGCCACCTGTCCATTTGTGAAGAAGATACACAATATTGTGAAAAATGATTCCGAAGCAGGTCGTGTTATCATCATTGTGGGAGATCCAAACCACCAGGAGGTTAAGGGGATAGTAGGCTGGTGCAGCGGTGAGGTACACGTTGTAGACAGCGAGGAAGGTGTCCTTTCCCTGATAGATGTATTGTCGGATGAGAGCCGTGAGATCAGCGTTGTGAGCCAGACCACTTTTAATTTGAATAAATTTAATAATATTGTTGATATTATTAGAAATAAATTGTATAATGTTAATGTTTATGAGACTATCTGTAACGCTACAGCTGTCAGGCAGAAAGAAGCGAAGGAGATTGCTTCAAGGGTTGATGCCATGATAGTTATAGGCGGCAGGAACAGCTCTAATACTCAGAAGCTATATGACATAAGCAAAAAAGAATGTGAGAATACTTACTATATACAGACACTCGTTGATTTGGATTTGACTACTTTTGAATCCGTTAGTAGGGTAGGTATTACAGCGGGGGCATCTACCCCAAATTATATTATTAAGGAGGTTCATAGTAGCATGGCAGAGTTAAGTTTTGAACAGATGTTAGAGAATGATGAGAGCAAGGTATCTATCAGACAGGGAGAGCTTGTTGATGGAACAGTAATCGATGTTAAGCCTGATGAGATCGTGGTTGATATCAAGTATAAGTCAGATGGTATCATCACAAAGAGCGAGTACACAAACGCTCCTAATGTTGATCTTACAGAACTTGTACACGTTGGTGACCCTATCACTGTAAAGGTTATTAAGACAAATGACGGAGAAGGACAGGTTGCTCTTTCATATAAGCAGGTTGCTGCAGAGAAGGTTAATGAGAAGCTTGAAGAAGCTTTCAATAACGGTGAAGTTCTCAAGGGTAAGGTAATCCAGGTTGTTAAGGGCGGCTTAAACGTAAATGTTGAGGAGTCAAGAGTATTCATACCTGCAAGCCTTGTATCAGATGTATATGAGAAGAACCTTGACAAGTATCTTGATCAGGAGATCGAGTTCGTATTAACAGAGTTCAACCCTAAGAAGAGAAGAATAATCGGTAACAGAAAGAAGCTCGTTGTTGAGCAGAAGGCTGAGGCAGCTAAGGAATTATTCGCAAGAATCGAAGTTGGCATGGTTGTTGAAGGAACAGTTAAGAATGTTACAGACTTCGGTGCATTCATTGATTTAGGCGGAGCAGACGGAATATCGGTGCTCCGGCAGTTCCGGTGGTAAAAAAAAAAGGAGACCAGGTTTTAAAGGTCAAATGATCGCCGAAGCGGGAGGATTTGTTTCTGCTCCGGTATATTCTTCTGTATCCGGTAAAGTAAAAGCTTTAGAAAAGCATTTTAATCCAACCGGAACAAAAGTTGATTGTATCGTAATTCAGAATGATGGCGAATATCAGGAAGCAGAGTATGCTCCGGTTAAGCCTCTCAATGAAATGACCCGCGAGGAGATCATTTCCAAAATAGGAGATGCCGGTATTGTAGGAATGGGAGGTGCCGGTTTTCCTACCAGAGTCAAGCTCTCCCCCGAAAGATGCTGACAAGATTGAATATATCATTGCAAACTGTGCTGAATGTGAACCTTATATCACTGCTGATTACCGCAGAATGCTTGAATATACGGAAGATCTTGTAAGTGGAATGCGTGTTATTTTATCTCTGTTCCCAAATGCACGCGGTATTTTTGCGGTGGAAGATAATAAAAAAAGGACTGTATCCAGAAGTTACAGGATGCAGTTTCTGAAGAACCTAAAATGGATGTGAAAGCTTTGATGACCAAATATCCGCAGGGAGCTGAACGACAGTTGATCTATGCCGTCACCGGACGTGCGATCAATGCATCCATGCTGCCTGCTGATGCAGGATGCATTGTGGACAATGTAGAGACTCTGATCGGGATTCATAATGCAGTGATCAATGGGAAACCTCTGATGGAACGTGTGGTGACAGTCAGCGGTGATGCAGTCGCTGAACCGGGAAATTTCCTTGTACCGCTTGGCATCAGCCATAAGGAACTGATTGAAGCGGCAGGCGGGTTCACTGAGGAACCTGAGAAACTGATCTCCGGAGGCCCGATGATGGGATTTGCCATGGTCACTCTGGATGCACCGGTCACCAAAACTTCTTCTTCACTTCTTGCCTTCAAAGAAGATATTGTAAAGAAGAGTCCTGAGACCGCCTGCATTAACTGTGCAAAGATGCGTCGATGTATGTCCAAGCCGTATCATTCCATCCCGACTGGCAGATTTCGCCAAAAGGCAAGATGAAGCTTCTTTTTGTGGCATGGAATGGTCTGGAATGTGTGGAATGTGGATCCTGCAGCTATGTCTGTCCGGCAAAGCGTCAGTTGAAACAGTCCATCGGTTCTATGCGTAAGATCACACTTGCCAACAGGAAGAAAAAAGTAAGAGAGGTGAATAAAATTGAACGAAAATTATAATGTATCATCTTCTCCGCATATCCGGGATAAAGTAACCAGCAGTAATATTATGCTTATGGTTGTTATTTCCCTGCTTCCGGCAACGTTCTTTGGAATTTGGAATTTCCGGCATGAAAATGCGTGGATTTTGATTGTACTAACAACAGCAGCAGCGGTTTTGGCTGAATATCTCTGGGAGAAACTCATGCATAAACCGGTCACGATCAAAGATTTCAGTGCAGTAGTCACAGGATTGCTTCTCGCACTGAATCTTCCTCCGACACTTCCGTGGTGGATGGGGGTTGTCGGTGCTTTCTTTGCGATCATTGTTGTAAAGCAGCTCTTCGGAGGACTGGGACAGAATTTCATGAACCCGGCTCTTGGTGCACGTTGCTTTCTTCTGATCTGCTTTGCAGGAAAGATGACAAATTTTGTATACGACGGAGTTACAGGACCAACTCCTCTGGCGAATCTGAAAGCCGGTGAATCTGTAGATTCATTTGCAATGCTGATCGGTAATACCAGTGGAACGATCGGGGAAACTTCTGTCATCGCACTGATGATCGGAGCAATGTTCCTGATCCTTATGGGAGTGATCGATCTGCGGATTCCCGGAACTTACATATTAACATTTGTCATTTTTATTTCTTTATTTGGCGGTCATGGATTTGACCCACAGTACATTACTGCACACTTATGCGGTGGCGGACTCATGCTCGGTGCATGGTTTATGGCAACAGATTATGTCACTTCTCCGATCACCAGTAAGGGAAAGATCGTCTATGGTATCTGCCTTGGATGTCTGACGGGTCTGTTCCGTCTTTTCGGAGGTTCTGCCGAAGGTGTATCTTATGCGATCATCATCAGCAACCTGCTCGTTCCTCTGATCGAGAAGGCAACCCTGCCAAAGCCATTTGGAAAAGGAGGAGAGAAGTAATGAATAAAATAGTTAAAAAATGCATTCATTCTCACTGCGATCACCGTCATCGCCGGACTGCTCCTTTGGTGTTGTATACGGAGTTACGAAAGAACCGATCGCCAATGCAAAAGCAAATTCAAAGCAGGAAGCATTCCAATCGGTTCTGTCCGATGCAGATTCTTTTGAAACTGTAGATGATCTTGATACAGATGCTGCTTCTGAACTTTTAAAATCCAACGGGTATTCCAGCGATGCTATCGAGGAAGTTGCCCTTGGAAAAAGATAAAAGCGGTGAGACCATTGGATATGTCATCAATGTAGTTTCCCATGAGGGTATGGCGGAGATATTGAAATCTCGGTCGGTATCCAGGCCGATGGAACCGTAAAGGGAATTGAGATGCTCAGTATCAGTGAAACTGCAGGTCTTGGCATGAAGGCAACTGAGCCGGCTTTCAAAGATCAGTTCAAAGATAAAAAAGTAGAGACATTTTCTTATACTAAGACAGGAGAAGAGGGCGACGACAAGATCGATGCGATCAGCGGTGCAACTATTACTACAAATGCAGTTACGAATGCCGTAGATTCTGCTCTTGTGTATTTTCAAAATGAGTTAGGAGGCGGTAGCAATGAATAAATGTACAGAACGTTTAATGAATGGTCTGGTAAAAAGAAAATCCGACCTTCGTTCTTATGCTCGGAATGTGTCCGACTCTTGCAGTTACGACTTCTGCCATCAACGGAATTGGCATGGGACTTTCTACAACGGCTGTTCTTATCATGTCCAACATGATGATCTCCATGCTCAGAAAGATTATTCCCGATTCAGTCAGAATGCCGGCGTTCATTGTAGTTGTTGCTTCATTTGTAACAATTGTTCAGTTCCTGTTAGAAGGATTTGTGCCGAGCCTTTATGATTCGCTTGGTCTGTATATTCCTCTGATCGTTGTAAACTGTATCATTCTCGGAAGAGCAGAGAGTTATGCTTCTAAAAATCCAGTCATTCCATCTATTTTCGATGGAATTGGAATGGGACTTGGGTTTACAGTCGGTCTGACTTCTATCGGTATTGTCAGAGAATTGATCGGTTCAGGAAAGATTTTCAATATGCAGATCCTTCCTGATTCTTATGAACCGTTTACGATCTTTATTCTTGCACCTGGAGCATTTTTCGTACTTGCCTGCCTTGTTGCACTTCAGAACAAAGTAAAAAATAATCTTGCCAGAAAAGGTAAAAAGTACCGGAAGCAGCAGGATGCGGTGCCAGTTGTGCTTCTTGTGGAAATGCAGCGGCATGCGGTGGACATGCGATTGCGACGGCGACAGAAACTGTTGCAGGAAAAGACGAGTAAAGGAGGGGACATACTAAATGAAAGCATTACAAGACTTATTATTGATCGCCGTAGGTTCAGCATTTGTCAATAACGTTGTACTGAGCCAGTTTCTCGGTATCTGTCCATTCCTGGGCGTATCCAAAAATGTAAAGACAGCCGCCGGTATGGGAAGTGCCGTTGTATTCGTTATCACGATTGCTTCATTCGTTACCGGTCTGATTTATAAATTTATCCTTGGCAACCGAATATTCTGGGAGGAGAGTTATCCTATCTGAATACAATCGTATTCATTCTTGTCATTGCCGCACTGGTTCAGTTCGTCGAGATGTTCCTGAAGAAGGCGATGCCATCCCTGTACAATGCACTGGGCGTTTATCTCCCATTGATCACAACAAACTGTGCAGTACTTGGTGTTGCCCTGACAAATGTACAGAATGGTTATTACGATAACATGAGTACAGGTATGGGACTTCTTACCGGTGTTATCAATGGATTTGCAACGGCTGTGGGATTCCTCGTTTCTATCGTATTGATGGCCGGAATCCGTGAAAAGATCGAATACAATGATATTACAGAATCCTTCAAAGGCACTCCGATCGTGCTTGTTACGGCAGGTCTGATGGCGATTGCTTTCTTTGGATTTTCAGGATTAATATAGGAGGAAGACAAAATGACTATTACAGCAATTATTTTAGCGGCAGTCGTTGTCGGTGGAACCGGTCTGTTCATCGGAGTTTTTCTTGGAATCGCAGGGAAGAAATTCGCAGTAGAAGTGGATGAAAGAGAAGAAGCTATTCTCGGTGTCCTTCCGGGCAACAACTGTGGTGGCTGTGGCTATGCCGGATGTTCCGGACTTGCAGCAGCAATCGTAAAAGGAGAAGCTGAAGTAAATGGCTGTCCTGTTGGTGGTGCCCCGGTTGCCGAAAAAAAAAATTGGTGAGATCATGGGCGTTTCCGTTGGCAGTCAGGAGAAAAAGGTAGCTTTTGTAAAATGTGCAGGAACCTGTGAAAAGGCAAAGACCGAATATCAGTATACAGGTGTGCAGGACTGCCTCATGGCAAGTCAGATGCAGGATGGCGGACCGAAGAGTTGCAATGCAGGATGCCTTGGTTTCGGCTCTTGCGTAAAAAGCCTGTCCGTTTGATGCGATCCATGTCGTGGACGGAATCGCAACCGTTGATAAAGAAGTCTGCCGGGCCTGTGGAAAGTGTATTGCCGCATGTCCGAAGCATCTGATTGAGCTGATTCCTTACAGTCAGAAGACTTTTTGTAAAATGTAACTCCAATGAAAAAAGGAAAGGCTCTGATGGAAGCCTGCCAGGTTGGCTGCATCGGATGTAAACTGTGCGAAAAAGAACTGCCCGTCAGGTGCCGTTACTGTAACAAATTTCCTTGCACATATTGATGCGGAAAAATGTACTAATTGCGGAATCTGTGCAGAGAAATGTCCTCGGAAGAGTATTGTAAGTTAAATTTGTAGTTGTCGGGGTGAAAATATCGCGACAGCAGGAAGTGTTTCTGACAGAAGAGCGTCCATATCCACACTTGTTGTTGCATCGCAGTGCAGGACCCGCTTTTACCTCAGCCCGTTGACAACTTGTAACAGGAATGTGGAAACACTCGTGCAGAGGCACTCCTGTTTACGTTCCTTAACAAGTTGGGCAAAGTGTCTTCGGAACGCTCCTTGTCAATGCACTGCTCACGCAACAGCAAGGGCGGATATTAGGCTTTTCAAATCAGAAAGCGTTCCTTGCACCGGGACATTTTCTCTCAACAATACGAAATTTCAATAAGAAGTAAAAGCCGGAAGGTTATCGACTAAGATGAATGATTTGTCAAATAGTAAATACAATATCTATTATCTGATATTTACGATCGAGTATCTTAGTCAATAACCATCCGGCTTTTTTCTATTCTTTTAAATTTGCATTGTTGAGTGACTACGCTGTGGAGTCGAAAAAAAAAACTTCTTACTGTGACTACCAGCGGAAAGCAGGGTGTTCCTGAGCAGGTGCATTAGCAGGGAGCGTTCCGAAGACACTTTGTAGCGTTTGTTAGAGAAAGTAAATCGAGTGCCATTGCACGAAGATTTCCACTTTCGAGTTACAAACGGTCAACGGGCCGAGGTAAAGCGGGCCTGCACCGCGAAGGAATATCTCTGATTTCCGCGTCCGCTTCGCCATAAAGAAGTCTTTTTGCTTTACAAGCGTATCATTCCAACAAACACAAATTTAATAACTTCTGTGAATCTCTCCGTCTTTCGTCACAAAAATTGCCTCTACATCATCCATTTCCTGAATCAGTTTCATTCCTTTTTCAAGTCCAAGGACATAGCAGGTCGTGCTTAGAGCATCCCCATCTGCGGAAGAATCTGAAAGGATCGTAACTTGATCCAGGTCATTCTGCACCGGCCACCCGCTTTGAGGATCAAGGATATGATGATAGATTACACCGTCTTTCTCAAAGTATCGTTCATAATCCCTGAGGATACCACAGACCGATCATGCACTGAAAGGACTTCCAGAACTTCTCCGTCCGCTGCAAACGGTTTCTGAATCCCGATCTTATAATCCGATCCATCAGGTTTTGTTCCGATTGTCAGCACATTTCCTCCAAGGTTGATCGTTGCATGTTCGATTCCTTCTTTTTCCAGATATTCTTTTAACCGGTCAGCGATATACCCTTTTGCGATTCCGCCAAGATCAATCCTGCATTTTGGGTCTTTCATTGTTACAGTCGTTCCATCTACCTGGATGTTCTTATAATCAATATGACTGACTGCCTCTTCCAGTACTTTCTGATCAGGTATCACCTTCTTTCCATCATGGAAATCCCAAAGCTCGGATGCTGACAGAACCGTAATATCAAATTTCCCATCTGAAAGTTCTCCGTAATGAATCCCCAACTGAATCAGCTCTGCGGTTTCACTGGATACACTGACAGGTTTTCCCTCTGCCTGGTTAATCCTTCCAATATCACTGGATTCAACCTCTGCACTGAAGAGATTTTCATATTTCCTGCACAGATTCTTACAATGTTCCAGGATTTCTTCATCCGCATCCCATACCTGCAACTGGATCACTGTATCAAAATAAGTTCCTGTCATCGTAAGAGGTTCTTTTATCCTTGCCAATGTACATCCGGTGAATATCACACATAAAATTACCATTCCCAGCATGCACGGGAAAAGAGAATGAGTTCCTTTTTCATTTATTTGCTCCCTGAACTGTCATTTTTTGATATCTAGTATACCTTTTTTTAGATAATAGTACAACTATTTGAAATTTCTCCTTTACAGCAGTCCTGCTTTACATTGATGCTCACAATAGCGGTGCAATCGAACGTGTGGTTGCATTTAAGAAGTGATTGTGCTATATTATTGAAATAGATAAGCAGATGAATTTTTCAGATTCACAATATTGCATTCTGTTAAATGCATCACAACAATACGCAGACAGCACAGATGGGAGACTGGCATGAAAAAAATGACTGGCTTTTAGCCGCCGGGATCACAGGACTTGCCCTTATGATCCTTGCTTTTCAGATTCTGACCGGAAAGACGGATCATGCCCAGGGCGGTGTAAGTATCGATGGGAATCCATATGGAACTTATGATCTTAATACAGACCAGACTGTAAATATTAATGAATCGAATCAGATCCGTATCCAGGACAGAACTGTCCGCATGATAGAGGCTGACTGCCCGGATCAGATCTGCGTAAACCATCTTGCGATATCAAGGGACGGGAGAGTATCATCTGTCTCCCGAACAAAGTGGTGATTGCAATAGAAGCAGGTGATACCCGCAATGAGATTGACAGCATTTCCCGGTAAAAAGCATTTCTTTTCAGGAAAGCTGACCTTTGATCCCTGCATATTGTTATTATTAGAAGGAGACAGTTTCTCAGATGAAAAATAAAGTTGCAGTTTTTGGTGTATTTACATCTCTGGCCCTGATCTTAAGCTATGTAGAACTGCTCATCCCCATCAATTTTGGAATTCCAGGAATGAAGCTGGGACTCGCCAATCTTCTGGTCGTGATCCTGCTGTACAAAGGTTGTCCACGGGATGCTCTTTTACGTTCCGTAATACGCATTTTATTGTCGGGTCTGATTTTCGGAAATATGTTCAGTATATTTTATAGCCTTGGTGGAGGACTGTTAAGTCTTGCAGTTATGGTTTTTCTAAAAAGACCGGACAGTTCACTGTCGCCGGTATCAGTATTGGCGGTGGAGCTTCACATAATGTCGGACAGTTGCTGGTTGCCATGTTCGTAGTGCAGACGTATCAGGTTGGTTACTATCTTCCTGTACTTTTAATTGCAGGAGTGATTACCGGAGCTGTTATTGGAATTTTGTCCGCAGAAGTGCTTAAACGCACTCAGAGTATCCGGTTGTAATTTCCCAACCGGTTCATTGTTGAAATAAATAAGAAAGAGGAAGAATTATGATATCTTACATACGAGGAGAATTATGTGATATTGAGGAGCAAAAGCCATCGTTGATGTCAACGGGAGTCGGATATGGCATTTATATGCCACAGCAGGCTTTATCCTTACTCCCACCCATGGGTCAGCAAGTCAAAATCCATACTTATCTGAATATAAGAGAGGATGCTATGCAACTGTTTGGATTTCTGACCAAAGAGGATCTGAATGTATTCCGTCTTCTGATCGGTGTGAATGGCATTGGTCCAAAAGCAGGATTAAATATTTTGTCCTGCCTTTCTCCTGATGAATTGCGGTTTGCAGTACTTTCCGGAGATGCCAAGGCAATCTCCGCCACACCGGGAATCGGAAAAAGACTGCTGAAAAGCTGATCCTGGAATTAAAAGACAAGCTGAATATTGAAGATATGCTGGAGCATGCCGCTCATGGAGGCGACTCTGAGGATCTGGCATCCGGTACGGACACTGCCTCAATACCATGCAGGCAGAAGCAGTCCAGGCACTTACAGCTCTTGGTTATGGCAGTGCTGAAAGTCTTCGTGCAGTTAAAAAGTCTTCTCCGGAATGTTCTTCTGTGGAGGATATCCTGAAAGAAGCATTAAAATTTTTACTTTAATGACAGAGGTTAAACTATGGGAAAGCGAATCATTACAACAGAAAATCTGGAAGAAGATATCAAAATAGAAGGACAGCTCCGCCCTCAACATCTGACTGAATATATCGGTCAGGAAAAGGCCAAAAAGACTTTGGGAATCTATATTGAAGCTGCCAAAGCCCGGGAGAGGCTCTGGATCATGTGCTTTTTTATGGTCCTCCCGGACTCGGAAAGACAACTCTTGCCGGAATTATCGCCAATGAAATGGGGGTGAATCTGAAAGTTACCTCCGGCCCTGCGATTGAAAAGCCAGGAGAGATGGCTGCTATTCTGAACGGGCTTCAGGAAAATGATGTACTTTTTGTAGATGAAATTCACCGGTTGAACCGGCAGGTAGAAGAGGTTCTGTATCCCGCCATGGAAGATTATGCCATTGATATCATGATCGGAAAAGGACCCGGAGCCCGTTCTGTACGATTGAATCTGCCTAAATTCACACTGGTCGGAGCTACCACCCGTGCCGGTATGCTGACTGCACCGTTAAGAGACCGCTTCGGCGTTGTCAACCGACTGGAATTTTATACAGACCGGGAACTGATGACGATCATCCTGCGTTCTGCCCGAGTACTCGGCGTAGAGATTGAAGAGTCCGGTGCAATGGAACTTGCACGACGTTCGCGTGGAACTCCGCGTCTCGCCAATCGTCTGCTGGAAGCGGGTGAGAGACTTTGCACAGGTAAAAATATGACGGGGTCATTACCGAAAAAGTTGCTAATTATGCATTAGATCTTCTTGATGTGGATAAGTATGGACTAGATCACATTGACCGCAGCATTCTGCTTACCATGATCGAGAAATTTCAGGGAGGGCCTGTCGGACTTGATACACTTGCAGCATCTATTTCTGAAGATGCCGGTACACTGGGAAGATGTCTATGAACCCTATCTGCTCAAGAATGGATTCATTCAGCGTACTCCCCGTGGAAGAGTTGTAACAGCCCTCGCATACAGTCATCTTGGGATCCCCCAGCCTCAATAAACCAGAATCGGAATCATTCTGATCCCGGATAACCTGAATCCGATGAAAAAACAGTTGGTTTTTGCTGGTAAATAGTTTATAATAGCAATTAAGAAATGCGAGGAGGATGCTATGAGTTCAGCAAAACATTTTACAGAAGTATTAATCGGAGGGAAGGTCTATACTCTCAGCGGTTTTGAGGGAGAGGAATATTTACAGAAAGTATCTTCCTATCTGAATCATAAAATTACGGAATGCACGAACAGTGAGGGCTACAGAAAGCAGAGTGCCGATACCCGTAATGTACTTCTCGCCCTTAATATTGCAGATGACTACTTTAAAGCCAAAAAAGCAGGGAGATTCCTGGAAAGCGATATCGAACTTAAGGACAAAGAGATGTACGATCTAAAGCATGAGCTGATTTCAGCACAGATCAAACTTGAAAATGCTGAAAAAGAACTTGCAAAGATGAAGGAAGAGAACAACGATCTTCAGATGCAGATTGTGAAGCTTGAAACCGAAATGAAAAACCGTAGAAGGTAACCAGAAAAAGCTGTCATTCTGACAGCCTTTTTCTTTCACAGCCTTTTTAACCAGTTTAACTTAAGAACAGGAATCAGATATGAAAAAAGAACAGAAAATAGAAATTCTTGCCCCTGCAGGATCATATGAATGTTTTCATGCCGCGATCCAGGCCGGAGCTGATGCTGTTTATGCAGCCGGAGCAAGATTCGGAGCCCGTGCATATGCTGACAACTTTTCACAGGATGAGCTGCTCCGTGCGATCAGGGGAGGCTCATCTCCATGACAGGCGATTTTATCTTACTGTGAATACACTTTTAAAAGATGAAGAGCTTGCAGACCTTTACGATTATCTTGCACCTCTGTATGCGTGTGGACTGGATGCAGTAATCGTCCAGGATATCGGAGTCTTCTCCTTTATCAGACAGCATTTCCCGGAAATGGATCTTCACGCAAGCACCCAGATGACCCTGACTAATTCTCTTGGAGCAAAGTTTCTTGAGCAGGAAGGTGCTGCAAGAATTGTTCCTTCCAGAGAACTTTCCCTGAATGAGATCCGTAAGATTCATCAGGATACGAATCTTGAAATCGAATGTTTTGTGCATGGTGCACTTTGCTATTGCTACTCAGGCCAGTGCCTTCTCAGCAGCATGATTGGTGGAAGGAGTGGCAACAGAGGGCAGTGTGCCCAGCCTTGCAGACTTCCTTATACAGCAGATGGAAAGCAGAAATACTATCTGAGTCTGAAAGACATCTGTACCCTTGAGCTGATTCCGGATCTGATTGAAGCAGGAATTGATTCGTTTAAAATCGAAGGAAGAATGAAAAAAGCCGGAATATGTAGCCGGTGTGACTTCCATGTACCGGAAATATGTTGACCTTTATCTCAGAAATGGAAGAGACCATTTTTCTGTAAGCGACCAGGACCGGGAAATGCTGATGGATCTGTATAACCGCGGAAATTCCCATACCAACTACTATCTCCGTCAGAACGGACGGGATATGCTTGCACTGGATCGTCCCAACCATGCCGGTGTTGCTGCTGTCAGAGTAACAGCTCAGAGCGGACGGGAAATCTCCGGTGTTGCCATGACTCAGCTCCATGCACAGGATGTTCTGGAAATTGCAGGAGGAAAAAATAATTATACATTTGGTAAGGATGTAAAAAAGGGAGAGACTGTTCATTTTCTTGTTCCGAAGAAAATGAATTTTCCAAAAGGAACTGTCTTTCACCGTATCCGCAAACCAACAGTTAATCGAACGGCTTGACCACGATTATATAAACGGAAAACTCCTGGAAAAAATTTATGGATTTTTGTCTCTTACCATCGGGCAGAAAGGATTCTTTACTGTCTGTAAGGGGAACCGTTCTTTCACGGCCTATACAGAAGTTCCTGTTCAGGCTGCCGCAAACCGTCCCTTGGAGGAAGAACGGCTCAGAACACAGCTTATGAAGACCGGGGAAACGCCTTTTGAATTTGAGACATTGGAGCTTCAGATTGATCCTGGTTCGTTTCTTCCGATGAAAGAATTGAACCGTCTGCGGCGTTATGCATTGGATGGATTAGAAGAAGCGATAGCAGATTCTTTCTGCAGGGATCTGTTATCTCAAAGTACCCTACATGAATCAGGACAGAATCTGCCTGATTCTACTGACATGGTTTTGGCAGATTCTCATGGGGCTGCTTCTCCATTGAAGAGTTCCGGTTCTGTCTCTCACAGCCAGATTCCCGGACTTTCCATTCTCGTTGAGACAGAAGAACAATGGAATGCAATAACCGGTTTCATTCTTTCCGGTCAGGATCATGGAAAGATTCAACGGCTTTATCCTGATTTCCGGTTATGTACAACTTCTTCATTTGATAGAGACCTTAAGGCTCTGCAAAACCGGCAGATCGAGATTTGTCCTGCATTTCCCTATATTTTCAGGGAAAAAGCGGTTGCACTATTCAAAAACTGTATCCAAAGTTGTCTCTTCTCCCTGTCAACGGGATTCTGATCAGGAATTATGAATCCTATCAGTTCCTGAAAGAGCATGGATTTGACAAAAAAATAATTTTGGATCATAATCTCTATATATTCAACCAGTCTTCCAGAGCTTTCTGGGTGCAGCATGGAGTTTCTGAAATGACCGCTCCCCTTGAGTTAAATGCACGGAACTTGGCAATCTTGGACTCACGAATATGGAATTGCCGGTCTATGGTTATCTTCCTGTCATGATCTCCGCACAATGTATCCAAAATACTGTTCGTGGATGCACGCACACTGCCGGTCTTATGACGTTGTCAGACCGCAAAGGACTTTCTCTGCAGGTGAAGAACTTCTGTGATCTTTGTTATAATGTAATATACGATCCTTCGCCACTTTGTCTGTTGGAATTTTATGCAGAGATACAGGAATTAGCACCCCTGCGGAGCAGATTACAGTTTACGTCCGAGACAGGAGAGCAAGTATGCCGGATCTTACGTCTCTTCTGCACAGAAAATAATTATACGGAAAGAACCTCCGTTGAAATTCCTTTTGACTACATGACCGGACACTTTCATCGGGGAATTATATAAAGCAGGTGTAAAATGACTAATATTATAATACAAATTTCTAAATACATCATTATCCTACTAATGGCCGCATATACCTTTTCATGTTTCTCAATTTTTACGAGAAATTATGAGGATGAAGAGAAAAGAGTACTGATCCGTCAGGATGTTCTCTTATTTTTACTGCAGATGGTTTCTTTTTTTGCCATGTATACTGCGAAAAAGGATCTGCGTATTCTTTTTTATTTATGCAGCACTGGCTGTTGTCATACTGGGAGTGATCCTCTTATATAATCTGATCTACCCCAGTGTATCGAGGCTGGTCGTCAACAATATGTGTATGCTGATCACTGCCGGAATGATCATGATCACCCGTTTATCCGTAGACAGTAAATCTCCGTACGGCATTGCTGTAAAGCAGCTTGCTTTTGTTATTGTAGGAGTTTCTTTCGACTGATCGTACCGGTATTGATCCGCAAGATGGAATTTCTTGAAAACTGGACTTACATTTATGCCGGTGTCGGAGGAGCTGCCCTTCTGGTCGTTGCACTCTTCGCAGCTACCTCAGGCGGAGCAAAATTAAGTTTTAATCTTGGTCCTGTAAGCATCCAGCCTTCAGAATTTGTCAAGATCCTGTTCGTATTTTATGTTGCATCCAGCCTGAAAAAATCGATTGAATTTAAGAATGTTGTAGTGACGACTGCCGTTGCCGCAGCCCACGTACTGATCCTGGTCATCTCCACCGATCTTGGAGCAGCACTGATCTACTTTGTAGTCTATCTGATCATGCTTTATGTTGCCACAAGGCAGCCGCTCTATGCAGTCGCAGGTGTGGGAGCCGGTTGTGGTGCCGCCGTCATAGGGTATCACATTTTCTCCCATATCAAGGTACGTGTTGCCGCATGGCAGGATCCTTTTGCCACTTACAGCAATGGCGGATACCAGATCGCACAGTCGCTTTTTGCAATCGGTTCGGGAGGATGGTTTGGTACAGGACTTTTCAAAGGGCAGCCGGATACGATTCCGGTAGCGGAGACGGATCTGATCTTTTCTGCGATCACGGAGGAAATAGGGATGATCTTTTTCTCTCTGTCTGATTCTGATCTGCGTGAGTTGTTATGTGATGTTTTTTAAATATTGCGATGGAACTGCGGAATCAGTTTTATAAACTGGTTGCACTTGGACTCGGTACCTGCTATATCTTCCAGGTATTTCTGCAGATCGGCGGTGTCACAAAATTCATTCCACTGACAGGCGTTACCCTGCCATTTGTAAGCTATGGCGGAAGTTCTCTTCTGAGTACCATGATCATGTTCGGTATCATTCAGGGGCTATATATCGTCAGGGAAGATGAAGAGGCCGAACAGGGAAGAAAAACGCCGAAAAAACTACAGCATGAGAAGAACGCAAAAAAGAAGAGAAAGGGAATTAAAAGATGGTTCGGGAAGAAAGACCAAGAAAAAATCAACAACATCAGATAAACCGAGATTCGAGGAAGTCCCAAGGCAGAGAACGCCAAAAAAGCAAGGTCGCACAACCAACAAAGAGTTCGCTAGAGTCACTTACTTTTTGTTATCCTTTTTATTGCTCTTATGGGATATCTCGTATATTTCTCCATCGTCAGGGCAAAACTGGTTGTGAACAGTCCCTATAACCAGCGTCAGGATGCTTATGCACAGAGTGTAATCCGTGGAAAGCTGGTCGACAAAAATGGAAATACTCTGGCTGAAACCGTTGTTGATGAGGATGGAAATGAATCCAGGAATTATCCATACGGGGAGTTATTTTGCCCATGTCATCGGATACAGTAATGACAAGCTTGGAAAGACAGGTCTTGAATCTGTCGAAAATTTTGAACTGCTCACCTCCAATGCTTTCTTTATCGAAAAACTGAAAAATGAATTCAGTGAGACGAAGAATATGGGCGATACAGTCGTTATGACACTGGATGCTGATCTTCAGCAGGCTGCTTATCAGGCATTAGGCGAAAATAAAGGAGCCGTTGTTGTCATGGAGGCAGCTACCGGAAAGATCCTCGCAATAGTATCAAAGCCTGCTTACGCTCCAACTAATAACGTTGCTGCCTGGTCTGATTTAAATTCGGTCGATACGAACAGTCCGCTTCTGAATCGTGCAACGCAGGGATCTTATGCTCCCGGATCTACTTTTAAAGTAGTTACGGCACTGTCTTATATCCGTCAGAATGCCTCATACCGCGATTATACTTATGACTGTAACGGAGAGATCACAGAGGGAGATATTACCATTCATTGCTTTGGAGGTCACGCACATGGACAGGAAGATCTGAGAAGTTCCTTTGCAAACTCCTGTAATGCATCTTTTGCAAATATAGGATTACAGTTAGATATCTCACAATATAAAAAGACTGCGGAAGATATGCTTTTCAACAAATCACTGCCGGGAGACCTGAATACCTCCAAAAGTTCTTTTGCACTTGATTCCTCTTCCGGTTCAGGAGAAATCATGATGACTGCAATGGGACAGGGAAAGACGACCGTCAGTCCTTACCACATGGCTCTGATCGCAGAGGCAGTCGCCAATGGGGAACCGTTATGCAGCCTTATCTTGTGGAATATGTAACCAACTATACAGGAACTCAGATCCGCAAAAATGTTCCGAAAAGCTACAAAAAAAAGTAATGACTTCCGATGAAGCCGCACAGTTGAAAGAATATATGTCTGCTGTAGTAGAAGAGGGAACTGGTTCTGTACTCCGTGGCAGAAGTTATACCGTTGCCGGAAAGACCGGAACTGCTGAATACAGTATGTCCGATGGAGAAAACCCATTCCTGGTTTATGGGATTTACCAATGTAGATAACCCCGAACTCGTCATCAGTGTGATTACCGAAGGTTCTGACGGAAGTTCCAGTGGTAAGGCAGTATCGATTGCAGGAGAGATTTTAGATTCTTATTATAATTAGAATTAGCAGGAGGGCGGCAGGTATGCAGATTACTTTTTACTGTCATTTATATATGAACGAAAATCTGAAAAAGAAAGAAGCAAAAATTAAAAAAGAAGCTGTCAGCCAATAACCTCCAGCCCTCCATTTACGTTATTGCTTTTTTCTCAGAGTCCTCAGAATCAACTGGATTTTTTTTTTCTTCCCTGCTCTTAAAAGCAGCACATTTACGAGAAACACCCTTTATTTGTGGTCGGACTGGCTGACGGATATGACAGTGCTTTGGAGCTGATTCGGCAGATTACGGAGGAAGTTTTCGCCGCTACCCAGAGTGTTGATATCCGGCATTATATCCTGCAGAAGCACAATGAATCCATAAAAGAAAACCGGAGGTGTCAATGATACATATTTTCCTTTTGATCTTAAAAATACTTGGCATGATCCTGTTAGGCATTTTAGCTCTTCTTTTGCTTGTGATATTGCTTGTGCTGTTCAATCCTTTTTCTTACCGGGCAGAGGGAACATCTGATGGATCTGTCGATTCCGCACAGGCAAAAGCAGTTTTTCACTGGCTCTTTCATCTGATCTCAGGAACAGTTTCATATAAAGAGAGCAGATTTCACTGGCATATCCGTCTTGCGTGGAAACACTTCGGGAATGATATTCCAGTCCCCTTCTTCTTCTCCAGGAAGAAGAAAGCAGTGAATACCGTTCCTTCCTCTTTGCATCACAAAGAGGATAGTGCTGACGATGTCATTCCCGACACATTTCACCAGGAAAAAGAAGAATCGTGATACGATCGTTCCCGACGCTCCTCACCAAACGGAGAAGAAACGCATCAGCAGTTCTCCTTATCAACAACAGACTCAAGCTGATTCAGAGTCAAAAAGCCGGATAGAGCGGTGGTGGGGAAAAAGTCAGGACAATAGCAGAAAAGATAAAATGTACATTTGCCCGGTTCTGTGATAAGATAAGAGCATTAAGAAAGAAAAAAAAAAGCTGACAGCATTCCTGACCTGTGAACCACATAAAAAGTGTTTTTCAAAAGTTATTTGCGAGGGAAGAAATTTCTTTTCAGAATCCGTCCAAAGAAATTTTTACTGAAAAATACACTTTGATTTGAAGATCCTTCCGTCAATGGATATGTTCTTGCAGGACTGAGTATGGTATATCCCCCTGATTGGAGAACATACAGACATTACTCCTGACTTTGAGAACCAATTACAGGGAAAGTTATTCTGCCCGTGGAAAGCTCAGGATCATTCATCTCGCAGTTCTGATACTGAAGCTCCTGGCAGATAAGAATGTCCGGATCACTTATCAGCATTTTAAAAAGATCAAATTATAAATTTAAGGAGGACGCAATTATGGCAGGCTCAAATAGTTTTAAAGAAACCGTAGAATCTCTTTTCATGGAATGGACAGTGTGATCACTTCCAAAGACTGTCGTAGGGAGAGGCAATCCACATCAATGGAACGATCATTCTCCCTTTGATGGATGTTTCTTTTGGAATTGGTGCCGGTTCGTTCAATGCAGACAAAAAAGAAAAGGAATGGGTGGAATTGGTGGAAAATGACTCCAAGTGCTGTTATTGTCATTCAGGACGGTAAGACAAAGCTTGTAAATATTAAGAATCAGGACACTGTCACGAAACTTCTTGATATGGTTCCGGATGTGATTGATCGGTTTACTTCCAAAGATGAAAAGCTCTCTGAAGACGATGTCGCTGATATTCTTGATTCGGCAGATGAATCATCCCATAGATGAATCATCTCATATGTCTGAAACTGAAAGCTCCTGTCATTTTGGCAGGAGTTTTTTCATATATTAAATCAACCGACTTTTGAAAGCAGTAATTCTATTTTGAAAAGACTGGTTGGTTTCGCATTATTCTGGCTCTCGGTCGGCATGGTGATCATGATGTTCCTTTCTGATATTTTCTGGGGAACAGTACTGGTGATCATGTGCCTGATCCTTGCTTATTGTCTTTTTGCAAATGAAAAAGAGCTGTATCTCAATCACTCAAGATACAACTCTTTATTCCGTGTCATTCTTAATCATCAATTCTAATGAAATGTCCTGCAATTAAGCACGCTCAACGCGTCCTGACTTCAGGCAGGATGTACATACATACATTTTCTGGGATCCGCCTTCTGTCTTAACTCTTACAGACTTAACATTTGATTTCCACATTTTGGTGATTTTCTATGAGAGTGACTTACATTGTTTCCAAAATGAGCACCCTTTTTTCACAAATAGCACATTTAGCCATGACTGCACCTCCTAACAATCTGAACTGGTCATTTAGACTCATAACAATGATATTCTAACAGAACCCAACCACAAATGCAAGTATTTTTTTAAAAAATCAAAACTGTATTGTAAAACGTCAGAACAGATAGTATAATAAGTTTGTTATTTATGGTAAAAACCAATAGAACTGGAGGTAATAAATGATGAAGGGTAGTATGAGCACAGATCTTGGTATCATTACTGTTAGTCCTGATGTCATTGCGAAGTATGCCGGATCTGTAGCGATCGAATGCTTTTGGTATCGTAGGTATGGCTGCTGTCAATGTAAAAGATGGGCTGGTGCATCTTTTAAAAGAGAAAGTCTCACGAGAGGAATTAAAGTCGGAATTTCTGATGAGAATATTCTCACCCTGAATTTTCATGTGATCGTTTCATACGGTGTGAACATTCTTTCCGTTTCGGACAACCTTATGAGCAATGTTAAATATAAGGTAGAAGAGTTTACCGGCATGAAAGTTGGTAAGATCAACATCTTTGTAGAAGGTGTTAGAGTGATAGATTAAGGAGGATATATCGTGGCAGTTAAGACGATAAATACAGAGATGCTTCAGAAGATGTTCCTTGCAGGTGCAGCCAATCTTGAAGCAAAGAAGGAGATCATCAACGAACTGAACGTATTTCCTGTTCCAGACGGAGATACAGGTACAAATATGACGCTGACGATCATGTCAGCAGCAAAAAAGAAGTAAAAGCTTTAGAGAATCCGAATATGCTTGCCATTGCAAAAAGCAATTTCATCTGGATCACTGAGAGGTGCCCGCCGCGGAAATTCGGGTGTCATCCTTTCCCAGCTTCTTCGCGGATTCACAAAGAGATCCGTGAACATGATGAGATTGATACATCCATTCTCGCAAGAGCATGTGAGCGTGCGACAGCCACTGCATATAAGGCAGTTATGAAGCCGAAAGAAGGAACGATCCTTACGGTTGCAAAGGGAGCTTCCCAGAAAGCGGCAGAACTCGCTGAGACGACAGACGATCTGGATACTTTCATTTCAGAGGTAATCGCTTATGCCCAGGAGGTTCTTTCCAAGACTCCTGAGATGCTGCCTGTCTTAAAAGAAGCCGGTGTGGTTGATTCCGGTGGTCAGGGACTTCTTGAGGTACTGCATGGTGCATACGATGCTTTCCTCGGAAAAAGAGATTGATTATTCTGCAATCGAGGCCACTTCCGGAACTACAATGGTAAAACCAGGACAGCAGGCTGAGACAGATATTAAATTTGGATACTGCACAGAGTTTATCATTATGCTTGAGAAGGAGTTCACTTCAAAAAGATGAGGCTGAATTCAAGGCATATCTTGAGTCTATCGGCGATTCTATCGTATGCGTGGCAGATGACGATGTCGTTAAGATCCATGTTCATACGAACGATCCGGGACTTGCCATCCAGAAAGCACTTACATTTGGACAGCTTTCCCGTATGAAGATCGACAATATGCGGGAAGAGCATCAGGAAAAGCTGATCAAGGACGCTGAAAAGTTGCAGCACAGCAGGCTGAAAATAAAAAAGAAGGAGCCACGTAAACCGGTTGGATTTATCACCGTATCCATCGGTGACGGTATGAACGATATTTTCAAAGAGCTTGGAGTTGACTATATTATTGAAGGTGGTCAGACAATGAATCCGAGTACCGAAGATATGCTGACAGCGATTGACCATGTGAATGCAGATCATATCTTTATTCTGCCGAACAATAAAAATATCATCCTTGCTGCAAATCAGGCTCAGTCCCTGACAGAAGATAAGGATATTATCGTAATTCCAACCAAGACAGTACCACAGGGAATTACTGCCATCATCAATTATATGCCGGAAGCTGATGTTGATACGAATATCGATGCTATGAATGAAGGCATTAAAGCTGTTAAGACAGGACAGGTAACCTATGCAGTCCGCGATACACGAA
>VOFC01004639.1_pt1 | contig 33984 bp, 50 predicted proteins | sample 5384161 | NCBI WGS metagenome assembly VOFC01 (sample SAMN12384722, study PRJNA508395) | human gut metagenome | isolation source: healthy gut B | host: Homo sapiens
TTGAATGGAGACATTCCAAGAAGTGTATTTTGGGAATATGCAAAATTTAAACATCCGACACATCAAATTAGCTTTCACAGTATTCGTGCATTGGACTGTTTGGTATATAAAGGAAGTGAACTGGTAAATGAACATAAATAAAGATGATCTCTTTTATGTGTGTACAATGATAGAGTATGTTTCAAGACATACTCATAATAAATTAAAGATATAGTAGCAAAAATACCGGATGATGAACTAGAACATCAGTTAAAAGTAGCAGAGATCAATCATTGTCTTCCGTTTGAACAGGTTAGCGATGAGTGGATTGAGCAATTTGGTATAAATAATGGAAATTTTGACAATATCACTTCTTGTAGATATAAGGTTCCATCTGTAACGTCAATTGGAAGAGTGTATCAAAAGACTAATTATTTCTGTAAATAAAGATAATGAGGATATAGTAAAAACTATAAAGAAAGTGTATGGGTCTTTTATAAGTGATGAGATAGAAAATTATAACTCAAGTTGGAAGAGATTATAAACATCTAGCAGAAGGGGATATTCGGTGTATGGAACTGGTGGATATATGCTTTCGGTTAATGAAGCATTGTCCGAAGATGAAGATGCGATTGGTATTGGAAGAAAAGGAACAATAGATAATCCATACATATTGAGGGCACCATTTTGGACTGTAGACACCTTGTTTTACGTGATTCCACGAGATAAATATGATTTGAATTTTGTTTTTGATATTTTTCAAAATGTTAATTGGAAAGCAAAAGATGAGTCCACTGGAGTTCCGAGTTTATCAAAGGCAACAATAAACGAAGTCGAAACATTGATGCCCAAATATGCTGAACAGAAAAAAGATTGGTGAGTATTTTTCTAACCTCGACCACCTCATCACTCTTAGGTGAAATAACAGAATTAAAGTCAGCATCACGAGTTCATAAAGATGAATGGACATCAAATGGTGTACCTTTTTATAGATCGAGTGATGTAATGGCAGCAATAAATGGAACTGAAAATGAAAAAGCGTTTATTTCAGAAGAATTATATGAAAAGCTTTCTAAAGTATCAGGAAAATTGGAAGAAGGAGATATCCTTGTTACAGGTGGAGGATCAGTTGGAAATCCTTATATTGTGCCGGATAATAAGCCATTATATACAAAAGATGCAGATTTGTTATGGATAAAAAACAAAGGTAAATTTCATCCATATTTTTTATATGAATTCTTCTTCTCTCCAACCTTTAGAAATTATTTGGGAAGTATTTCTCATGTTGGAACTATAGCACATTATACGATTACACAATTATTTTTCATCATTTTATAAGGCAGGGGAATGGCTTGTAGGTGAGAATGGAAAGGTACAGGTTCATGTTCAGAGAAATACACAACGGTTACACTTAGTTGTAATGAATCATGAGCACATAGCTGGTGGAAGCAGTGTATATGAAGTAATAAATCAATATAGTGCATTAAAGACAGAGGAAGATGGCAAAGTTCCAGTGCGAGACAGACGATTTGATGTGACTCTGATGATTAATGGTTTGCCTATGATTCATATCGAATTGAAGAATAAACAACATTCATATATGGATGGATTTTGGCAGATTAAGAAATATATCGGAGAGGGTAAGTTTAATGGGATATTTTCAGCAGTACAGATGTTTGTAATCAGCAATGGCGTAGATACTAAATATTTCTCAGCGGCAAGTGATGCGGATTTGAATTCAAAATTTATTAGTGGATGGCTGGATAGAGAGAATAATGCAGTCTCAAATTATATTGAATTTGCTAAAGCAAGTACTTAGCATACCGGAAGCACATGAAATGATAGCAAGATATACAGTATTGGATGAGGATTCTAAGCGGTTAATTTTGTTACGTCCATACCAGATACATGCAATTGAAGCAATTAGAGAGGCTTCTAAGACAGGACAATCTGGTTATGTATGGCATACAACAGGTTCTGGCAAGACGTTAACATCATATAAAGCTACACGTAATCTGTTAATGGATATTCCAGCAATAGATAAAGCTATTTTTCTAATTGATAGGAAGGATTTGGATGCGCAGACAACGATGGCTTTCAAGGCGTACGCTAACAATGATTTAATTGTTGTTGATGAAACGGATAATGTAAATGATTTGAAGAAAAACTCAAATCAGATGATAGACAGGTAATTGTTACAACGATTCAAAAACTGCAGCGATTGATTACTAAGAGGTTGGAAGAAGGTTCTTCTGACTATAGCAAAATAAAAAAAAATTTAAAAATTGCGTTTGTGGTAGATGAGTGCCATAGAGCCGTTACACCGGGAACAAAAGCGAGAATTGGAGAGATTCTTTGGCAATTCATTATGGTATGGATTTACAGGAACTCCGAGATTTGCAGAGAATCCTTATCCACAAATGGGAGATTTACCACGGACTACGGAAGATTTATATGGTAAAAGATTACATCGCTATACAATACAGAATGCGATTAAAGATAATGCGGTTCTGGGATTTCAGGTTGAACATAATGGTCCAAGAAATATAGAAGATGAAACGGACAGCAGTGCATACGATAACGAAACGCATATGTTGAAAGTATTAGATATTATTTTAAATAAGTCCTATCATAAATTGGGATTTCAAAATGGCAAAGGAATGACTTATGAAGGTTTGCTTACAACCAGTTCCATTCAGCAGGCGCAAAAATATTATTCATTATTGAAGCGTATGAAAAATGGAGAAACATCTCTTACGATTGATGAAAAGATAAAACAGGTTCTTCCTGATTTCCCTAAGTTTGCCATTGCATATTCCGTGACCGAGAACAAAGAAGGCTCTCAAGTTAATCAGCAGAAAATGCAGGAATCGTTAGATGATTATAATAAAATGTTTGGCACAAAATTTGATCTGACACAAATCCAGACATATAACGAAAATTTGAATAAACGACTTTCAAGAAAAAGATGCAAAATTTAAGCGTAGAAATGAACAACTTGATTTGGTTATTGTTGTAGATCGGCTGCTTACCGGATTTGATGCACCTTGTATGTCTGTTATATATATTGACAGGCAGCCAATGGGACCGCATGATTTGATACAGGCTTTTTCAAGAACCAATCGTATTTATGATACGAATAAAACATATGGTCAGATTGTTACATTCCAGGCTCCACATCTTTTTAAAGAATGCGTAGATAATGCGGTGAAGTTGTATTCGGCGGGAGGTACTAAAGAAGCACTCTTGGATGACTGGACTGGAGAGATTGAAGCAGCATTTAAGAAAGCACTTGCAGCCTTGAAAATTTCAGCATCAACTCCTGCTGCAGATGTTCCGGGATTATCAAAAAAAAGAAAAAGAACAATTTGCTAGGATGTTTCAAAATTTCGATAAATTATTTGCACAACTAAAATCTTTTACCAATTATGAAGAGGGTATGTTAGAAAATTATGGCATAACAGAGCAGGAGTATGAGGATTATGCCGGGCATTATCTGAATGTAAAAAGAAGAAATAAAGTCAGATTGTGGAAGAGATGATGAACAGAATGAACCTGAGATAGATTTGGATTATGAATTGATGGCATATAGTAGTACAAAAATTGATTATGAGTATATCATAAATCTGATTCAGAATATTGTCACACCAGAAGATGACGAAGCCGATATGTCTCCAGAAGAGAAACAAAAACAGCTCAATGAAGTGAAACAGTATGTGGAAGAATTAAGAAAAGACAATTCTAAAATTGCAGATATTATGTCTGATCTAATTTATGAAATTGAGTTGGATGAAAGTAAGTATCATGGACAATCAATTCTGAATATTGTTGAAAATATGAAGAATAGCTGTATTAATAAGGTGATTACGCAATTTTTGCAATACGTGGTATGCTTCAAGGAAGATGTTATGTATGCTGCCATGCACTATCGGGGTGGAGAGATTCCAAATGAAAATGCAATCAAGGCAACAATTGATTATGCAAGCTATAAAAAGAGATTGTGAGAAAGCATTACCTAAGTTCAAATTCTATACACAGATGATTAAAGATTTAAGAAGTGTATTAGAGGACGAGGTAAAACCACTTATAAATAACTAATGATATTTATAGGCAATTCCTATTGTTTATATCAGCGTAAGCGATAAAAGGAAAAATGGAGGTAGCTTATGCTAAAGGATATGAACAGAACATCACTTTTTTGGCAATATTATAAACAATGGGTAGATGTGTATAAGAAGGATGCAATTAGAGAAGCCACGATGTCAAAGTATCTTATGACACAGAAGTGGGTAGAAAAACTTGCACCTGATTTGAAGATTTCTGAATTGACCAGAACAACATATCAACAGATCTTGAATGATTATGCAAAAGAGCATGAAAGGCAGACTACATGATTTTCACCATCAACTTAAAGGCGCTATATTGGATGCGGTGGATGAAGGCTTGATAGAAAGGGATCCGACCAGAAAGGCTATCATTAAGGGAAAAGCTCCAAGAGCTAAGAAAATAAAATATCTGAATCAGTTTGAATTACATACTTTGATTGCAAACCTTGACATAAGAGAAGAACCTAATTGGGATTGGTTCATCCTATTGGTAGCAAAGACTGGTATGAGGTTTTCTGAGGCACTTGCGATTACACCGGGAGATTTTGACTTTGCAAGACAGACACTATCTATTAGCAAAACATGGGATTACAAAGGCGACGGAGGATTTTTTGCCGACAAAGAATAAATCTTCTGTGAGGAAAATTCAGGTAGATTGGCAGATTGTTGTAAAGTTTTCTGAGCTGGTAAAAGGGTTGCCACAGGACAAGCCAATCTTTGTTGGTAAATCCAAAATTTACAATTCTACAGTGAATGATGTACTTACAAGACATTGTAAAGATTGTGGAATATCTGTCATTTCAATCCATGGACTCCGTCATACACATGCGTCATTGCTTTTATTTGCTGGGGTATCTATAGCAAGCGTGGCTAGAAGACTTGGACATGCTAGTATGACAACAACGCAAAAACATATTTGCATATTATCCAGGAGCTGGAAAATAAAGACGTGGATCTCGTCATGAGGACTTTATCAGGACTATAAAATATAATGTGCTTACGCTGATTATTTGTACATGCAGCCTTGCTTTGTAATGTCTGAAGCAGGGCACTTTTGTTATTTGGAGATTTTTGTGGCAAAAATTGAAAAGTAATTCTTAATTTTGTTTCATTAATAGCCCAGAAATGATATAATAAAACACAAATAAAGACTTACGATACAATAAGTCTGACAATAAGTGAAAGGAGCTATATCATTATGGATGCAGCAAATAAAATAAAGTGCAGGACTTGTAATTATAGCAGCAGTAGTTTTTACGGATATCAAAGCTACAATGAAAGAAGTATTGTATGATGTGACTTTGGACAGTTATAAAAGTGTAATCAGCTCAGAAGTACAGAGTGCAATCAGTATTACGGAAAATTACTATGAACTGGCTCAGTCAGGGGGGTTATCGGAAGCTGAGGCACAAAAAGAAAGCAATGGAAGTTATCCGAAGCATTCGATATGGGGATGATAATTCAGGCTATCTGTGGATAGACGGTACGGATTACACATTACTCATGCATCCTATTCTGCCGGATCAGGAAGGGAATAACCGATATGAACTGACAGACCAGAATGATGTCAAGATTATTCAAGAGATCATGAAGGTTGCCAAAGAGGGCGGTTATAATGAATTCTACTTTACCAAATCCGATGGTGTGACAGTTGCTCCTAAAGTAGCATACAGTAAGGAATTTGAACCGTGGAACTGGGTTATTACAACAGGTGTATATTCTGATGATATTCAGAATATCGTGGATAATTCCAATGGTGTGATTCAGATTGGACAGATTTTTAATCAGTCTCTTGGACTGATGGCAGGAATGGCTGCATTATTTGCAGTAATTATTGCAATTGTTGCATACATATTAATTAAAAAGATCATTCTGGTAATTGATAAGGTAAAGGTACAGCTTACCAGAGTGGCACAGGGAGATCTTACCGGTAAGCTGGAAGGCAGAATTTCACAGAGAAATGATGAGCTTGGAGCTATGGTGCGCAATACCAATATTGCAATGGATTCCTTTAGAAGCAGCATGTTATCTGTTAAGGATACGACAGATGCTGTTGAGTCCGGCAGTACGGATATGAAGGAAAAGACAGAGAATGCGGTAAATGCAAATGAACAGGTGGCTACGGCAATTGGCAATGTTGCTGCCGAAGTATCCCAGCAGGCATCAGCAGTAGACCAGATGATTGAGAATGTGGCTTCTCTTGCAGATGCAGGCAAGGCAGTATCCACAGCGGTAGAAGAAGCATTGCAATATATGAAACAGCTGGATGGCAATTCTGCCGATATGAAAGCCAAGATGGAATCCATGTCAGAGGAAAGCGCACATATGGATGTGAATGTACAGGAGATTTCAGAGAAGATAGATGTGACCAGCAAGGGCATTCAGGAGATGGAAACAATCCTTGGCAGTATAGAAGAGATTGCATCTGAGACCAATCTGCTTGCCTTGAATGCTTCTATCGAGGCCGCAAGAGCAGGAGATGCCGGCAGAGGTTTTGCTGTTGTTGCAGATAGTATCAAGGGATTATCTGAGAATACCTCCAACGAGCTTGAAAATATCCGCAAGATTATCTCTACACTGGTGGAGAATTTCAAAGAGTGTGAGAAATGTATTGAACTGGTCGTAAAGAGTAACCAGAGCAGTACAGAGTCTACAAAGGATGTTATCGAATCCTTCCGTATCATTAACAATGATGTGGTAAGTACCAATGAGAAGCTTACTGTAGTACATGAGACTGATGAGAAGATGATGAAAGACATCATGGAAATAGACAGTCAGGTGAAGGTGATCGGACAGGCTGCAGAGAGCAATGCAGCAGCAACGCAGGAGATTACTGCAAGCTCAGAAGAGCTGACAGCACTGCTTACCAATATCAGCAGTACCTGTAACAGCATGACAGGATATGTGGACAATCTGGTAAAGGATATGAATCAGTTCAAAGTAGAAGAATAAAGATAACTTTGTATTTTAGGAAAAACAGTAAAATATGGTGCTAAGCCAGGGATTAAAACCTATGGCTTAGCATTTATCATTTATCCGATTAGCTGGTCCGGTACATGAGAAAAGAGGGGAAACTGTTATTGACCATCATCAATAATGTACTTGATATGACCCCGGATTGAAAGCAGCAAGATAAAAGATACCGGTATCGGCATGAGCAAGGAATATTATAGTCAGAAGATAGAAACAGGAATGGAAGAAAATGAAAGGAAAACGAATGATTGCAGGCATTCTGCTTGTAGGAATTATGTCGGTCACTCTGACAGGGTGTAAAAACACAGATAACATGAAAGAAGAACCGGAAAAGCCGGTTATTATCCTCGGCAGTGATAACTATCCCCCATACAATTATCTGAATGAGGATGGAATCCCGACAGGCATCGATGTAGAACTTGCTACAGAAGCTTTTGACAGAATGGGATATCAGGTGGAGGTTGTCCAGATCAACTGGGAGGAGAAAAAAGAACTGGTGGAGAGCGGAGAGATTGACTGTATCATGGGCTGCTTTTCCATGGAAGGGCGTCTTGACGATTACCAATGGGCAGGACCGTACATAGCAAGCCGCCAGGTGGTTGCTGTAAATGAGAACAGTGATATTTATAAGCTGAGTGACCTGGAGGAAAGAACCTGGCTGTCCAGTCTACAACCAAACCGGAAGGCATCTTTCTGAGCCGGACAGATGAGAGAATCCCCAAACTGGGAAATCTGATCAGCCTGGGACACAGAGAGCTGATTTATACATTTCTGGGAAAAGGATATGTGGATGCAGTTGCCGCACATGAAGAATCTATTGTCCAGTATAGGAAGGATTATGATATAAGCTTCCGCATCCTGGAAGAACCTCTGATGGTTGTGGGAATCGGAGTTGCTTTTGCAAAAGATGATGGCAGGGGAATCTGTGAGCAGATGAGCCAGACTCTGGAAGAAATGCATCAGGATGGCACGACTTTGAAAATTATTGAAAAATATCTGAATGATCCCCAGAAGTATCTGGAGGTGGATGATCTTGGATATTAAGAGAAAGACAAAAGGAAAACGAATCCAGCTGGTTGGCGGTCTGATTGGAATCTGTGTGGCTGTAGTTTCTCTGTTATATTTTTTTCATGCGGAGAAATCGGATGCAGAGAAAAGAATGGTGGAGATTGTAAATTATGTGAAAATACAGTGCTCAACCTACACCCATTATAATGAATCTTCGGAATCCAAAAGTATCCTCCGTGCAATCGAAAGTGCCAGACAGATGAGTACGAATATTGAAATGAAAATAGAAAACGGCGGACAGCTGAGCCGTGAGTTCCTGAAAGAGAACCGGAAGACTCTTTGGGTGGATGGTATCATTGTGCTGGATGCAGAAGGAAAGACGGACTGTGAATACAGCATGGATGAATCTCTGACTAATGAGATTACGGAGTATTTGCAAAAAAGACATTATCATGGATTTTAGTGGATATGAAGAAAGAACTTATTCGGAACGTTTTACCAGAGAGGATGGGTCTCATATCGACATTGCAGCCTGTGCCAGAAAAGATGCACCGGGTATTGTGGCAATCTATTATTATACAACCCCTGAATTTGTCAGAAACTATACTTTGACGATACAGAGTCTTTTAAATGGTTATAGTACAAGGAAAGATGGAACAATCATGGTTGCAGACCAGGGAACGATTGTTGCCAGTAATGATGAGAGCCTGGTGGGACAGGATACTGCCGGCAACGAGGTCATTCAGGCAATGAAACAGCACACCGACAGCCGGCATATTTTTCATTTAAAGAAAACCGGATGTTACGGAATCATGCTGAAGCAGCGTGATTATTATATTTATGCGTATCTTCCGGATACGGAGGTATTCCATAATCTTCCATTAAATGTAACAGGTGTCATTTTTCTTTATTGCCTGATCTTCAGTATATTTTGGTTCTGGGGATACCGGATCAATCTGATGCACCAAAAACAGGAGCTGGAAAAAGAAGAAAAAATTTAAAAAGGAACTTCTGATAGCAGCAAAAAAAAGCAGAGGCAGCTAATCGGGCTAAGACGGAATTTCTCCAGAGGATGAGTCATGATATCAGGACGCCGATCAATGGAATCTGTGGCATGGTCGATATGGCTGACCATTATGCTGACGATATGGAGAAACAGATAGAATATAGGGAAAAAGTCAAATCGGCTTCTCATCTGCTGCTGGAAATGCTCAACGATGTACTGGATATGAGCAAGCTGGAGTCGGATGAAGTGATGCTGGAAGAAATTCCATTTAATCTGAGCGGCATTTGCGAAGAAGTGCTGGTTGTGGTTGAACAGATGGCTATTGAACAGAATATCCGCATCATGTGGGAAGAAAACGAAATCATACACCGTAATTGTATCGGAAGCCCGGCGCATGTAAAACGGATTTTGATGAATATTCTGTCAAATGCTGTGAAATACAATAAAAGAAAATGGAAGCATTTATATCAGCTGCAGGGAACTTATATCAGAGCAGCAGGATATGACGACGATAGAATTTGTCTGCCGGGATACAGGAATCGGAATGACAGATGAGTTCCAGAAGCATATTTTTGAACCATTTGCACAGGAGCATACAGGAAGCCGCACAAAATTTGCCGGAACAGGTCTGGGAATGCCGATTACCAAAAAACTGGTTGAGAAAATGGGTGGAACCATTACTTTTGAAAGTGAGGAAGGTGTTGGAACGAAATTTGTGGTCCTGATTCCATTCAAAATAGATATGGAAGCAGATCAACGCAAAGAACAGGAGAATGTTTCAGAAAAATCTATAAAGGGATTGCATATTCTTCTGGCAGAAGATAATGAGCTGAATATGGAAATTGCAGAATTTATGCTTCAGAATGAAGGTGCTGATGTGACAAAAGCATGGAACGGACAGGAAGCTGTAGAACTATTCAGAAAAAAGTAAACCTGGTGAATTTGATGTCATTCTTATGGATATCATGATGCCGGTGATGAATGGTTATGAAGCCACAAAGCTGATTCGATCTCTGGACAGAGAGGATGCAAGGATGATTCAATCATTGCAATGACCGCTAATGCATTCACGGAGGACAGGCTGAGAGCTAAAAGCAGGAATGGATGAACATATCCCTAAGCCTGTTGATGTAAAACTACTGTTAAAAGTAATTCATAAATTAACAGAAAACAGACAGAAGGAGAATGCATAATGGAAAAGAGAAAATGGAACAAAGTTTTGTCTGTACTTTTAGTGATGGTGACAGCTTTATCGCTTTTGTCAGGCTGTGACGGGAAGAGCGCAGAAAAAGAAGAGGAAGAAACAATCACGGTGTATTTATGAACCACAAACCTGTATGAAAAATATGCACCATACATCCAAGAACAGCTCCCGGATATCAATGTTGAATTTGTAGTAGGGAACAATAATCTGGATTTCTACAGTATTTCTGTGGAAATTAAGGAAACAGAGGATGGTTATACATTGAGCAAGGTTATAAAGAAAGGAAAACAAATTCAGGATGAGGATACTTTCACGGTAATCTGTCTTGCAATACCAAAACACATGAAAACTTATCCAGCGGAGCATGAAGATCCGGAGAAGAATTATCTGGAGGAAATCCAGGTTCATGAACAGCAGGAATGGGATTCCGAGTATGTTCATCTGAAGACAGAAGAAAAACGCTGGTTCCATAATATTGCAATATGTTGTGAGATAAACGGTAAAAAAAATATATGGATTCTTATCCAAACCGATTGTTATAGAGGAATTGATCGGTATATTACAACATAATCTGGTATGAATGAAACTTAGGTGGAGTTGGGATTCTTTACATTAATGTTTTTGTAAGATATAATGAAATTAAGGTGAAGAGGAACTTAAAATCAAGAAGAGTTCCCTTTATTATTGGAATGTATGGTAGATATTAAGGTCAGAGTATGGGAAGAATATGAATATAGGAAGGAATAAAAAGCAGATGACAGTACAAGAATGCTATGAGAGTATAGGAGCCGATTTTGAAGGTGTATTGGGCAGAATGGGTAGTGAAGCAATGGTGAAGCGATTTGCCCTGAAATTCCTTGATGAGCCAAGCTATAGGAGTCTGGTAAAGGCAGTGGAAGAACAAAATGCAGAGGGAGCTTTCCGCGCTGCCCACACATTAAAAGGAATCTGCCTGAATCTGGGACTGGACGGACTTTACGAAGTCTGCGCATCCCTTACGGAGAGACTCCGGGGAAGAGAGTTCAACGGATATGAAGAAGCTTACGGAAAGTTCAGCAGGAGTATCAGAATACCGTAGATGCAATCCGAACTATGGCAGAGTCTGGAAATTAAAGATAAACTGTATTCATGAAAATAAACAGAGCTTGTGGAAATACAAAAGTTTCCCGATCTCTGTTTTTGTATTTTAGGAAAAACAGCAAAAAAACCTTGAAAAAGGCACATAAACAGTGTAAAATTCTAACAGATTAATGAAAAAGGAAATGAGGTATAGTATGGCACTGAATAAGAAGCCTGTTACGGGAATGAAAGATATTATGCCGGAAGAAATGGCAATCCGTGATTATGTAATCGGCGTGATCAAGGAGACCTATGGTAAATTCGGTTTTACCCCTATAGAGACTCCCTGCATGGAGAATATAGCGAATTTAAGCAGCAAGCAGGGTGGAGAGAATGAGAAGCTGATCTTCAAGGTATTGAAGAGAGGTGAGAAGCTCAATCTTGAGACAGCCAAGGAAGAAGCTGACCTGGTAGACTTTGGTATGCGTTATGACCTGACAGTACCTCTGGTGCGTTATTATTCCAATCATGCCAATGAACTGCCTTCTCCTTTCAAGGCATTGCAGATAGGCAATGTATGGAGGGCAGACAGGCCACAGAGAGGCAGATATCGTCAGTTTATGCAGTGCGATATTGATATTTTGGGCGAAGCCTCCAATCTGGCAGAGATTGAGCTGATCCTTGCAACAACAACAACACTTGGCAGGATTGGTTTCAAGAATTTCGAGATCCGTATCAATGACAGAAGAATCTTAAAGGCAATGGCTGCGTACAGCGGTTTTGCCGAAGAGGATTATGATAATATATTCATTATTCTGGATAAAATGGACAAAATAGGTCTTGATGGTGTAGAGAATGAACTGATCGAAGACGGCTATGCCAAAGACAGTGTAGAGAAGTATCTTGCATTATTTAAAGGAATGCAGGAGAGCGAAGATACCTTGTCCTTTATCGAAGAGAAGATGACAGGCTTCCTTGAGGAAGATGTGAAGACAAGCTTCAGAGAGATCATTGAAAGTGTCAATGCGACCAAGGGAGATCATTTCAAGCTGGTATTTGATCCGACTCTGGTACGTGGTATGTCATATTATACAGGTACTATTTTTGAGATTGCAATGCCTGAGTTTGGTGGAAGCTGCGGCGGCGGTGGACGTTATGACAAGATGGTAGGCAGATTTACAGGCAAGGATGTTCCTGCCTGCGGATTCTCCATCGGTTTTGAGCGTATTATCATGCTGCTTCTTGAGAGTGGATTCAAAGTACCTTCCAGGAATAAGAAAATCGCTTATCTGATTGAGAAAGGCGTAGAGGGACAGGCTCTGTGTGATGTCATTGCCAAGGCACAGGAAGCAAGAAAGGACGGCACACAGGTACTGGTTGCCAGAATGAATAAGAATAAGAAGTTCCAGAAGGAACAGCTTACGGCAGAAGGATATGAGGAATTTCAGGAATTCTACAAAAATCCATTAAATTAGTTTAAAATAACGTGCGATATTTTATTGCGCAGAAATGAGGATAAAGACATGGCTGAGACTATGAAAGGTTTGAAGAGAACCCACAGATGTACAGAGGTCACCACAGCAAATGTTGGTCAGACTGTAACCGTTATGGGCTGGGTACAGAAGAGTAGAAATAAAGGAGGAATCATTTTCGTAGATCTTCGTGACAGAAGTGGTCTGTTACAGATTATCTTCGAACAGGGTGATGATCCACAGAGATTCGTTGGAGCAGAAGAATTTGCCAAGGCTGAGAGCCTTAGAAGTGAATATGTAATCGCTGTTGTTGGTAAGGTAGAGAACCGTGAAGGCAATACCAATGAGAATATGGCAACAGGTGCAATCGAAGTTCGTGCGACACAGCTTCGTATTCTCTCTGAATCAGAGACACCGCCTTTTCAGATCGAGGCAGATTCCAAGACCAAGGAAGAGCTTCGTCTGAAATACCGTTATCTGGATCTGAGAAGACCTGACTTACAGGCTAAGATCATGATGAGAAGCCGTGTAGTAGCTAAGATTCGTGAGTTCATGACAAATGAAGGCTTCCTGGAGATCGAGACTCCTATTCTGAATAAGTCAACCCCAGAAGGCGCAAGAGATTACCTGGTACCAAGCCGTGTACATCCAGGTTGTTTCTATGCGCTGCCACAGTCTCCTCAGCTGTATAAGCAGCTTCTGATGTGTTCTGGATACGACAGATATATCCAGATTGCAAAATGCTTCCGTGATGAGGACTTACGTGCTGACAGACAGCCTGAGTTCACACAGGTAGATATGGAATTATCCTTCGTAGATGTAGATGATGTTATCGAAGTCAATGAGAGACTGTTAAAGGCTGTATTCAAGGAAACTATCGGTATCGACGTACCTAATCCTATCCCAAGAATGACATGGCAGGAAGCTATGGATCGTTCGTGCCAAGGCATACGACTTTGTTTGCAATGGTATCGAAGTAGGTGGAGGTTCTCTCCGTATCCATGATACTCAGTTGCAGGAGAAGATTATTTATATCAAACCCGGTACGAAAAATGAAAAGTGTGCATATCCCTGTCATTTTGTCACAGACAGGCCTAAAAGAACTGGTATATAATGATTTCCATATCGGAGAAGACTGTGATGTGACGATCATTGCCGGATGCGGTATTCATAACAGTGGTGATGCAGCCAGTGAACATGATGGTATTCATACCTTTTTCGTTGAAAGAATGCGAAGCTGCGCTATGTGGAGAAGCATTACGGAAGTGGTGACGGTAAGGGAGAGAGAATCCTGAATCCACAGACCATCGTGCACATGGAAGAGGGCAGCTACATGGAAATGGAAGCTGTACAGATCAAGGGTGTAGACTCTACAGTACGTGAGACACGTGCCGATCTGGCAGGCGCTACACTGGTCGTAAAGAGAAGATCATGACCCATGGCGTACAGCATGCAGAAACGAAATTCTATGTAGACCTGAATGGAGAAGATTCCAGTACGAATGTTGTGTCCAGATCCGTGGCAGAGGATTCCACACAGGTATTCTATTCCCAGATCAATGGTAATAACAAATGTGCAGGTCATACAGAATGCGATGCCATTATCATGGACAGGGCTACAGTAAAGGCAATTCCTGCACTGGAAGCCAATAATCTGGAGGCGAGCCTGATCCATGAGGCGGCAATCGGCAAGATTGCAGGAGAACAGCTCATCAAGCTGATGACACTTGGATTGACAGAGGCAGAAGCAGAAGAGCAGATTGTAAATGGATTCTTGAAATAAGTGTAAAAACAACTTTGTGCTGATGGCGCAAAGTCTGCTGGATAGGGGAAAGGTTTAGGTAGTAACAATGAGCGTAACGAAGGATATGACAGAAGGCTCCCCCATGAAGCTGATTCTGGGTTTTCTGTGCCTTTATTATTTGGTTATTTATTCCAGCAGCTCTATAATCTGGTAGATACCATGATTGTAGGGCAGTTTCTGGGCGTAGATGCGCTGGCGGCAGTAGGTGCGACAGGCTCTATTAATTTTCTGATCATAGGATTCTGTAACGGCGTATGCAGTGGTTTTGCACTGCCGGTGGCACATCGTTTCGGGGCAAAGGACTATAAAACACTGCGTAAGCTCTATGCAAACAGTATCTGGTTATCGGTGATTTTTGCAGTGGTCATGACGGCTCTGACAGTAATATTCTGTAGACCGATTCTGACATTGATGCGAACGCCGGAGAATATTTTTGAATATTCCTATCAGTATATTCTGATTATTTTCATAGGTATTCCGGCTACGTACCTGTTCAATCTGACTTCAGGCATGATCCGTGCACTGGGTAATTCCAGAGCACCTCTGATTATTCTTGTAATATCTTCATTCCTTAATGTCATATTGGACCTTGTTTTTATCCTGAATTTCAATATGGGAGTGGCAGGTGCAGCAGCAGCTACAGTATTATCCCAGGTGGTATCAGGAATTATCTGTGTGATCTATATCCGCAAAAGGTGGAGATGCTGCAGTTATCTAAGGATGAGTGGCGGATGGAGAAGCGTGAAATGGCAGAGCTGTTCAACGCCGGTGTACCTATGGGGATTGCAGTACTCCATTACAGCAATTGGCAGTGTTATTCTCCAGTCTGCAGTAAATACCTGGGTTCTGATGCAGTAGCCAGTGTTACAGCAGCATCCAAGATCAGTATGTTCATCGTGTGTCCTTTTGATTCCATGGGCGCTACGATGGCTACTTATGGAGGACAGAATGCAGGCGGTTATAAGCTGGACCGGTTACATAAGGGACTGGGAAGCTGTATCATATTAGGTGCAGTATACTCCGTAATAGGATTATTGATTATTGCTGCATTTGGTCCACACCTGTTGAAGCTTTTTGTCAGTGGTAGTGAAACAGGAATTCTGGCAGATGCGCAGCATTTCCTTCTGATCAATGGATTGTTCTATTTTCCACTTGCATTGGTGAATATTGTCAGATTCATGATTCAGGGTATGGGATTTGGCTTCTTTGCCATTATAGCCGGTGTGTTGGAAATGGCAGCAAGGACTTTGGTAGGGGCAGTATTTGTGCCAATCTTTGGTTATAATGCTGCATGCTTTGCAAGCCCGCTTGCATGGATATTTTGCAGACTGTTTCCTGATTCCAGCATATTTCGTTGTATGGAACAGGATGAAGCGTCATAAGGAAGCATATAGACAGGTATAATAGTCCGTGAATAAGACGGCTATCTATAGACAGGATGAAGCCGCTGGCACGAGCCTTCATCCTAGAGAAGATACGTGCAGAGAAAGGATGGTACACAATGGACGCATTAACATGTATTGAAACAAGAAGAAGTATCAGAAAGTATCAGGAGAAGCCAATCCCTCATGAAGTGATGGAAGAAATCATTAAAGAAGCTTCTTTCGCACCATCATGGAAGAACTCCCAGGTAGTCAGATATGTTGTAGTTGAGAATCCTGAATTAAAAGTCCAAGATTGCTAATGATGCAGTTCTTGGCTTCACTTACAATACAGGAACAATCGAGCATGCCGCAGCACTGGTAGTCGTTACAATGATCCAGGGCAGAAGCGGATATGAGAGAGACGGTTCCTTTACTACCAGCAAGGAAGACCGCTGGGAAATGTTCGATGCAGGTATCGCAACACAGACTTTCTGTCTGGCAGCGCATGAGAAAGGCATCGGTTCCGTTATCATGGGGAATCTTTTGATGAAGCTAAGGTTGGCGAACTTATCAACATCGAAGAAGGAAGAAAAGTAGCAGCGCTGGTTGCTGTAGGTTATCCCGCAGAGACACCGGAAGCACCTAAGAGAAAAACGGTAGAAGATTTGGTACGTTTCATGTAATTGTGCATTTTTCATAATTCAAAATGATAATTATGCATAAAAATACAAAAGAACAGAAACAGGTATTGACATATGCCGGCAAAGTGAATATAGTTATACCATAAAAACACAGAACAGAAACTAATGACCGAGAGGAGTACATGGTCTGAACGGATTCACAGAGAGCCGCAGGTGGTGGAATTGCAGCAGTCTAAGGAACATGGAATGGACTCGGGAAGGTGGGAGCAAAGAGCATATGCTTGAGTAATGCCCAACGGGATTTCCGCTCGTTACCAAGGGAAGACGTATGATAGTACGTTTATGGAGAGGGTGTATTTTTATACATCAATTTAGGTGGTACCGCAGAAGTATATTCAAGAGCTTTTGTCCTAAGCAGTTAGGATAGAAGCTCTTTTTTTGCGCGAATAAGCAGAGCCCTAGGGCGAGCAACGCGAACGAGCAAGCGAAGCTTGCGAGTCTGCTTATTCACAGAGGTGATAGTAAGGAGGTCAGCTCATGATAATACCGACATATGAACAGGCGAAGCAATATGAAAAAAGATTACACATACATTCCAGTGTGCAGGGAGATTCTGGCAGATGATGTCACCCCAATCCTGATGCTGCGTAAGCTGGCAGCGCTGGATGGACAGTATTTCCTGCTGGAGAGCGTGGAGGGCGGCAATCTTGGAAGATATTCTTTTCTGGGATATCATCCGAAGCTGTCTGTATCCTGTAAGAATGGTGTGGTGAAGGTAAAAGAGAATGGCATGGTCCGTATTCTTCCCGGTAAACCAAAGGAAGCCCTGCAGAGCCTGCTGGAACAGTATCGCTCCCCACAGATAGAAGGTCTTCCGACCTTTACAGGAGGTCTGGTTGGATACTTTGCTTATGAGACGATTCAATATGCAGAACCCAAGTTACATATCAAGCAGAGTGATGTAAATGATTTTGAATTGATGATGTTCGATAAGCTTCTGGCTTTTTGACCAGGTAATGCATAAGCTGTGTATCATCGTCAATGCAAGGACTGCTGATGGTGAAGCAGGATATAACAAAGCAGTAGAAGAGATAGATGCCTTTATCGAGACTCTTCGTATTACAGAACCGATTCCTTATGAAAAGCCTCAGAAAGCACCGGAGTTTACCTGCAATCTCAGCAAAGAAGAGTATTGCAGCATGGTAGAGAAAACAAAGCATTACATCAAAGAGGGCGATATTTTCCAGGGTGTTATCTCCAGAAGATTTGAAGCGGATTATGAAGGAAGCCTTCTCAATGCATACAGAGTACTTCGAACTACCAACCTTCGCCATATATGTACTACATGCAGATCAAGGATATGCAGATTGCAGGTACTTCACCAGAGACTATGGTGAAGCTGACCAATGGCAGACTGATGACTTTCCCGGTAGCAGGAACCAGACAAAGAGGCAAGAGCATAGAAGAAGATCAGGCATTGGAGAAGGAACTGCTGGCAGACGAAAAGGAATGTGCAGAACATAACATGCTGGTAGATTTGGCGAGAAATGATCTTGGAAGAATTGCAGAATATGGTTCTGTCAAAGTGGCAGATTACATGGCAATCCACCGTTTCTCCAAGGTTATGCATATCGCAAGTACAGTGGTAGGTGAGCTGGCAAAGGGTAAGACCTGTGCAGATACTATAGAAGCGCTGCTTTCCGGCGGGAACACTCTCTGAGCACCCAAGTTCAGAGCTTGTGAGATCATAGATGAGCTGGAACCGGAAGCCAGAGGTGTATACGGTGGGGCAATCGGATATATGGACTTTTAGCGGCAATCTGGATGTATGTATTGCAATCAGAACAGCAGTGTGAAAAAAGGTAAGAAGGTATACGTACAGGCTGGTGCCGGTATCGTGGCAGATTCCATACCTGAGAATGAATATCAGGAATGTGCAAATAAAGCAGGCGCGGTAATAGAAGCAATCCGACTGACAGAGGAGGTGTGTAAGGCATGATTTTACTGATTGATAATTATGACAGCTTTTCTTTTAACCTTGTGCAGCTGATAGGAGAGCTTGCAGCTGGCAGGGAAGAACTGCGAGTGATTCGAAATGATGAATTGTCAGTAGAAGAGATCATGAAGCTGGAACCCTCACACATTGTATTGTCACCAGGACCGGGAAGACCAGCTGATGCAGGTGTATGTGAAGCGCTGATCAGAGAAGTAGTGAACCATCCAATTCCTTTGCTTGGTGTGTGTCTGGGACATCAGGCAATCTGTGAGACACTGGGAGGTAAGATCACATATGCACCGCAGCTGATGCACGGTAAGCAAAGCGTGGTAAAGCTAGATGACACAAGTGTCATTTTTAAAGGGCTTCCGAGAGAAATTCCCGTAGCAAGATATCATTCTCTAGTAGCTGATAAGAACATGATACCGGAGTCCTTACATATTACAGCAGTGGATGAGAAGGGCGAAGTCATGGCAGTACAGCATAAGACACTGCCTATCTACGGCGTTCAGTTCCATCCGGAGTCCATTATGACACCGCAGGGCAGGGAAATGATACAAAATTTCATGGGAGGATACGATGATGATAGCAGAAGCAACTAAAAAGGTAGTAGAGAGACAGGATTTAACAGCAGCAGAAGCAGAGCAGGTCATGGATGAGATCATGAGTGGAAAGGCAGAAGCTGTGAATATGGCAGCTTTCCTGACAGCACTTCGTATGAAGGGGGAGACAGTCGAAGAGATTACGGCTTTTGCAAAGGGCATGAGAAAGCATGGAATTAAAGTTCCTGTACAGGGAGACGTACTGGAAATCGTGGGAACCGGTGGCGATGAAGCCAATTCCATCAACATCAGTACAACAGCCAGCATCCTTGTTGCAGCAGCAGGCTACAAGGTAGCCAAACATGGTAACCGAAGCGTATCCAGTAAGAGTGGTGCGGCAGATTGTCTGGAAGCTCTGGGTGTGAAACTTGATCTGGAGCCAGAGCAGAATGCCAAAGTCCTGGAAGAGAGTAATATCTGCTTTATGTTCGCACAGAAATATCATTCTGCAATGCGCTTCGTAGGGACCTGTCCGTAAGGCGCTTGGAATCAGGACAGTATTCAATATCCTTAATTCCTCTTGGGCTAATCCGGCAGAAGCTGATGTGGAGCTGCTTGGTGTCTATAGCGAAGAGCTGGTAGAGCCTATGGCGCATGTACTGGATAAACTGGGCGTGAAGCGTGCACTGGTCGTATATGGACAGGACAGACTGGATGAGATCTCACTGAGCGCACCGACCACTGTTATGGAAGTGAACCAGGGTACTTTCACCAGGTATGAACTGACACCGGAGCAGTTTGGCATGAAGAGATGTGATAAAAGTGAGCTGGTAGGCGGCGATGGCGCACAGAATGCCCAAATTACAGAGAACATTCTGAAAGGAGAATGTACAGATGCCAAGGCGGAAGCAGTGATCCTCAACGCAGGGGCTGGTATTTATCTGATGGGTGGGGCTGATTCCATTGCAGCTGGTATCCAGAAGGCAAGAGAGATAATCGCTAACGGCAAGGCATATGAGAAGTTACAGCAGTTCGTGGCACTTACCAATGAGGAGAAATAGCATGATATTAGATAATCTGGCGGCAGCTACGCAGGCGAGGGTTGAGAGGAAAAAGGCACACATACCACTTGAAACAGTGAAAGAACAGGCATTGAACCTGGCAGCAAAGGAAGGCACATTTACGTTTCCCTTTGAGCAGGCGGTTGCAAAAGAGGGTATCAGTTTTATCTGTGAGGTGAAAAAGGCATCTCCATCAAAAGGAATCATAGCAGAGGATTTCCCTTATCTGGAGATTGCCAGAGAGTATGAAAAGGCAGGGGCTGACTGCATCTCTGTACTGACAGAGACAGACTACTTCAAGGGTGAAGACAGGTTCTTACGGGAAATCAATGATGCAGTACAGATTCCAACGATTAGAAAAGACTTCATCATTGATGAATATATGATCTATGAAGCCAAATTGCTGGGGGCTTCCTGTGTATTACTGATTGCAGCACTGCTTGATACAGAGACCATCAGACAATACAAGGCAATCTGTGACCAGCTTGGCTTGTCAGCACTGGTGGAAGCCCATGATGAAGCAGAAGCAGCCAGCGCTCTGGCAGCAGGAGCAAGAATGGTCGGCGTTAATAACCGTAATCTGAAGGATTTCACAGTGGATATCCACAACAGCACAAGGCTTCGTGAACTGGTTCCCCGTAATGTATTGTTCGTAGCAGAGAGTGGAATTAAGACAGCGGAAGATATTGCGGAGTTAGTCAGCGCTGGTGTGAATGGTGTACTGATAGGAGAGACATTGATGCGCAGCCCTGATAAAGCCCAGATGCTGGATGAACTTCGCAGTAGGGTATAAGTAGTGAGGTGTAATATGCCCAAGGTAAAGATATGTGGATTGAAGACATTAGAAGATGTAGAGATTGTGAATAAATATCTGCCGGAATATGTAGGGTTTGTCTTTGCACCAACGAAGAGATTCGTAACCGATGAACAGGCGTTGATGATGAAGCAGGCATTGGCGCCACAGATTCAGGCAGTAGGGGTATTTGTCAATGAACCCATAGAGCATGTGCTGTCGTTGTGCAGCCGGGGAATCATTGATGTGATACAGCTGCATGGAGACGAGACTCCAGAATATATCACAGAAATCAAAACAGAACTGACACGCCTGTCATAAAAGCAGTCAGAGTACAGAGCAGTGAACAGGTAAGCAGTATGGTGACACCTTTTGGCAGAGTATATGCTTTTTGATACATATAAAAAAAGACGCTTATGGTGGAAGCGGGGAACGTTTTCCATTAGAGATTCTACAGAAAAGCTTAAAAGAGCTGGAAAACCAGGGCGTGTCAATACAGCCGTTTTTCCTGGCAGGCGGACTGACACCTGGGAATATTGAAGAAGTACTTGGAACACAGGATTGTTATTGCATAGATGTCAGTACCGGAGTGGAGACCGACGGACATAAGGATGAAGCGAAAGTACGAGAACTGATAGAGAAGATTCGCAGATATCAGAAAGAGAGGAGTAATCAAATGGAACAGAAGAAAGGACGATACGGGTTATACGGTGGACAGTATATTCCTGAGACATTAATTCCCGCAGTCAATGAAGTGGAGAAAGCATACGAATACTATAAGAATGACCCACAATTCAAGCAGGAATTACATGATCTGCTGACGAAATATGCAGGAAGACCATCATTGCTTTATTATGCAGAGAAAATGACAAAAGATCTGGGTGGAGCAAAGATCTATCTCAAACGTGAGGATCTGAATCATACCGGTTCCCATAAGATCAACAATGTATTGGGGCAAGTGCTGCTTGCCAAGAAGATGGGTAAGACCAGAGTCATTGCAGAGACAGGAGCAGGTCAGCATGGTGTGGCAACAGCAACAGCAGCAGCTCTTATGGGTATGGAATGTGAAATCTTCATGGGAAAAGAAGATACAGACAGACAGGTGCTCAACTGTACCTATAGAATGGAGCTTCTGGGAGCAAAAGTACATCCCGTTACTTCAGGAACAATGACACTGAAAGACGCTGTCAATGAGACCATGTGAATGGGACCTTCCAGAATGGATGATACTTTGTATGTACTTGGTTCTGTAATGGGACCTCATCCTTTTCCGATGATTGTCCGTGATTTCCAGAAGATTATCGGAGAGGAGATCAAAGAGCAGCTGCAGGAAGCAGAAGGCAGATTACCGGATGCTGTAATTGCCTGTGTAGGTGGTGGCAGCAATGCAATGGGCGCTTTTATGAATTTATTCCTGACACAAGTGTCAGATTAATCGGATGTGAAGCCGCAGGACTTGGTGTGGACAATCCGAAGAATGCAGCAACCATTGCAAATGGAAGTATTGGTATTTTCCATGGTATGAAGTCTTACTTCTGCCAGAATGAATATGGACAGATCGCACCGGTATATTCTATCTCTGCCGGACTGGATTATCCGGGAATCGGACCAGAGCATGCTAATCTTTACGAAACAGGCAGAGCACAGTATGTTCCGATTACGGATGAAGAAGCGGTAGAGGCTTTTGAATATTTGTCAAGAACAGAGGGCATCATTCCTGCAATCGAGAGTGCCCATGCAGTAGCATATGGTAAGAAGCTTGCACCGACCATGGATAAAGACCAGATCATTGTAATTAACATTTCAGGACGCGGAGATAAGGATGTAGCCGCAATCGCCAGATACAGGGGGTAGAGATCTTTGACTAGAATACAGAAAGCATTTGATAATCAGAAGGCATTCATTGCCTTTGTAACAGGGGGAGACCCTGATGTGGAAACCACAAAGAAGCTGATACCGGAGATGGCAAAAGCCGGAGCAGACCTGATAGAGATAGGAATTCCTTTTTCAGATCCTATTGCAGAGGGCGTGGTAATCCAGGAAGCAGATGTGCGTGCATTAAGCGCAGGTACTACGACAGATGATTTATTTGATATGGTAAAGGAAGTCCGTAAGGAGACAGATGTTCCCCCTTTGTATTCATGACTTATATGAATCCGGTGTATACCTATGGGACAGAGCGTTTTATGAAGAAGTGCGCAGAGTGTGGAATTGATGGCGTGATCATTCCTGATGTGCCTTTTGAGGAAAATGATGAAGTCAGTGGCGCATGCGAGGCAGCAGGCGTAGGTCTGATATCCATGATTGCCCCAACCTCCAAAGAACGTATCCATATGATTGCAGAGCAGGCAAAAAGGCTTCCTCTATTGCGTATCTTCATTGGGCGTAACGGGTGTGAGAAGCCAGATTACAACAGATATTCATGCTATGGTTGAGCAGGTGAAACAGGTATCAGACATCCCCTGTGCCATTGGCTTTGGTATTTCCACACCACAGCAGGCATATGAAATGGCAGCTAAGGCAGATGGAGCTATTGTAGGCAGTGCCATTGTGAAGCTTGTTGCCAGGTATGGTAAAGACTGTATTGCTCCTGTATGTGAATACATTAAAGAGATGAAAGCAGCAGTCAGCAGGGCAGAAAATTAAAAAAGGTTGTAATTCACCTGATATATGGTAAAATATAACTAGCCTATATATGGATTTATGATGTATAATCTGTATACAGGCTAGTTATTTGTTTATGAGGAGCTTACTATATGTTGGAAAATAAAGAAAAAATTGACCTGAAAAATAAATGCATTTTTATTACCGGTGCGGCGGGATTTATCGGTTCCAATCTGGCTAAGCGCCTTTTGAAAGAAGTAGAGGGTGTAAAAGTTGTCGGGCTGGATAACATGAGTGCATATTATGATGTATCTTTAAAAGAGGCAAGGCTGGCAGAACTGAATCAGTATGAACAGTTTTATTTTATAAAAGGCAATCTGGCAGACGGGGCTGCGGTTGATTCAATTTTTGGTCAATACCAGCCACAGATCGTTGTAAATCTGGGAGCACAGGCGGGGGTATCCGCTATTCCATTACGAATCCGGATGCCTATATAGAAGCAAATCTGATTGGCTTTTATCATATCCTGGAGGCTTGCAGACATTCCTATGATGAAGGGAATACTCCTGTAGAGCACCTGGTATATGCTTCCAGTTCTTCCGTATATGGCTCTAACAAGAAAGTGCCATACAGCACGGAGGATAAGGTGGATAACCCGGTCAGTCTCTATGCTGCAACGAAGAAATCCAATGAACTGATGGCACACGCCTATTCCAAGCTCTATAATATTCCATCCACGGGACTGCGTTTCTTTACGGTATATGGACCTGCAGGAAGACCGGATATGGCATATTTCGGCTTTACGGATAAGCTGTTAAAGGGTGAGAAGATACAGATCTTTAATTACGGAAACTGTAAGAGAGATTTTACCTATATTGACGATATTGTAGAGGGTGTGGTCCGTGTCATGCAGGGAGCACCAAAACGTGAGAATGGAGAAGATGGCTTGCCGATTCCACCTTATGCAGTCTACAATATCGGTAATCAGAATCCGGAGAATCTGTTGGATTTTGTACAGATATTGCAGGAAGAACTGATACGGGCAGGCGTGCTGCCGGAGGATTATGATTTTGAAGCACATAAGGAACTTGTACCCATGCAGGCAGGAGATGTGCCCGTGACGTATGCAGACACATCAGCATTGGAACGTGATTATGGCTACAGACCATCCACAAGCCTGCGTGAAGGACTAAGACATTTTGCAGAGAGTGGTATGCAAGGTTTTATAAATAAGAAGGAGAACACCATGAGAGAATTTAAAGATTTGAAAATTGCAGTTGCCGGTACAGGCTATGTAGGACTTTCTATTGCGACACTGTTGAGCCAGCATCATCAGGTAACAGCAGTAGACATTATTCCTGAGAAGGTAGAGATGCTTAACAAAAGAAAGTCTCCAATTCAGGATGAATATATTGAGAAATATCTGGCAGAGAAGGAGCTGGATCTGAAAGCAACACTGGATGCCAAGGAAGCTTATTCTGATGCAGACTTTGTTGTGATTGCAGCACCGGCCAATTATGACAGTAAGAAGAATTTCTTTGATACCTCTGCTGTAGAAGCAGTTATCAAGCTGGTAATTGAATACAATCCAGAAGCGATTATGGTCATCAAATCCACGATTCCAGTTGGATTTACTGCATCTGTCCGTGAAAAATACCACTGTGACAATATTATCTTCAGCCCAGAATTTCTGCGGAATTTCTGCGTATCCAAGCTATTTCAATGAGCTGGACACGCGCAGGTTATCATCTACGAGCCTACGCTGAAAGACGGAACCACCTTCTTCGGAAGCCGCATCGTAAACAACCTGGATGCCTTCAAGCAGCAGAGCCAGGCCATCATCGCCAACCGGTATGAGGTCATATTGGAGATTGGTGGACACTGTAAGAAAGAAATATCCGTCTACAATACTGATTGTACCATTCCTGCGATATCGGGCGAGACCGGATAGGTCTGGAGAACCTCGAAGGTGGACTTATCGACCATCATGATACTGCTCAGCTCCACGGCCGGGAACAGGATTACATCGCCTGCTATTGTGAAAGAACGCACATAGCAATGCGCCAGCTCAGGGATTGCCTTTATCTCCAGAAGCTGCAGGGACAGGGAGTCACCGATTCGCTGATAAATATACATTTCACCTGTCATAGAGCTCCATGCGTAGAACAGTTTATCAACGGGATCATAGCTGACATAATGAGGACGGACACCGACATTTTCAAAGGTCTGAAGGAGTCTGAAGCTGTCATAGCCCTTTGCAAATGTAAGAATCCGGTCATTTTCCGTATCGGTGACCATGTAAATGTCGCCATCACTGCATAAGGCATGAGGCTCCTTCAACTTTCTGGTCATGACATTCCAGTCGCGAAGCTCTCTGGAGAGATCATCGGAATAAATGATTTGATTATGATTGGAATCTACAATATAATAGGTATTGTTGATTTTGGTAATCTGTGTAGGCATCAACAGATAGGAATAACCGTTGGAGGCAGCAGATACCTGCAATGCCGGCTGGCTGCACAGAACCGGCAGAAGAACCAATGCCGTTAGTTTTTGCAATATATTCTTTATACGATACATAACCCACCTCGTAAATATATTATGATACATAAATGATAGCATAGAGAAAGAGTCAGGTAAATAAATACTTTAAATCATACCAGGAGGAAAAAACAATGAAATGCAGGAAACCAAAGAAAAATACCGGGATGCTGGTGTTACTTGGCATACTGACAGTAGTACTGCTGATTCTGGTTGTCATGACTTTCAGATTGAGCAGGAAGTCCCCAATACAGGAGTCACAGGAAACGACAGAGAGCTCAGAAGAGGAAAGCACACAGGCTGCTGTCGAAACGACAACGGCTGAGACAACCCAAGAGGAAACGGAGTCAGAGACAAGAGAAGAAGCAAAGCAGGACGGATATATTATCATAGGTGACAGCCATGTCGTTGTGACGGATGGGCTTGGCTATGGTGTATATGGCTCTGCTGTGGAGGGCGTTGTCTATAATGAGAATTTATTCTTTGTCCACACAGATCTTGACCCTGTCATGGGAACCTTTGAATGGCTTAAGGGAGATGGTACGGCGCAGATACAGACTATTATAGAAGAGCATCCGCAGATAGGGGACTGGAATATTATCAGCATACATGGAACGAGCATGGTTACCATGCCGGATATAGCCGTCCAGTATATAGATAATTATGAGAAGTGGATAAATGACACCTTCAGCCGGTATCATGTGTATATGGTATCCATTCCGCCACTGGATGAAAAGGCATGGAAAGAGAAGCACCCGGATGTTCCAAGAGACAACGAGAGCATCAAGGCTTTTAACAAACAGATCAAAGAAGCCTTCCCGGAGAATTATTTTGATTACTATGACTGGTTTCTGGAGCATGATGATTTTCAGGATGAAATCCATTATACAGGCAAGACGTATTGTATGCTTTTTGATGAAATCATAAATAAAATCAAAACGCAATCTTAAATTTTTCTAAACTTAAACACTTGTATGGTAAAAACAACAATGTTATTATATATACAAGTGCTATTTTCAGAATTGTCAGTTAATGACATGTGAGAAAGCTCATTCAGTTTTACACCTGAATTGAGGATAAATAAAGAAATGTACAATTATGAGGAGGAATTATGGCTTCATTAAAAGAATCCCTTTCTAAGGGAATTACCACAATTAATGTAAAGACCAACAGTTTTATGGAGGAGTCAAAATGTAAAACTTATATTTCGACTCTGGAAAAGAAATTCAGATCTTAAAACAGAACATTGGAGAGACTGTATATGCTAAATCTGTGGCTGGTGAGAGCTATGAAGAGGAAGTAGCCGGGATGATCGGGCAGATTCGGGGGCAAGTATGAGGAGATCGAGCAGCAGAAGGCAGCGATTGAACAGTTTGCAGTTCAGGAGAAGCAGATACTGGGTAATCAGTCCATGACAGTAAATATCAGATATTGTGCAAATTGCGGTGCCCAGAATGCGGCAAATTATAAGTTCTGCAGTAAATGCGGAAGCCCGTTGAACTAATCATTACGCTACATATGTAACGCTGCTGTGATAAAGCAGAAAAACAGCAGCAGTTAATTATGAGAAATAGAGAAAACAAGGAGAGAAAGTTATGCAGTTTGATCCCATGACAGGAGAACCAATCGAGGAACAGCAGAATGAAGAAAATGTGCAGTTTGACCCTATGACAGGAGAGCCAATCAGCCAGACAGCTCAGGGAAGAACAGCCTACAGGCGGCTTTTGACCCCTATGACAGGAGAGCCAATCGGCCAGACAGCTCAGGGAAGAACAGCCCACAGGCGGCTTTGATCCCATGACAGGAGAGCCTCGGCCAGACAGCTCAGGGAAGAACAGCCCACAGGCGGCTTTTGATCCCATGACAGGAGAACCAATCGGACAGACAACACAGCAGTCGGGCGGTTTTTGTGACCCAATGACAGGAGCACCCGTAACACAGAAGCCAAAGAGCAAGGTTCCGGTTATCGTGGGAGCAGTAGCAGGCGTCATTGTACTTGTATTCCTTCTGGTATTTGGCGGAATTAAGTCAGGACTTTTCCTTGGCAAATCAGGCAAGGTTCTTTTGGCAGCAAACAATACATTAAAGAAGATGCCTCATTTCGTAGAGACACTTGAGCCAATGCTTGGTCTGGTAGAGGACGAATTCACAGTAGAGTTCAGTGCGAAAGCAGATGGCGTAAAGATAGGTGGTTCTTTTTTATTAATGCAAGCAAGCAGAAGCAGGTAACAGCCAAGCTTGAATATGGCGGAGAGTCTATAGAAGGTCTGGCAGGTGTTGATTCCGACTCTTTGAAATTCCAGGTTCCTGATCTTTCCAAGAAGCTTTTTTTGTATACAATTACAAAAAAAAGGAAAATACCGGATATATCGTAGATCTGATCGGTGACGAATATATTGATACGCTCAATTCTTCACTGGAGCAGCTCGTTTCCGGCAGCAAGGATACTGACAAGGCACAGAAGGACGTGACCAATGTTGTAATGAAGGAATTAAAGAGCCTGAAATTCCAGTCTGCTGCCAAGGAAGAATTCACTGTAAACGACAAAGATGTTACGTGCAAAGGCTACGCGACAACAATTACCGGTGCCAACATATGGAATATCATTGATGGAAGTTATCAGGCATTGCTTGATAATTATCAGTCCGTAGGAGAAGCAGTAGATGTATTAGACAGCTATGGCGAAATCGAATCAGAGTTATCCTATCTGGAAGATGAACTGGATAATATGGAAGATATAGTTGTTACCTTCTATATCTATAAGAATCAGCTTGCAGCTATCGTCGTAGAGGACGAAGACTTTGATGATGATCTCCAGCTGTGCTTTGAAGGTGGAGACTACAGATTACAGAATATCACATTTAAGAGCGGTTCCTACAGAATCTCTATGAAGGGTTCTGATGATGGAACAAAAAGAGAAATTCAAGCTTAGAGAGAAATATGGAACCAATGCATATGATCTTGGCAGCTTCGAGTATAACTACGAAAGCGGCAAGTATAAGATTGAGGTAGATGGCGAGGTACTCAGCGGTAAGCTGTACAAGGAAGGCAGGACACTGAATCTGTCTATTGATGGTCAGTATGATATCCCTGATATGGATTTTGCTGTTACCAGAGGTGCTAAGCTGCAGAAGTTCTCAGGAGACGAATTCGATATCGGTAATGCTGATGCAGACGATCTTTACGATCTGGTAGACGATATTACAGATGAATTAAGCGACTTTGATTATTTAATTGATCTTTTTTAAAAAAATGGCAGGCTATGTATGGGAGGGAAATACTTATATTTCCCTCTTATTTATGAGGAGAAAAGGATATGAGTATACGGTTGTTAAACAGTGGTGTGATCATTGGGGGAAAATATCAGATCACAGCCGCATTGGGAGGAAATCCGGTAGGAATCACCTATGCAGGTACTGCAGTGCAGACTGCACAGAAGGTGATTATCAGAGAATTTATGCCGCAGGATTGCTGTGAAAGAGCGGCAGATGGAAGTATCATCAATGCAGCAGACGTTTTTGAACAGGAGAAGCAGAAATATATCGCAGGTGCAAAGATTCTTCTTGCCAATCCGGGACAGGCAGTGACACAGGTATATGAATTACTTGAAGAAAAATGGCACTGTGTATACAATTATGGAATATGTGGAGGGAATCAGTCTGGATGCATATCTGACACAGAATAAGAACAGATTCCCGGTAGGAAGAATACAGGTTTTGATACAGCCTCTCCTCGCTGATTTTGCTCGTTTACAGGAAATGGGCTTTATACATGGTAATATTTCACCGGACAACCTGATTTTCAGTAATGCCGGAAGTCTGAAGCTGACAGGCTTTGGCTATGTACAGGGAAAGGTATCGCTAAAGTCTGATGCATATGCAGCTGCCGAGATGTTCCAGACACAGCAGCCAGTCAGTATGTCAGCAGATGTTTATGCTCTGTGTGCAAGTATATACAGATGTATTACAGGTGCGGCTCCACAGGAGGCTTACAGGAGAATGAGTCAGGATATGCTTCAGAAGCCATCTGCCCTGGGAGTAGAGATACCGACCAGCACAGAAAGTGCATTGATGATGGGTATGAAGCTTTCTGCAAAGGAACGTTTTCAGGCAATGAAGGCTTTTGCAAGAGCCTTTGGTCAGGCACAGGCTGCCACACCTGAAAAGAAGAAGGGAGGCAATGGTGGAACGATAGCACTTATTATCGTCGGATGTGTTCTTATAATAGGATTGGCTGTTGCTGCTTTCATACTGTTTGGACAGATGTCCGGAAAAGAGGCGGCTTCTGACAATGACCAGACAGAAGCTACGACAGAGGCTTCTTCAGAGAGTACAACAGAAACGACAGAAGAAGGCTCAGAATACAATCAGCTGCTTTCAGAAGGACGATATGATGAAGTGATCAATCAGATCGTTACGCTTTCAGAAAACTGCCGATCTGCCGGATGCAATGAAGGAACAGTACTCACAGATTCTGCAGCAGGCATTGGAAGCGCAGTATTCTGATTTTGAGAGCAAGGTTGCAGACAGCAGGAATTCCAATGATTATGACGCTGTATTTTCACAGATTGCAGAAGAAGAGGATATGTATAACCAGCTGCAGTCCAACAGTCTGGCGTCAGCGTATATAGATATGCAGAAGCTTACAGATAAACGTGATGAAATGAAGCATGCTCATGCAGAATATCTTATGAATGATGCAATCTCCGCTGCAGCTGCCAAGCTTGATGAAAGCGGATTAAATGATGCAGCAGCGAAGTTGCAGGAGTATGCAGATGAGGGAATTATCACGCCGGAAGAGCTGGAAAAGAGCAGAGAAAGTGCTTATTCCACCTTTGTGATCGCCAAAATAACGGCTTTTAATAATGCAGGAACTGATGCGGAGACTATTCTGCAGTATATCAATACGAACCTTGCAAATACAGGCAATAACAGCCAGGTACTGGAATTCTGGGATTATTACAATGCGCTGCTTGGCAGAAATGTCATGGATGCTACAATCAGACATCAATCCGGAAACGGATATATTCTTGAGTACAGTAATTCAACTGAGCTGACAAGAGCAGATATTGATTATCTTTCACAGTACGAAGTGAAATTAGCAGTATATGAAATTTTTGCTAGACATGGCAAGATTTTCAGTGATCAGGCATTAAATGAGTATTTCCAGGCCTTTAACTGGTATCAGCCATCTTCTGACTTCGACGACAGCGTTCTGAATGAATATGAGAAGCACAACCTGGATTTACTGGTCAGCTATCAGAGAAGCATGGGATACAGATAAATATGCGAAAGAGAAAAATGCGATACAAATGTGCAATGCTTTTTATGATCTGCTGTATCAGCGGCATGAGGGTGAATGCACAGGAAGATAAAATATATTATGTCAGACAGGATGGCACCGGTGAGTTCACTTCCATACAGGATGGAGTCAATCAGGTGGAGGATGGTGCTGTTCTGATCATTACTCCCGGAGTCTACAATGAATCGGTCACGGTGACAGATAAGACGATCAGGCTGATAGGAACGAACCGTGAGAAATGCATCATCATGGCAAGTGCGGAGAATTATCATAATATCCCGCTTACGATAGGCGCAGGAATGGTGAGCAATCTTACCATATACGGCAGAAATCTCAGTGGAGAATATATCCAGTCGGTCAGTCTCAATGAAAATAATGTATATGAATGGCAGGATACCTTTTCCGGGCTATGCCATTCATATAGATCAGGATTATTCCTATGGCCGTGAGCTGATCGCAAATGGACAGGGAGGCTGCATCTACCTTCATAATAATTCGAATCCCGAGCTGATGGTGATGCACAGTTCATTATGAAGAACTGCAGGCTGATGAATTATAAATGCCCATATATTATAGCGCTGCATTCCATGGGAAAGAGCAATCCGCTGTATCTTACTTTTTGGAAAATGTAAAGGCTTCAACAGTTGCCTACGAGGATATGACGTGTTATAATACATGGAACGCAAATACATGGTTTGATGTAAGAGCCTTACAGTCCTACGCTGTGAAATAATATTTGCAGGAAAACGGATATTATTCTGCTGCAGCAGGGCAGCTGCTGCATACATAGTGTAGTGCAGAGAAGACAGTTTAGTGCTTCCTTACAGAATAATTCGCTGCTGAAAGAAAGGTCGGAGCTTGAGGAAGGGATTACGATACTCCAGTCCGATACGATAGGAAGAAGAACCGGAAGCAGTAGTACTGCCTGTCAGGTCATTGATATTGCAAATGCAGAACATGATGAGCAGGCAGACGGCTGGTGCGGCCTTTCAGGGATCTATCTGACGCAGGAGAGCAAAAAAATAATACACTGATAGAAATGAACTCATCCGCTGTTTTAAACAGGAGGATGAGATGTTTAATAAAAACGAAAAAAAATACTATAATCGTGATTGCTGTATTGGTACTGCTTGAAACTCTGGTATTGGGGAAGCCTGATTGTCTATCGGGTAACGCAGAACAGCTACGAGCATTATATTGAGACAGCCGAAGAATATGAATAGCGATAATTGATTAAAGGAAACAGGCATGAGCGCAGAGAAGTTTTATTCTGCATAAAAGACGCAAAGGAATGGGGTATGGTACGCAAATGTTTGAATAAAAAAGATGAGGAGAGAATGAGATGAAGTGTCCAAAGTGTCAAAGTGAAATTAAGGATAATGGAAAGCTTTGTACCAAATGCGGATGTAATCTTGCAGAAGAGCTGGTAAAATGAAGCCTGCAGTCCACAGCAGCCTGTACAGCCACAGGTGCAGCAGGATAAGGTATGTGTAAAATGTGGCGCCCATTAAACCGGGTGCAAGATTCTGTACTATGCGGTACACCGGTAGCACAGCCAGCGCCGGTACAGCCAACAGTAGAAGCGCCCAAGCCAGCACCAACGCCAGTACAGCCAATCTCAAACACCGCAGCCAAAGGCAGCAAACGCCGGTTCAACCAGCACCAACACCGCAGCCAGCAGCAACGCCGGTTCAGCCGGCACCAACACCGCAGCCAAAGGCAGTAACGCCAGTACAGCCAACTCCGGCACCATCTGCAGCCAAAAGGCAGCAGCACCGTGGAAACGAGCGCTGGCACAACCAAAAGCCGGGTCCGGCGTCCAACAAGCAGTTTTCTAAGCCAGCCATGCCAAAAGGATGACGAGAAGGCAAGTCCAAGTTTCTGACGCCATTTAGGTTTGTGCTCGCTATTTGCTTCCGGTATCGGTGCTTTGGGTGAACAGACAATTAGCCCTGCCTCAGGTCTTACATTTAAATATGGCCGAGGAAATGAGAGCCAAGGCTTCGCCAACCGAGATGATGTTTTGCGATGACAGATGGTATGAATAACTGGAATGCAACTGCGAACATGATCCAAGGAAGAAGCAGGCGATATCGCCGCATGGCAACCAATGATGCGTAAGGCCGCTTATATTACAGCGATTATGGGCATTATAAGATATGCTTAAGTGCATCTACTTCTTTTCAGGTGCTATCTATAAGCAGACACTGATTGAGATGACGATGCGGGCATTAATATGACCGTCGCTAAGGGACATGAGTAGATTATTCCTAATTTCAGTGTGATGAATTTATCAAGTCACATACAGACAAAGTTGTATCTGCATTTGATGAATTGGCCAAAAAGGATAAATGTGGTCAGAAACAGAGTGCTGGAATCTTATGTCAGAGACAGGCAGACAATATGTTTGATACCACCATCTGATAATCCATCGCGACTGCGTTATGAAGGCGTTTTTTCTGTGGATTCAAAGGTGATCTATATCGACGCAGAATGGCAGCGCAATACGTAACTTGAAACGAAGCATATTG
>VOFC01001542.1_pt1 | contig 33976 bp, 40 predicted proteins | sample 5384161 | NCBI WGS metagenome assembly VOFC01 (sample SAMN12384722, study PRJNA508395) | human gut metagenome | isolation source: healthy gut B | host: Homo sapiens
TGCCGCCCACGGTGATGCTGCCCTTCTGGTAATCCCAGAACCGTGCTGCCAGCCGGGAAACGGTAGTCTTGCCGCCGCCGGAGGGGCCCACCAGTGCCGTGACCTCCCCCTGCTTTGCGGTAAAGGAAACATCCCGCAGCACCGTCTCGCCGGAGTTATAGGCAAAGCCCACATGGTCGAACACGATATCGCAGCCCTGATTGGTCAGCTGCTCGCTGCCGGTCTGCAGGGAAGCGTCCAGAATCTCATTCATCCGCCCCACATTGGTACGCATGGCGATGACCGCCGCCAGATTCTGCAAAGCCCCCTGCATGGGGTCGTACATCCGGGATGCCGCCATCAGGAACAGAAACAGGGTCAGTACGTCGATACTGCCCTGCACCAGCAGCACCGAACCGGTGAGCGCCACCGACGCAATACCCAGCTTGAGCACCATGCCGGCGGAGGACACAAACAGCGCTGTTTCCAGCTCTGCCACAATAGACTGCTTTTCCACTGCCCGAATTTTGTCGGAAAGGCCAGACAGATACCGCTGCTCCGCATTGCTGGCTTTCAGGTCCCGGAGGGTCTCGATGTACTCCTGAATGCCGTCCGCACAGGCCATTTTCGCCGCCATGGTCCTGGCCTGCACCTTATCCTGCACCCGATAGCTGCCCACCACGATGGCAGCGGATACCGGAATGACCCACAGAGCCGCCAGTGCCATCCGCCACTCAAAGGCGAACAGGCTCAGGGCAATGAGCACGGTAGAGATGAGGGAACCGAACAGACCGGGGATGAAGTGGGAGCAGTCCTTTTCCAGTACCTCGCAGTCTGCCATGATGGTGCTGGTCAGGTCGGCGAGATCCCGCTTGCCAAAAGAAGGACAAGAGCAGCTTCCGCAGCCGCTCCGCAAAGGGTCAGGCGGCGGGTGCCGCTCTCTTTATAAGTGGTAAAATAGGTGCCGTTGTACTGGAACCATGTGGTCAGCAAAATCAGCACAAAGCAGGCAACGCATCCCACCAGATAAAAGGTACTTTTCTCGCTCGTAGAGCCTGCCAGCAGGTCTTTTACCAGAAGATACAGCAGCCCGGTGGGCAGCATGAACGCCATGTTCTGGAACGCACAGGCCAGAACGCCCTTTACAAGCCCCTTTGCGCCCTCCGGGGAGCTGGCTGTGGCGTGTTGAATTTTTTCGATCATTCCTTACCCCTCCTTTGCGACCTTCCACTGCACCGACGCCTGATACTCCTGCCACATCCGGGCAAACAGACCGTTCTGCGCACACAGTTCGTCCTTTGTGCCGGATTCCACAATCTGCCCATCCTGCACCACATAGATGCAGTCGGCGTAGGCGACGGTGGACAGGCGGTGCGCGATCATCAGCACCGTTTTGCCCTTGGCAAGCTGGGCAAAGGCTGCCTGCACCTTTGCTTCATTGTCCGGGTCAGCAAAAGCGGTGGCCTCGTCCATGATCAGGATGGGCGCATTTTTCAGCATAGCACGTGCAATGGCGATGCGCTGCTGCTCGCCGCCGGAGAGATACACGCCCTTGGTGCCGATGACCGTGTGGATGCCCGCCGGGAACTTCTCCACGATATCCATGCACTGTGCAGCTTTCAGTGCTGCCAGCACCTCGGCTTCGGTGGCCTGCGGCCTACCCAGACGGACGTTGTCCAGAATGCTGCCCTTGAGCAGGCGGCTGTTCTGGAACACGAAGGAAATGGTGTCCATCAGTTCTTCCTTGGGGATATCCCGCACATCCGCTCCGCCCACCCGGACGCTGCCACTCTGCACATCGAAGAACCGGCAGACAAGGTTTGCCAGCGTAGATTTTCCGCCGCCGGAGGGTCCTACAAAAGCTACGGTCTGTCCCGGCTGAATGTCCAGCGAAACGCCCTTGATGACCTCGGTTTTTCCGTCGTAGCTGAAATGCACATCCCGCAACGTAACGGAAGCATCCTGCGGGTGCTGCGGAACATCCTCCACCTGCATGGGCGCTGCCTCCAGCACCGAGTCGATGCGTGTCAGCGCATCCGCTACCACCATCTTGTTCTCTCGCTCATATACATTATGCGGGTCAGAGTCAGGGAGATCACCGGCGTGATGATGATATAGAACAGCAGGTTCAGCAGAAACTCCGGGGTCACGCCGTGTATCGTGAACAGCAGCCCGCCTGCAATCAAGAAAGGCGAACACCCCGTTGACGGCGGCGGTGTAGAACATCATGGGCAGGCGCAGGTCTTTGGTGTAGGAGACAACCCACTTTTCGTATTCGTCAATGGTGGCCTTGAACTTTTTGAAAGAAAAGACCGATTGCCCGAAGGTCTTGACCACCGGGATACCCCGGACATACTCCACGGCCTCATTGGACATAGCCTCCAAGGCGTTGCCGTACTGCCGCATTTTTTCAGCCATCCGCTTGCCAGTCATGGTCGCCATAATGAGAAAAGCCAACACCACCGGCGCAAGGCTCAGCAGACCCAGCCGCCAGTCGAACGCCAGCAGCAACACCAACAGCCCCACCGGGGTGGCGATGGCGTTGTACTGGTCGGGCAGCTGGTGGGCCAGATAAGTCTCGGCGGATCCGGTGCTCTCATGGATGATCTTACGCAGCTTGCCGCTGCCGAAAGTCGCGGAAAAGCCCAGCGGCAGCACCGCCAAATGCTCCGACGCCGCCAGCCGCAGATTCGTCGCCACTCGGAACGCCGACAGATGGGAGCACATCAGCGCTGCAATATAAATAAGGTAAGACAGCACTGCGAATAGCACTGCCATCCAGCCGTAATGGGGGATGTTCACCGCCTGCGCATAGTCTGGTGCAGCGTTCAGCACATCCCGCAGGATCATCCAGATATAGAGGAACGGCACCAGCGCCGTCAGCGCGCTGATGGCGGAAAGCACCCAGGAGGCATAGGTAAAAACCCGATACCTGCCTGCATAGCCCATCAGCCGGGAAAAGTCCGATCGTTTTTTCAATTAAATCACATCCTTACCGTAATGCTGCTATGCGCACCGTTTGGTATGATCGGGTGCGCATGTGCCGTTTATTCTGCCTCAGACAAATTTTCCGTAGCAAAAAGCTCAATGACATTTTCCATGGTTGCCTGATCGTAATCCTCCGCAATCGCGGCGGCATTCCAATAGGCATAATTTCCTTCATACCAGCTCTGCAGGTCGTCGAGATCCTCTGCATAGCGGAATTCCAGATGATACGTCGTTTCCATCGTATCGGGCGCAAAGGCAAAGTAGGTAAACTCCCCGGAATCCGCATCCTCGCTCTGGTAGAAGAGGAAGCTGTTTTCATTGTCCACATCCAGTTTCTGGTAGGTGTGTGCAAACACTTCCTGTCCTTGCGCATCCAGACCGGTGATGGTGTCGCCATTCATCACGAATTTTTCCACGCCGCCCAGAAAATAGCAGTTGAACGCCGTGCTGTCCGGATCTGCTGCATATTTTTCAACAGCCTCCTCGCCATACGGCTCTGCCATGCACATTCCCAGCAGCATATCCGTAGCCGATTCCGCATTGTCCTCGCCTACCAGCGGAGTCGCAGCGTCGATCCACAAATTCCGGTATTCACTCTTTGCCATCTCCGGGAACAGTTCCACATAAGTCCCGCTGATACCAGACAGATAATCCTCCGCATCCATTACCTGACTTGCGGAAGCCGAAGAAGCCACCGAGGAGGAAACGCTGGATGCCGAAGACGCTGTGCTTGCGCTCTGCTGGCCGCAGCCGACAGCAGACAGCAGGCAGACCGCAGACAAGGCCACTGCAACAAATTTCTTTTTCATCATCATATGAAAGTACCTCCGGTTTTAAAGTAAGTTTGTTCTAACCGCTCTGTACTTTAGCATATTTTTCGGCCGTGGACTACTCCATTCTGATTTCCCTGCTCCGTTTTGCGAGTCCATTTGCGTGGGTGCGGTACTGCGACGGGGTCGTTCCATATCGTTTCCGGAAAGCCTCCGAAAACTTGCTGGCGTTGTCATATCCTGCATTCTGTGCGATCTGCGTAATGGGCTTTGCGCTCCGGACAAGCTCTACGGCAGCCTGTTCCAGACGGTATTCCTTGATATAGTGGTATACTGGCACACCGTAGACCTGTTTGAACATTTTTTGCAGGTGCGAAACCGAGATCCCGTGTTCTTCTGCCAGCTGCGCAAGGGAGACATACCCCTCCCGGTTTGTCAGAAGGTGATCCCGGAGATGGTGTGCCAGTTCGGTCTGTTCGGTAGAACAGTACAAGTCCGTTCCTTCCTCCTGCGGAATGCGGCTCAGCAGCATCAACAGCTCCACCACCTTGAGCCGCAGGAACCGGAGATCCATGTAGGGCGCATTTTCGTACAATTCCCGGAAAACGTGCTCACAGCGGGGTCCTGCCGTACCGAACATGAACCATCGGTTTCCCAGAAGATTCTGCTTCAGTACCGCAAAATCCACCGAAAAGCCCGGTGCGTTCTTCTCAAGCCAGTTCTGAGCGGCTGCTGGATCAACTTCCAGACACAGCCCTTCGTAACAGCCCAGCGGGAACCGTGACTCTGAACGTGTTCCATGCCGTCCGTCGTAGCAGCTGACGGCCATATCCCCCGGCTTTAGCAGAACGCTATCACGCATGGAAAAGCTGGTTTCAAAACGGCCATTGATGCAGAAATTGATCTCTATCATACCGATCTGCGTGCGGATTTCCGTATAGGTCTCCATCTCCAGCCGCAGCAGCATGATCCCCACGCCATCAAACAGCCGGTAATAGTGAATTTCTCCACTTCCGGCCGCATTTTCAAAGCCGCCTGTTTGTCCGGGATTATAGGGAGTGACCCCCGTTTTGTCATGAAAAATGATATCAATCATACTGTTTATTCAATCCGATCTCCACAATCCGTCTTTTGCAGGGCTTGGAATGGCAGCTGTGGTCAACTGGCAGATCTCTGTCTTTCATATTTTTCCTTTCTTCGCCCCTTGCATCGCAATTTTCTCAACCATGCGCTATCCCAGTGCCACATCCAGTACCATCATCATGCTGAAGCCTACCGCAAAAAACACCGTGCCGACGTTAGAGTGCTGCCCCTGCGACATTTCCGGGATCAGCTCCTCCACCACCACATACAGCATGGCTCCGGCGGCAAAGCTGAGCAGATAGGACAAAGCGGGCACCACAATGCCTGCCGCCAGGATCGTCAATACTGCCCCGATCACACCGAGAATGTACCATCGAATCAGCTTTTTCGGTTTCTCCGTCTTCATCTTTTTTGCCTCCGATTGCAGTTCATGATTCTGCTTTTCATTTGGGCAATTTCCAACTTCTTAGAAAATCAAATGGACAATACCGCCGACAATTGCCGCTCCCGCAACCCAGATCAGCGCCAGTATGCTTCTCTTTTTCAGCACCTGCCTCCAGGTCTGCACGAACGGCGCATCTTCAAGCCCTGGCAGCACCCAAAACTGGCTGTGCCCGACCCATAGCTTGTCGATTACAACGCCGTCATAGATATTCATGACCTCAAGAAACAGCAGCGCCTGCCAATAGGCCTCACCAAAGGAGGAAGCCCCGTTCCATAAGACGATGATCAGCACAAGAGCAGCAAGCATCACGATAAAGAACGGTATCATAAAGCATTTTCGTTTCCGGTTCATCGTATTGCGGTCGATCAGTCCCAGCTCGATGGCTCGGTCCTGCACCGCCTTGGGATAAAAGTACAGTCCATTGACTGCACCGCCGATCACAGCGATTTTTACCATTGCGGTAAACAGCAGACAATAAAGCAGCAGTTGCAGTACGATCATTGTTTTTCTCCTCTCAGTCTGCGTGCGAATCGGGCATCTGGCATCATCGCGGTGTAGCGGATTCCTTGTTTTCCCCTTATGCTGAAGCTGCTGGATATGGGCTTCTGTTGTTTTTCTTTTTTCATGCAAGACTTTTTTTATCACACGCATAGAAAATCTCTGCCTCCAAAAATTTATTGCTCCTGTCACACGTCCTCAAAGCAGTGCGCAAAGCCACGCTGCCACAGCGGAGGCGGGAATGTAGATCACAAAGTGCCGGATATGTGTTCGCTTGTTATAGCCGAACATATGCGGACCGACCACGCCCTTCAGCTCCGGATAGAAATGCGGAAAGAAATTGGAGTGGCACAGCAGCACCCAGTCAAAGAAAATGATGTCGTAGATCTCCATGGCGTAGAGCACGGCGAGAAACCGCACAAAGAAGTCCAGGAAGCCGAAGCCGTTTCTGACGCCGTCCCATACGCTTAGTGCCGCCGCAGCGAGAAAAAGCAGGATGGCAATGATCTCAATCACCCAGCCGATACTATGTGCGCCGGGAAATCGTTCCTTTGTATCGGGGATTGCGTCCAGATTTTCCTTTGGTGCGGATGAGAAAAAACGCTTGTCCTGAATGAAACCCACCCCGCCGTATAAAACAAGAAAGTATGCCAGAAATACCATGAGCGTTACAAGAACCGTGATTTTCATTTTGATGTTGATGCCTCCGTACTGACAGACTGCTGCTTTTCCGCGTCCGGTTTTTTGATCAGGTCATACAGCTTTCCAAATTCGCCGATGTCCCGCACTCCGGTAAGCTCCATGCCCAGATGCACATATTTGTCGCATTGGACTTGGCATCTGTTTCCAGAATCACTGGCACACCCAGCCGGTCGCCCTCGGCAAAGGCAAGGTCCAGCACCTTTCGCATATAGCCCTGCCCCTGATACTGCTCCCGCACACAGACAAGTCCAACGAAGATGTGATTTTCCGTCCAATGTTGTAACTTTCATTGACTTTCCTGATTCTTCAGCACATCTCTCTGTTCCGCCATCCGTCAGAAAGCGTTCCATCTCCGACACAAGCAGTGCCGGATGATTGATGATCTCGCCATGGCCAAAACCGGGGAAACAGCGGACGATCAGACCCGGATATGCCTTCCGCAGTCGCTGGATAGCCTTTTTCATGTGCCCTTCTTTTTCTCCGTACCAGCAGGCGACCTTTGCATCGGACTGTACCGGAAAGTCCGTCCGATAGAGATAAAGCCCTGCCGCCCAAGTGGCCCGGACGGATTCCAATCTGATATTATCCGGGATACGGCGGAGCATAGTCTGCATTCCCTGCTCCGTCTGCCCCATAAAGCGCAGCGCCCATGCAGGCATATACTTTTCGTGTGCCGTTCGATACTGCTTTTGCGGCATGACCTTCAAAATCAGTCGATTCAGCACGCCAAAATCCAGATACTCCGGCCCGCTGAGGATCATTCGACCGATTTGAACGGTTGGGGAAGCCTTCAGAAAAATAGCCGGTCCGCAGCCCAGCGACTCTGCAAAAAGCAGATCCAGCCGTCCGTCAAGCTCTTTTTCAATATAACCGACCAACTTGTCCGCCTGATCCCGGGCAGTCGTGTAGGTCGTTTCGCCTGTTCCGTCAAAGCCGTCGAAACTGACGGCATACACGCAGAATTTCTTTTCCAGCAGCGGGATCAGATTCTCAAACTGCTGCCAGCACATAAGATTTCCGTGCAGCAGCATAATGGTCTTTCCTTGTCTATTGCCGAATCGTTTGATTTCCATACCAATCTGCCTCCCCGCTATTTTTCGACCTTCATGCAGAAATCGCAGCGGTCATTGCCACGCCCCAGCGTCATGCTTCTCTCCCAGATCAGCTTCGGATGCAGCCCGGTATAGCTGATGTCATCACTGTCGCAAAAGCAGCGGCACAGCTCCGGGCAGCCATATTCTGCGCAGGTGTCGTGATAGGGACACTTCATCATATCCACACGCCATATGCCGTTACCGGTCTGCAGCTCCTTTGGGGCAAAGCCCGCCGCCGGACCGAAAACGCTCCGGGTGGATTTGACAAAAACGCCGGGGACAAGGCGGTAAAGCCCCGGTATGTGCAGCAGGGCGGCAAGCTGTTTGTGGCTCGTTCTCGCCAGCTGCTCCACATAGCCGTGAACGGTTTGCAGTGCTTCTTCTTTCGGCATGACCCGCTGCAAGGTTTCGTAGGCCGCAATGTCCGGTAAAATTTGCCGTTTGAGGTGGTACTGCTTCTCCTTGCTTGCGTCTGCATTTTCAGCCAGCAGTGCATTCAGGCGCATATCGAAAGCGGCGTTCAGCTGCTTCGCCTGCGCAGGAAAGCGTTGTGCCGCAGTCTCCCGAAATCACGGGAAAGATAGGTTTCCTTCCTCTTCATCGTCCGTTACCCTTTCTTTTTGTACCCGCAGTCGCAGTATGGGCCGCCGGAGGCGAGAGTGTACTGCCGCACAAAGTTTGTCACGCCGCCCGCTTCGCTCATGGTGTAGTCCAGACGGCACAGAGCAGGGGTCAGGTCATACAGCCCCAGCTCCTTCATCAGCACACAGATGCCGCACTTGGTAAAGCGTCCTTCATAGCCGCTGCCGTCAGGGTATTCGTAAAATTCCATGTTCCACGAGTAGGGGTTGCGGTCGGCGGCTTTCAAGGTGGCGGTCGCCTTCATGCCGGAAATATCCTTTGGGGTAAACTTGTTTTTTCCGCTCTTGCGGCAAAACCACTGCATGGGCTTTGTCATCATGGACTTTGCGTAGTAATCCGTCAGGCGGTCTACCGCCGGACGTTGCGGCATGGAGAGGATGAACGCGCCGAGCATTGCGCAGTTGACGATGTTCATCTTGAAGCGGTCGGATTTTTCAAACTCCGGCAGCCAGCGAATGATCTGCCGGTATTGCGGCTTTGCCTTTTTCGTGATGGCTCTTGCGGTAGCTGCATCATAGCCCAGCACAGCGGTCAGCTGTCTTTTGAAAGGAACCGGCAAACAGCGCCCACATTCCCATGGGCATACCTATGTATTTCATTGCACTGTCTCCTTACATTCTCCGCATTTTGCCTTCTCCCGCAGCAAAACCAGCCCCAATACCAAAACCAGCAGGTGTCCGGCGGATTCCGTGCCGTGATCGATCTGATCCAGCGGCCACGGCAGAAGCGTGAAGAGATTTCCCACAATCCCCGTAAAAACGATGGGGTTGCAGAAGGATGCCAATATCCGCTGTGCTGTGTTTTTCAGCGGGAGCATTCTTTTCCAGATCATAACGAGCATCACGACGGAAAGAAGTACATCACACAGGATATATGCTGCCAGCAGCGGCGCGGCGTTGCAGTAAAACACCTTATTGGCAATTTCAGCTGCCGCCTGCATATCGCCGTATTTCTCAAAGGTAAACTTGAAGATCAGCGCCACATTCGTAAACATAGCATGGACATAGCCCCAGCAGACCGTGCCGGTGAGATAGGCGATCTGAAACAGCTTGACCCACTTCTGCTGCTTCGGTTGGGTGAGGCGTTGCTTCAAAAGCTTCCACATCTGGTGAAAACCGATGTAATAGAGTGCCGTTCCGAGAACACCGCAGATAATGCTGACCACCATGCGCCATGTGGCCATATCGAGATAGGCGACTTTGACCATCAGTCCGATGGATTCCGTGCTTTGGGTTTTCCCGGTCGCCGCAAATAAAAAGTCGCCGATTACATATAAAAGGCATCCAATCATGCCCGCAATAAGCGCTCGTTTTTCTTTGCTCATTTTCATGGCTTGCCTCCAAATCCGATCTTCACGATCTGCATTTTCATCCCGTTGTCCCCGACCCTTGCGAAGAAGCGGAAAAAGCTGCTGACAGAAGGGTCTTTCCGATCACTGTACTGTCATCATTGCCGCCAGCACCATCGCTATGACTGCCATCCCCACCGTGCCGAACAGCCACTTTTTCTGCTTGTCCTTTGCAGTAATGTAGGGCTTCAGGTCCTCTGTTCCGGGAATCGTCCATGCGTTCGTGTGCCCCACCCAGTAGCCATCGATCAAAAAGCGGTCCATGAGATTCATAACGGACAAGATGACCAGCAGCTGCCAGAAGCCCGCCGCAAAGCTGCGTGCACCGTTTATCCCATAGACACAGACCAGCACATAGGCGATGTAGCCGGGAACGCATACCGCTTTGAAAATCAAAGCATTTTGCTTTATTTTTTCGCGTGTTGTAAGTCCCAGCTTCACGCACCGCCGCTGCACCGCCGGGCTGTAAAGATGCACCATCCCAACAGCCCCTTTGCGGATGCCCACGGCACAGACAAGAAATAGCAAAGCCCCCAACCCAAGACCTTCCAAAATCACCTGTAAAAGCATTACTTGTTCCTCCTGTATCCGTTTTCGTTCCGGTATTCGGGATGTTCCTTTAAGTATAGATCCTGATCGCCGCAGATGGTGTAATCACACTTACAGCCATCCCTCTACGATGTATGGTTCAAAACGCCGTGACGATCAAGGCTGACAGTGCAGCGACTGCGGCAAACAACGGGATACCGCGCCAAAACGATTCGATATGCTTTTTCGGATTTTGATAGTATTTCTTCTCCGGCAGGAAAGAGAAGCGGGTACGTTTTGTGTTGCGCCACCAGAGAAGATCGATCACCAAAAGATCGAACAACCCAAGCCCCTCGCTGAACGCAAGAAAGTACCAAAATGCCGACAGATAACCGTCCAAGTTCAGCACGCCTCTCAGCGCAAGTCCTAAAGCGGAAAACACGACTGTGAAAAGCAAAAGATTGCTGAGCCAAACGGCAGCGGTGGATTTCCCCTTCGGAACAGCCTTTCCAAGCTGATGGTCGCTTCGCACACGGTTTTGAACTTCTTCGGGATAAGAACGCAGCCCCATGAGATTTTTCTTGTCCGTGCCTGTTCCAAGAAAACATACGCCCCAATACAGAAAATAAAAAGCAATTGCAACGATGATTTTCATAAGTCTATATCTCCGTTGAATCCAAAAAGCTGCGGATAGAGCATTCTGATTCTTCCCTTCTTTCAGCTTCTTTTGTTTTGAGCTGCCGATGTGTGTGTCAGGAACTCCATGATTCTCCGATAAAAATCCTGCGGATACATCATCACAAGCTCCGCGTGATCCATCTTCGGAATTTCATGCAGTTGCGCCCGTGGAAAATATTGCTTAATAAAGCAACCATTACTGTGTCGCGCCTGCTTTTCCTCTTCGCCGTACCAATATGTGATTTGGCAGCCCATTTCAGCCGGCTCCGGCGGCAGCGCATAGTTGTTTGCTGACCAGAAGATATTGCGGACGGTGCGTTTTGAATAGGTTTTCAGATACGCCGCCAGCGCATCATACTCCTTCACTGGATCGCGCCCCGGCATCGTCCAGCGCTCTGGCGGATAGACCGTCTCAAGGACCTTGCGGCTCTTCGCTATGAGCCTGAAACCAAGATTGTCACGCAGGCAGGCGAGACGGCGCAAAATCAGCGGCATCCGATACGGCGTAATGCCTGCATCAATAACGGCGCGCTCGACCGGGATTTTTCCCAAGGCGAGAAAGCGTGTCAGACACGCACCGCCCAGAGAACAGCCGTATGCCGCGTTCAAGCGGGTAATGCCGTGCGCTTGCAGCCAATCTGTCACCTCGTCTACTGTCGTCTCCACAGAGATAAAGTCTTCTCCCGTTTCGCCGTGACCATCATAGACGATCTGCATCACATGGTAATCCTGCGAGAGCAGACCAACCGAGTCGGCGAACGCCCACTCCGGCTCCGCCGTGCACGGCAGAAACAGCAGCGTCTTTTCATGTTCTTTTCCATATTCCAAAGTTCTCATACCATCCGCCCCTTGGTTTTTGCAGCATTATTTTTTCGGATTACGCTCCGTCATCGCGCCAAAGAATGCCGGTGCGCCGCCTGCACTTCCTTATCTTCCCACGCCCTTCAAGTACCCGCTTTTTGAGTTTTCCTCAGTATCATCGGATTCATCATAGGCATCGTAAAGCGCATTGGGGTCGTGGGCTCTTTTCTTGAAAGGCGAGCACAGCTCATTTTTGTGCGCAAAGGCAAACTCCATGTTGTCCGTCCAACCTGTGTGACCGGTAATGAACAGCGGATGCAGCCCACGTTTTCTCAGCTTTTTCTCCAGCAAAGCCAAAGACTTCACCGCCAGCTTGTTATCCTCTGCCAGCGAAGAAATAAAGCTGTATCCGCCGTCCGCACCGAACCAGAGGGTATCGCCGGTAAAGAGATATTTCCCGTCCACAAGGTATACCATATGCCCCCATGTATGACCGGGAACCAGAAAGCACTCGATCCTGACCCCGTCAATGTCAAAGACCTCTCCATCGTGAAGCAGCTGCTTTTCGTTGTAGATGGTCACCTGCGGCAGCTGATAGAGATGGTAGAGAACCTTGCGGTGTGCTTCTCCGGTCAGATACCGGTTTTCGATCGCGCTGATGTACAGCTTTGCGTTCTGAAACAGCCTTGGACCGTCTGCTTCTACTGCGCCCACATGGTCGGTGTCCTGATGGGTGATGAGGATGTGCCGGATGGAATGCGGATCGATACCCAGCCAATTCATCTTCTCTGCCAGCCGGTCATAGTTGTATCCGGCATCAATCATAATGGTGGTATCGCCCTTGCGGTAGAAGAAGATGTTCGCCACCCACTCGCGCACACAGGCAACATTTTCATCGATCCAGCCGGTGTTCAAAGGCTTGAAGATCTCCTTGCCCCGGTACATCCGGCTCATTGCTTTTCTTTGGAATTCCGTTGCCTTTTTCGACATAATCGCACCTTATTTCTGTGCTGTAACGCACAGCCATCCCTTTTTGTTTTTGTGGCTTTGGATCTGACAAAATCCTGCCTGTTCCAGATATGCTTTCAGGGCAGTATCCGTGTAGATGGTCATACCATCAATGATCTTCGTCAATTTGTCGTCTTTTGTTGTTTCGCCGTTTGCTTCGTTACAGATGAAAAAAGTCCCGCCGGGTTTCAGCACCCGATAGACCTCTCTGAAATTTTGCGCGAGCTCCGGCCAGAAATAGACCGTTTCAAATGCAGTCACTACCTCAAATTGCTCCGCTTCAAACGGCAGTTCTGCCACACTTGCCTGCTGCACAGCACACCGCCCTGCTGCAATGGCACCTGCATTGACCTTTCGCGTTTTTTCTACACTGACTGCCGAATAGTCGATGCCCTGCACCTTGCCTTTGGGACACAGTTTCAACAGTGTCTTAATGTTCGCTCCACCGCCGCAGCCGCAGTCCAGCACCATGGCATTCGGGGCAAGCTGTAAAAAGCGCAGCCCCCATTCTGCCATTGCGCTGTGTCCAAAGTTCATCATGGCAACCATGATCTTCCCGCCAAAGCCTACGGGCTTTCGGGTGTTTTCAAAAAAGGACATAACGCCACCCTCTTTCTGTTTACCGTTCACAATGCAATGCTTTTTACCAGATGCGCCCACTGCTCTGGGTGGCCGGTCAGCAATTCCCTGTGTTGTAAGTTAGATGTAGCTAACTTTCAGCCTTTCGGCCGCTTCTCAGCGGTCCTTCTGCCAAAATAATACGCCCTGCTGTTCTCTGTCAAGGAATTTGGGCATTTTCGGAGATTTTGAAAGAGATTTCGTTATTGGAGCCTCCCCCGCGACATAAAAAGTGCAGATCACTGCATCGAAAGAATTCACCCCAGCAAACTTGTCTGTTTCTGCTTGACAACGCACCTGTGGGGTGCTATTTTTATTTCACAAATTTGTTTTGCCTAACCATCTAAAGGGGCTTTACCCCTGCATTTTTTTGCGCCAATTGTTAGGCGGAACTAACCGCTTTCAAAACTGAGATAGAGGTGTGTTACGATGAGATTGAAAAAAGTATTTGCAGGTGCACTTGCGGCCGCTATGCTGGTGCGCTGTGGCAGTCCCGGCCTTCGCTGCGGAAGATGTGGCCCAGGAGAACTCCCTGTCCTCCAGTTACGTCCAGATGAATATTTACGCCGATTTTGAAAAGGCTGCCGTTATTGGACAACGCATCTGAGATTGACGCTGTGACCAGCGCCACCAAGCATCGAAAAAATTTCGTCCAGGCAACCTTGCCGCCGGTTCCTACCATGTCAACGCCGATGGCACCAATATCACCGGCGTTTCCTGCCCGGTCGTGAAAGGTGCTGACCCCGTAACTGAAGAATGCAAAGCAGGTTTTGCCGACAGCTACGCATTTTTTGCATCCACCACGATTGTGGATGCTCTGACAATGGTCAAAAATGCAACATCACCCATGGTTGCTGAGCGGCAAGTTAAGGAACGCCATGAGACTACCGTGGAGGGCGTCACCAGAGCTGAACACCAATGGAAAATGGGGGTTGTTTTCTGATTCACATAGCGTATTTTTCCTAAAGCTACAAGTACGGCCTGCATCATGTGTCATACATTTTCTTGCTTCAATACGGACTTCACTTCAATAAATTTTTCAAACCCTCTTGTGGTTCAAATTCATCCACAAGATGTGGTCGTGTTCATTTTGAACACAGCCACAGAAAGTGGTTGGTTATCACCGTGAGACCCACCACTTCCGTGAGGAAAAGTCCACGAAAGAATTTACCGCCCCGCAACACACCCGATCTATTTTGCCGCCGATTCACCCGACAAAATCCATCGCTATGCTGCGTGGGCGGTATTTTTCTTTATGGGAAACGTACCTTGAAAATTTCATGAGCCGTCCGAACGTGATACCGGCTTTCCAGCCAACGCCGCTGCAAAACAGGGGCAGGAACTTCGTTCGGAGCAACCGGTGATTTCCTTACATGAGCAGCGTACCTCTACTTATTTTTGCACCTTAACAATTCGGAAACATTTAGCCGAGAAACGGTTATTTTGAGCACAGCGGTAGAGGGCAAGAACCGTCCCGTGGCCACAAATTTTCAATTCTTGAAAATGTCCTGTTCCACCGGGACTTCACTTCTTCAATGCGTCTTGCGAGTTTCCGAAATGATCTTGTCTGCGCTTGTCGGGGCAACGCCCCTCCATCTGCTGTCGGACCGCGCTGCCGCTTAAAAGCCCCCGCTGCGCTTGCCCCAACCCCTGCTCATCGTTCGCACCTGATGGTGCGAACAGCAACGGCGTGTCGTGCTTTACATAACTTCACCGAGGAGTTATCGAACAGACAGGAGGTACAATGACCAAAACGAATGTTCAACTAGCCCCTAGCAATTCCCAGCACCACGACACGCCGAACAACAAAACGCACATCATCAAGTTCCGTGTGACAGCGGAGGAAAAAACGTCACTGGAACTCACTTGCAAACTCCTGAATCTCTCCCTCTCCACTTTTATCCGCCGCGCCATCCACAACGTCAAGATCGAGAAAACAGTCATCGTTGCCGGCGGCGAAGAAACCTTGACCGCCGTTTCCACCCTGCTTGCTCAGTGCAGCAAGGTGGGCGGAAACCTCAACCAGCTTGCAAGGCACTTCAATTCCGGCGGTGCAGACACCGAGCAGATCCGGGCGAAAATCCTTGACGAACTTGCAGACCTGACTGCATTCCGGCTCAGCGCCGAGAAAGTTCTGGGTGAACTGTATGGCAACGCTCAAGCATATCGCCTCTAAAAACTCGGACTATACCGCCATCGAAACGTACCTCGTTTATCAGCACGATGCGTTCACTGGAAAGCAACTTCTGGACGAACAAGGCAGACCAAAGCTGCGGGAATCCTACCTGCTCGACACCCTTGAGTGCGGCGATTTCTCGTTTGCAACGGCCTGTCTGCTGGCAAACCGCAAGTATGGTAAGAATACCCAGCATGGTGATATCAAAAGTCACCAGTATATCATCAGCTTTGACCCACGAGATGCAGCCGACAACGGCTTGACCATGGAAAAAGCACAGGCACTTGGCCTGAAATTCTGCGAAGAAAACTTCTCCGGTCACCCCGCCATCGTCTGCACTCACCCGGATGGGCACAACCATTCGGGAAACATCCACGTCCACATTGTGATCGGCAGTATCCGCACACGAGAGGTGGAACGTAAGCCCTATATGCAAAAGCCCCGTGACTGGCGTGAGGGTATGAAGCACTCCAGCACAGCCCAGACCATGCGGCACTTGCGTGTTGAGGTCATGGAACTGTGCGAGGGTGCCGGACTGTACCAGATCGACCTGCTCAACGGCTCGAAAGAGCGCGTGAGCGAAGCTGAGTATTGGGCGCGTAGGCGTGGTCAGTTGAAACTTGACCGTGAGAACGCAGCCCTCACCGCAGCTGGACAGCCGCCCCAGCAGAAGAAGTTTGAAACCGTGAAAGACACTTTACGGAAACAGATTTCTTCAGTGCTGGACCGCACAACGAGTTTTTTGAAGAGTTTTCCGACAGGCTCATGCAGCAGTATGGTATTGCCGTCAAGGAAAGCCGTGGGTGTCTGAGCTATCTGCCCGCTGGCAGAACGAAGTTCATCCGCGCGAAACATCTCGGGGACAAGTTCGATAAGACGGCAGTGCTTGCCACATTGCAGGCAAACGCCGAACGCAAACCCAAGGTACAGTCAAGCAGGATACCATCGGGAAACTGATTGACATCCAGTCGAAGATGACCGAGGGCAAGGGCATCGGCTATAAGCGTTGGCTCACGAAACACAATCTCAAAGTTATGGCACAGACCGTGAAGCTTCTGCAGGAAAAGGGCTTGACCGACGAGGACGCTCTGAACCAGCGCATCACCGAACTGGAAACCAAGTATCACGACTCGCTGGCGGTGGTGAAAGACCTCGAAGGTCGCATGAAAGCCAACAATGAGCTGCGCTATCACATCGCATCCTACACCAGCACCAAGAAATTGTCGCACAGCAGTTAAAGACCGCAAAACGACCCGCAGCCTTTGAAGAACAGCACCGTGCAGAGCTGACAGCGTACCGGGCGGCAGCAGCCTATTTCAAGGCAAACAACACCACCAAGCTGCCCAGCCCGAAAAAGCTGGAAGCCGAGGATGCGCAGCTGTCATCCGAAAAGGCAAAGTTCTACGAGCAGTACAAGGAAGCTAAAGAGGAACTGCTCAAGCTGAAAACCGCAAAGCAGAATGTTGCGTCCTTTTTCCGGGAGGAAGAACAGACGCAGCAGGAGAGATAAAAAGGAGTGCGCGTATGATCAATCTGAAAATTGATCCAGAGTTCCAGTCCCAGATCCCTCCTCTGACCGATGATGAATTCAAGCAGCTTGAAGAAAATATCCTGAAAGAGGGCAAGCTGCTCTCTCCTTTGATCGTCTGGAATAATACCCTTGTTGATGGCCACAACCGTTATGCCATCCTCCAGAAGCATCCTGAGATTTATTTTTCCACTACGCCGCTCCAATTTGAGAACCGCGAAGAAACCATTGCGTGGATTTGCCGGAATCAGTTGGGACGGCGAAACCTGAGTCCCGAACAGAAACGCTATCTGCTTGGGAAGCAGTACGAAGCTGAAAAGAAAGCTGCAAAAATCTTTCGGGGTAATCAGTACACTTTAGCAAAGAAAAGTGGTGGTGCTCACGATGATAACCACCACTCCGGGAAGAAAACCTGTGACCGGATCGCAGAAGAAAACGGTGTCAGCCGCGCCTCTGTTCTCCGTGCCAGCCACTATACACGAGGCATCGACATCGCGGACAACCTCTCTCCCGGCATCAAGCAGAAAGTCTTTTCCGGTGAAGTGAAGTTCACCAACGAAGAAATGTCCAAGCTTGTGCAGGCAAGTGTCGAGCATCGTTCAGATGTCCTTGCTCAAATCCTGCATCCAGAGGCATTGGAAGTGTTGGAATCTGCCAGCGCAGAATTTGAGCCTGAAAAAGCGGAACCCGTTCCCATGCCCACGCCACAAACAGAAGAATTCCGGTGCTATCATGTACCGGACGAGTTTATGAAGGTTTACAAATCCTTGAGCCGTGCGACCGAAATGATGAAAAACTCATGGAAGAAAACGCTCAAAAACAATCCCAGCTATTTCACTGACCCGGAAAAGCAAAAGGTTCTCCGCTTCGCAATGCAGAGACCTGCTAACTACCTGACTGAAATCGAAACCTATCTGGAAAAGCTTGCAGAAGCCCTTGAAGGAGGAAGAAAAGACCGCATAACAGCAGACACCTGTAAGCCATCAACGAGCCCCCAGCCGCAAGTGCAGGGAGGAAAGCATCCGCGCCCTTGCGCCTGATAAAAATTGGAACTTTGATTTTTTTGCCCAGCTTTGCCACGGTGGGACGATCAAAGGAGCGTGCGTTTGAACAAAAAGAAAAAGTCGCCGATGGCGATCATCAAAAACTGGATGGCATATACAAGAGAGGCGGCGGTCAAGGCCGTTTCCGACAGCCGCGCCACGGACAAAAATGCTATCCACGATGTTATACAGCGATTGGATGAGCAGCGACAGCATCAGCGGTACCGCCATAGTGTACAACAGGGGGGGATGGGCATTTCTGCCAGTTTGTTTTTCGGGTTCATAGATCCTCCTTTTTCGGGCAAACAAAAAAGCGTGAAATCGTTGAGGGGTAGCTTTCCCTCAGGATTTCACGCGTTGTAATGGGCCGGCTTTTTGTATTCGTAACGGAAGGTAGTATACCGGAGTTTTTTCAAAATGGCAAAAGAAGAATTTTGAAAAAATCACAGCAGTGCGTTTTCCAGATCGCTCAGCATTTCGCTCAGTGCCTGAATGCCGCCCTCTGCGGTGTACCAGACATTCGGGTGTGCCAGATAAACGACGTGGCCGTTCTTGTAAGCGTCCGTGCTCTTGACCAGCTCGTTTTCCAGGATCTCCTGCGCCATCTGTGCGCCATCGGTGCCAATGGCTGCATCACGATCCATTGCGAAGATGTAGTCAGGGTTCTTGTCCACAATGAACTCGAAGGAAGCCTCGTTGCCGTGGGTCGAAGTGTCGATATTGGCATCCACGCCGATGTTCTCAAAGCCGATCTCCTTGCCGATGATGGAGCAGCGGCCATCGTTGCCCAGAACATTGAAGCTGCCGCTGGTGGTCATGCCGACGATGGCAGTCTTGCCCTCCGCAAAGGCTTTCAGGGCGTCGATGCGGCTGTCAAAATCCGCCATCAATGCTTCCACATGGTCTTCCAGACCAAAGATAGAAGCGATGGTCATGGCGTTTTCACGGGTGCTTTCCACAACGCCCTTTTCGGCGTCGGTCGCAAGGAAAACAACGGGTGCGATCTCGCACAGAGCATCATAGGATTTGGACAGGCGTCCGCCGATAAAAATGATGTCCGGCTCGCAAGCCATGACTGCTTCCATATCGGCTTCCTTGATGTTGCCAAGGTTCGCAATGCTGTCATTGGTGACATAGCTCTGAAGATAGTCCAGAGAGGTGGATGCCGTGCCGACCACACGGTCGCCAACGCCCAGTTCATCCAGAATGTCCAGAGAAGCAAGTTCGAGGATTGCAATGCGCTGCGGGTCAAAGGGCACTTCCACGTCCACGAACTCCTTTGCACCGTTGAACGCCTTGATGGTCACAGATTCCGGTGCAGCTTCCGAGGAAGTGGCAGCTTCGCTGGATGCAGCCACAGAGGATGCCACGGAGCTTGCCGTGGAGGAGGAAGCGCCGCAGGCGGTAAGAACACCCGCTGCACTCACAGCGGCCATAGCGGTCAAAAACGAACGACGAGAGATTCTTCATAAGAATGCTCCTTTTTAAAAAGTACGGAGATCAATAATATATCGACAAAGGCTTGCCTTCGATCTGCATGATCTCAAAGTCTACCTTGTAGATATCGGACAGGTTTTCTTTGGTGATCACTTCCTGCACGGTGCCAAACTTTGCGATTTTTCCATCCACAAAGGCACAGATGTAGTCGGAATAAAACGCAGCATAGTTGATCTCGTGCAGAACAAGAATCACCGTTTTGCCCAGCTCATCGCATAGGCGGCGGACGATGCGCATGAGGTTGGTTGCGTGGTAAATATCCAGATTGTTGGTCGGTTCATCCAGCAGGATATATTCTGTGTCCTGCGCAATGACCATGGCTATATAGGCGCGCTGCCGCTGACCGCCGGACAGTTCATCGATGAACTGCTCTTCAAAATCGCCCAGCTCCATGTAGGCGATAGCGCGGTCAATGATCTCGTTGTCCTCTTGGGTCAGCCGTCCGCCGGAGTACGGAAAGCGGCCAAATACAACCAGCTCCCGGACGGTCAGCTTCATCTGGACATTGTTGGCTTGGGTCAGGATGGCAAGCCGCTTGCTCAGCTCCCGGCTTTTCCAGCGCGTGATCTCCGTCCCCTCAAAATCCACAATTCCGCTGTCCCGTGCAATCAGCCGGGACAACATTCCCATCACGGTGGATTTACCTGCGCCGTTCGGACCGATGAGGGAAAGGACTTTGCCTTTCGGCATCTCAAAACTCACGTCATCGACAACGGCTTTGCCATCGTAGCGTTTGGTGATCTCTTTTACAAACATGGTGTTATGCCTTTCTCTGGGTGAGCAGCAGATACAGGAAATACACGCCGCCGCCCACGGTGATGAACACGCTGACCGGAACCGAGTAAACGAACACCCGTTCCACCAGAAGCTGTCCGCCGATCAGAACAGCCATACCGAACAAAACAGAGCCGGTGATGAGCTGGCTGTGCCGGTAGGTGCGCAGGAACTGCCGGGAAAGGTTGGCAATAATAAGCCCCAGAAATGCCAGCGGCCCGACCATAGCGGTGGCTGTTGCAATGTACAGTGTGACCCCCAGCAGCAGCCGGCGGAGGCTCCGGTCATAATCCACCCCCAGGTTGATGGCCTGCTCCTTGCCCAGTGTCAGAACGTCCAGCAGCGCAAGCTCCTTCCGGAAGCGCAAAGGCGACCAACGCCAGAACCGCAACGGACAGTACCAGAATCGCCGAATTAACATTGGAAAAGCTGGCGACCAGATCCGTCAGCAGCGTGTCGTACTCGTTGGGGTCCATCACACGGGTCAAGGTCGTCTGGATGCTGGAAAAGAACGAGGTCAGCACCGTGCCGATGAGCAGGACGTACAGAACGTTGTGGTTCGTTTTCCGGAACAGATAGCTGTAAATTACGGTGGCAACAGCGCCCATAATGGCAAGGTCTACCGCAAAGGCTGCGTTGGCATTGACTGCCAGAAAGCTGCCCGAACCCGCCACAAAGAACACCGCCGTGTGGATCAGCGAATAAAGCTGGTCCATACCCAGCAGGCAGGGCGTAACGATGGTGTTGTTGATGATGGACTGAAACACGATGGAGGCACTTCCAATGGCAAATGCCGTGATGAGCATGGCGATCAGCTTGGGCGTGCGAATGTGCATGGCGTAGGCAAATAATTTTTGGTTTTCAAAATGGACTCCGACCGTCATATAGCCCGCGCAGGCCAGCAGAACAAGAAGCAGAAGGATCAGCAGGCGCAGATGATTTTTGCGTGTTTTCATGCTGCACCTCCGGTTTTCTTGGTAGCCTTGCCCAGCCGGACTGCCTTACGCCCATGCCGAAGCCGATACAGCAGCAGCCCGACAAACAAGATACTGCCGATAACGCCAACGATCAGCTCGATGGGCAGCTCGTAGGGATAGATCACAACCCGTCCGATCATATCGCAGACCAGCACGAACAATGCGCCAAACAGAGCGGTATCCACCAGCGTTCCTCGAATTTGGTCACCCTTGAACATTGCTACAATATTGGGCACGATGAGGCCGATGTAGGAGATCGAGCCGACCACAACGACAACGGATGCCGTGATCATGGCAGCGATGGTCAGCCCCATGAACAGCACCAAATCATACGGAACGCCGAGGTTCTGAGAAAAGTCTTTTCCCATGCCCACGATATTGAAGTGGTTGGCAAATACAAATGCCAGAATCACCAGCGGTACCGTCAGCCAGACAAGCTCATACCGCCCACGAATGACGGTGGAAAAATGACCGACCAGCCAGCTGGAAAGAGCCTGTGTCATCTCATATTTGTAGGCAAGATAATTGGTAACGCCCATTACGATGTTGGAGAACATGATGCCGACCAGCGGGACCATGACAACGTCCTTGAACTGGATACGCTGGATGAACCAGACAAAGATCCATGTGCCCAGAACAGCACAAACGAAGGAAAAGGCAGCACGTCCCCACAGGGTAGAACCCGGTGCAAACAGCAAAGCCAGCAGAATGCCAAACTGTGCAGAAGAGATCGTTGCGCCTGTGGTGGGCGAAACAAACTTGTTCATGCAGAGCTGCTGCATGATAAGCCCCGCCACGCTCATGCCGATGCCTGTGCAAAGGATGGCCAGCAGACGCGGCAGGCGGGAGATCAGAAAGATCTCCCATGTTTCCACGTTGCCTGTAAACAGGTCAGAAGGCCGGATGTCCAGCACCCCGACAAACAAAGAACAAACCGAAAGAATCATCAGCAGAACGCCGAGAAAAACAGTGGAACGATGATTACGAATGAAAAGCCCTCCCTTAAATTAGTTTGAACTAACTTTATTGAAAAAAAAAGAGAGCGCCTGTGTGTGAAGAAACTGGTCTTACGTGTTCACACACAGCGCGTTCTGTTGAAGGGATTATATCATAGGGCATTGATGGGTTTCAAGTGGCAAACTCCCACGAAGGTTTTACATGGCAAACCGCCATGCTTTGTTAATTCCTACAAAGTTGCTCCGATTTATATACGCACCAAAAAGTATAGGATTGAATTTCAAAATAGCGGTCTTTTTCGTTGAGGAGGAAATCAGTTCAGATAGTCGCCCACAGGTGCAGCGTTGTACTGCTTGATGATCTTTACTTGGTAAAAATCACCACGCGGCTTCAGTTCAGAACGCTCAGCAGCCGTCCGCCGGCTTCCTGCCGCGACTCCCCAAACGCCACCGCCAGCTCCTCCTGCAGGACACGCTCTACCATCTGGTAAAAGTACGCATCCATGGCGTTGATCTTTCGGCCGCGGCTTTGCTGCTGGGTCTGCTTTTGCCCCAGCTCCTTGAACAGGGTCAAATACTGGTAAAAATCGTTGGTGTGCAGCAGTGCCTGATAATGTTCTGCCAGCGCTGTCTGTACCCCCCGCCGGGATAGGCAGCTTCTCCGCTTTGATGCGTGCAAGGTCGGCTTCCGCCTGCTGTGCCGGGGTCACCGGGCGCAGCGCCGCTTCCTTTTCCGTGGGGATATAGCTGCGGTCGTGGGAATCCGAAAAATAGGGCCGGAGGGTGTAATACTCTCTGGCGGACTCATCGCCAAACTTCCGCAGCCCGACGCCTTCCACCTCGTGCACTCCCAGATTTCCGTAGACTACCAGCGCTCCCGCCTGAAACCGTGACATGGTATTTCCCTCGTTTCCTTGTATGGAAAGGCTGCAAAAAACAGACTTTCCAGCGTACTTTTGCTTCCACTTTATTGTACCACGGCCGGGCGATGAGCTTCAAAGGGCATCTTCCACAAAGTTTGCCTCGTGCAATCTGCGCAGAATGCCCAGGTCAAATCTTGTGCAAAACTGCCTTTGCAAATCCCCGGCGGGCAGGCTATAATCATTTCGTACAACGAGTAGCACTCATGCGTAAAACCGGTTGCATGAGGGCTGCCCGTTTTTTTTTTATCGCAATTTTTTGCAGAAATGACTTACAAAACTGCATATTTGCGATATGCAGTTTGCGGATGTTGTCCGGGCATTGAAAGCGCAAACTGCAATGTTTGCCCCAAAATGGAAAGGTAAAGGTGAATCCCATGGAAAGTTCCAATCAATTTCTTGGCACGGAGCGCATCGGCAAGCTGATGCAAAAGTATGCGATCCCGTGCATTATTTCGCTGCTGGTGGGTGCGCTGTACAACATCGTGGACCAGATCTTTATTGCCAACGCCAGCTATCTGGGCTCCTACGGCAACGCCGCCAACACCGTCGTGTTCCCGCTTACGGTGGTGGCGCTGGCCATTGCGGTGATGATCGGTGACGGCTGCTGCGCCTTTTTGTCAGCATCAGCCTTGGCCAGAACGAAGTTCCCAAGGCAAAGCGGAGCGTCGGCAATGCAGTGGTCATGTGTCTGGTCAGCAGCATCGTGCTGGCCGTGCTCTATCTGGTTTTTGCGGACGCCATTCTGGCTCTGTTCGGCGGAACGGTGAACGCCGAAACCTATCACCACTCGCAGGAATATTTCTTCTATATCACGCTGGGCGTGCCCTTTTATATGTTCGGGCAGGCCATGAACCCCATCATCCGCGCGGATGGCAACCCCCGGTTTGCCATGATCTCCACCCTTGCGGGTGCGGTGCTGAACATCATTCTGGACCCCATCTTCATTTTCGGCTTCCGCTGGGGCATGATGGGCGCGGCAGTGGCTACCGTGATCGGTCAGCTGGTCACGGCAGCGCTGGCAGTGTGGTATCTGCTGCACATGAAGATCATCCGTCCTGGAAAGGGCGATTACCGGCTGAAAGGCTCCATCTGCGGCCGCACCCTGACCCTTGGCATCACCAGCTTTCTCTCCCAGATCAGCCTGGTGGCGGCCATGGCAGCCATCAACAACATGATCCGCAAATACGGCGCACTGGATGCCGTGTTCGGTCAGGAGCAGTACGCCCAGATCCCCATGGCGGTGGTGGGCATCGTGATGAAGTTCTTCCAGATCGTCATCTCCATCGTGGTAGGCATGGCAGCCGGCTGCATCCCTGTGGTGGGCTTCAACATGGGTGCAAAAAGCCCGCTCGTGTGAAAGAGCTGTTCACGAAACTGCTGCTGGCAGAAGCCACCGTGGGTGCCGTTGCACTGGTGCTGGTGGAGCTGCTTCCCCCCGGCAGCTCATCGCCCTGTTTGGTGCCGCCAACGAGAGCGTTTACTACACCGATTTTGCCGTGAAGTCCTTCCGCATCTACCTGTGCATGATCATTCTGGCCTGTGTCAACAAGGCGTGCTTCATCTTTTGCAGGCCATGGGCAAGGCAGCGGAATCCACCGCCCTGTCCATGGTGCGTGAGGTGGTGTTCGGCGTGGGCTTTGCCCTGTTGCTACCCCGGTTCTTTGGGCTGGACGGCGTGCTGTACTCCATGCCCATGTCGGATATCCTCACCTTCCTGATTGCAGGCTATCTGATCTGCAAAACCTACCGTGAACTGAGCACGAAAGGAGAAGTCTAATGGAAAAACGCATCATCACCATCAGCCGGGAATTTGGCAGCGGCGGCAGAACCATCGGCAAACTGGTGGCAGAGCATCTGGGCATCCAGTGCTACGACGCCGAACTGATCCAGAAACTGGCTGCCGAAAGCGGCTTTGACGAAAACTACATCAAGGAGGCCGGAGAGTATACCCCCGGCGGCTTCCTTTGCTTCCGCCTTCACCAACCGCAGCTTCGGCCCCACCAACGAGGACCTGCTTTGGAAGCTGCAATACCGGATCATCCGGGAGCTTGCAGAAAAAAAGAACCTTGCGTCATCGTAGGGCGCTGCGCCGATTTTATCCTGCAGGACCGCACCGACTGCCTGAAGGTCTTTGTCCACGCCGACATGAAGTTCCGGGCTGACCGCATCGTGCGGGTCTACGGCGAGCGGGAGAAATCTCCCGAAGCTCGGCTGAAGGAAAAGGACAAGCGCCGCGCCGCCTACTACCGCTTCTACACCGATATGAACTGGGGCAATGCCGCCAACTATCATATTGCACTGGACAGCGGGGTTATCGGCATTGAAAAAAATGTGATCTTCTAGCCCATGGTTCCCGGTTACGTTTTTCAAGTATCTCTCTGGGTCACCGTTCAGAATCAAATCTGCATAGCCAAGCGGGTCATTGTAGATGAGATAATCTAACTCCGACCTCTGCGCCATGGTCACGTCCAGCGCATCCTCGACCCCAGTGGAGTCAATAGAGATCTTTCTCCCATCCCGGAGAGTCAGCTCCACGCAGCCGGTGTCCATGTTGAAATGGCAAGCTCTTTCATCGTACTTCATGTTTGTGTCCTTTCCGCCTTACGGCACCTTTACAGTTGTGACTTTTGTTATACGGTCTCTTCTGATAAGGTTTTGGACACACAGCCGTCGGAAGAAGGAGCCTTCATTTTGCTTTCCGAAGAAAACAAAAAATCCGAACCCTTCTCCTATCGAGAAAAGGTTCGGATTTTCATGGTTTGGTGCGAGTAGTGATACAGCATTTTTTGAAAACCATCGTAGTACAATTTGTTTTTGAGGTCATCGGATAGCAACGTTTTCAGAAAGGAATAAATTTCCAAGTTCTGAAAAGATATGGAACATCGCCGTTTGTAAATCGTTAACCGATTTTGATGTAATATACACCCCATCCATAACCGGATACACGTTTATGGCACACTTTTTTCTTTTGGATTGCTTCTAGTATTGCCGCATGAAACTTTAACATGAAAATTCCGCAGGTATTGACAGAGTGTTCCATCTTACTTTTAGTTCCCATAATATCAATCCAGCAGACATATTCATTTTGGGTTTCAGGAAATGCCGAGTCGGTTACATAAGGCACAACAATCATCTCCTTTTATCTTATTCTATCTATTTTTTTCAATTATGCAAGTCTTTGTTGGAATGTACCATCAATACGGTTTATTCTAACCTATCAAGTACGCGCAGCGTTCACTTCTCCCATCACCGGGAGCAAATGAACGCTGCTTTTTTTTGTTTACAACGAAAGGAGGTATCCGTGAAATGGCAGTGTTTCGGGTAGAAAAGAACAGCGGCTACACGGTCATGTCGAACCACCACCTGCGGAACAGGAACTTATCCCTGAAAGCCAAAGGCTTACTCTCCCAAATGCTCTCCCTGCCGGAAGATTGGGACTACACCCTGCAAGGGCTGGCTCGTATCAACCGGGAAAGCATTGACGCGATACGGCAGGCCATCCGGGAACTGGAACAGGCAGGCTACATCCAGCGTTCCAGAGAACGGGACGAGAAAGGGCGGCTGCGCGGTGCAGACTATGTGATTTTCGAGCTGCCGCAGCCTGTTCCTGCATCGGTTTCACCTACATTGGAAAATCCAACGTTGGAGAATCCCACGCAGGAAAACCCTACGTTGGAAAATCCAATGCAATTAAATAAAGATAAACTAATTACAGAAAAACAAAAGAAAGAGGGATTAAATACCGATTCCCTTCCTATCCATTCCCCAAACCCCTTGCCTTTGGACGAGGACGAGACAGCGGCATCGCCGCCGGAACGGACAGGAAGCCGAAAGGAAGCGGCCTATCAAATCTACCGGGACCTGATTTTGGAGAACATCGAGTATGACACCCTCATCCAGAATCCCCGGATAGACCGGGAACAGCTGGACGAGATCGTGGACATCCTGCTGGAAACCGTCTGTACCAGCCGCAAGTCCATCCGGGTTGCCGGGGACGATTACCCGGCAGAACTGGTCAAGGCGAAATTCCTGAAGCTGGACAGCCATCACATCGAGTTCGTCATGGACTGCCTGCGGGATAACACCACCAAAGTCCGCAACATCAAGCAATACCTGCGGGCCATGCTTTTTAACGCCCCCAGCACCATCAACAGTTACTATGCGTCCCTTGTGGCGCACGATATGGCACAGCCCGATTGGGGCCGCCCGCCCAACACCTGACCGAAAGGAGTACCCATCCATGAGAACACTTTACCTGCGGCGGCTGGTGGTTCCACCCTAGCTGCCGCTTTTCCGACTACCTGCCAAGGAGGAATGCTGAATGCAGGAAGAAGTCACCCAGAAAACCATTGCCCTGTCCATGAAAACGGGCAAACTCACGGTCCAAGTGCTGCAAGCGGCCCTGAAAAAGTATTTGCAGCACCGGGCCAAGGGGACCAAGCTGCACCACGGCAAGCAAAGCCTGAAACAGCTGAAAGCCCACGGCGCGGCCCTGACCAACATTGAAGTCACGGAGGCGAACATCGGGGCGTTCAAGCCCTGCGCCAAGAAGTACGGCGTGGACTTCACCTTGCGTAAGGACAAGACCACCCAGCCGCCCCACTACATCGTGATCTTCAAGGCCAAGGATACGGACAATCTGGAACAGGCGTTCCGGGAGTTCACAGCCAAAACGCTCTCCAAGGAGCAGCGGCCCTCTATCCGCAAGGTGCTGGCAGCAGCCAAGCAGAAAGCCGCCCAGCAGCCGAAACGTGCGAAGGAAAAAATCAAGCAAAGGGGGCTGGAACGATGAAGCCTGAACTGAAAAAGCTGCTGGTGCTGAATCTGCCGTATCTGCTGTTCGTGTACCTGTTCGCCAAATGCGGGCAGGCGTACCGTCTGGCGGCGGGCGCGGATGCTTCGGCCAAGCTGCTGCACCTAACGAGCGGCATCTCCGCCGCCTTTGCAAACCCGCTGCCCAGCCTGCATCCGTTTGACCTCTGCGTTGGCGTTGTTGGTGCGCTGGCTGTCCGGCTCATCGTGTACAGCAAGGGCAAGAACGCCAAGAAGTACCGCAAGGGCGAGGAATACGGTTCTGCCCGGTGGGGGGCACCGCCAAGGACATTGCCCCCCTACATCGACCCCAAGTTTGAAAACAACATCCTGCTGACCCAGACCGAACGCCTGACTATGACCGGGCGGCCCAAAGACCCCAAGACGGCCCGGAACAAGAATGTGCTGGTGATCGGCGGCTCCGGCAGCGGCAAGACGCGGTTTTACGTCAAGCCCAACCTCATGCAATGCTTTCCCACGTCTGATTATCCCACCTCATTCGTAATCACAGACCCGAAAGGCACACTGGTTCTCGAAACAGGCCAAATGTTCCAGCGGGCGGGCTACCGAAAATCGGATTTTGTCCGGCAGTACAAAAAAGTTCTTGTGTAGTGATATATGCTCAGTGACTTCTTAATCATGATTTTGTCATGGTTAGTGAAGCAATCACTTAGAGTATTTTTGTTTCAGGAGGTACAGCCATGAGAAATGAAAAAATTACCCCACTGTACGAGCGCCTGAGCCGGGACGATGAGTTACAGGGCGAGAGCAACTCCATATCCAACCAAAAGCAGATGTTAGAGGATTTTGCCCGCCGGAATGGGCTGCCCAACCCTACGCACTTTACCGATGATGGTATCTCAGGCACCCGTTTTGACCGCCCCGGATTTTTGGCGATGATGGAGGAAGTGGAGGCAGGGCGTGTAGAGGCAATCGTCATCAAGGACATGAGCCGGTTGGGGCGCGACTATCTGAAGGTCGGTCAGGTCATGGAGGTTTTGCGGCAACGCGGTGTTCGTCTGATCGCCATCAACGACGGTGTGGACAGTCTGAAAGGCGATGACGATTTTACCCCATTCCGCAACATCATGAATGAATTTTACGCCCGTGATACCAGCAGGAAAATCCGTTCTGTGTTTAAGGCAAAAGGTATGAGCGGCAAGCACCTGACCGGCACTGTGATTTACGGCTACTTATGGGACGAAAAACGGGAGCATTGGCTGGTAGATGAGGAAGCCGCCGAAGTGGTACGCCGTATCTTCTCCCTCACGCTGGAGGGATATGGGCCTTATCAGATTGCCTGCAAATTATCCGCAGATCGGATTGAAATTCCCGTCGTACACCTTGCCCGCTTCAACGAGGGTGTGAACCGTTCAAAGCCGGTCAAAGACCCCTATGGATGGGGATCATCTACCATCGTGAACATTTTGAAAAAACGAGAGTATTTGGGGCACACCATCAATTTCAAGACCCGCAAGCACTTTAAGGACAAGAAAAGCCACTATGTTTCTGAGGACGAGTGGACGATCTTTGAGAATACCCATGAAGCCATTATCGACCAGCAGACCTTTGATCTGGTGCAGAAAATCCGCAGCAATGTACGGCGTTATCCAAACGGCTGGGGCGAAGCAGCTCCCCTCACAGGCTTACTCTATTGTGCCGATTGTGGCGGCAAGATGTATGTCCACCGCACCAACAATGGCAAGCGGATTTCTCAATATACCTGTTCCAATTATACCAAAGTTCCGTGTGGGACACTATGCCTTACACAACACCGTATCAATGAGAGTGCTGTTCTGACATTGGTTTCCGACACACTCCGGGCTATCGCTGAATATTCGAGAAATGACCGGACGGAATTTATTCACACTGTTCAGGAGACGCAGGTTGCTCAACAGAGTGCCGATATATCGAAAAAGCGCAGGCGTCTGGCTACTGCCCAAAAGAGAGCCGGAGAACTGGAAAAACTGATTTGCAAAATCTATGAGGATAACGCCCTCGGCAAGCTGCCGGATACACGATATAAGGCGCTTGATGCACAGTATGCCAAAGAGCAGGACGCACTTGAGATTGAAATTGCGGAGTTGGAAAAGGCTGTTACCGGCTATGAGCAGAGCCAGAAATCAGCAGAGAAATTTATAGCCCTGATTGATAAGTACGAGAATTTTGACACGCTGACAAATACCATGCTCAACGAGTTTGTAGAGAAAATCCTTGTCCATGAACGCTCCCGAAAAGGCAGTCAGGATACCACGCAGGAAATTGAAATCTACTTTAATTTTTTAGGACGCTATATTCCACCATCCTTACAGCCGGTTCCTTTAACCCCAGAGGAACAGGAAGAATTGCGGAAAAAAGAAGAACGCAAGGACAGGCTTCATCAGAACTATTTGAAGCGGAAAGCCAGCGGCGCACAGAAACGATATGAGGACAAAATCAAGGCGAAGAAAAAAGCGGAAATGGACGCTAAGAAAGCCCTGATCCGGGCTGAGGATATGAAAAAAGGTGTTTTTTCTACTATCGGGCAGCTACCAAAAGAAGAACCGCGCAAAGGCAGCATAGCAGCCAGCGCAGCAGTCTAATCATCACGGAGCAAAGGAGCATGAATATGAGTAAGTTGACTTACATTCGTTGTGGAGATTATGATATACCCAACCTAAAACTTTCTGAACAGCCGGAAACTTCTATCGGCAAGTACGGCAGGATGCGAAAGTCCTACCTGAAGGAACACCGTCCTATTCTCTACAACCAACTGCTGATGAGCGAGAAACTGTATCCGCACCTGTTAGAGATTGATCGGACAGCGCAGGAGCGCGTGGACACCATGTTGCCTCACATGATGGAGGCTGCGGGTGTCACTGAGGAACTGAAAGCCTGTGATCCTATGCGCTGGGTAGGACTGATGAACACATTAACGGCACAGATTGAGGAAATTTTAATCAGGGAACTGATTTGCAGTTGAATGGGAGGTGTGGGAAATGCTGACCTTTGAAAAGGTTCTGGAAGTGTTTCAGGCATATCTGGATGATGATCCTCTGTATGAGGTGGTGCAGACCAGCCACGGTTATACATTGATGGCATGGGAACCTCACCGGAATGACTGGTACAGCGCTGAAATACAGAAAACTCCGGAGGATTTGCGAAACGCCTTGCTGGATACATACGCCAACTTTCTAGAAGATAAGATTACCGGAAATGACCGCGATCTGACTGTGACAGAAACCGGAGAAATCCAGCAGAGGTGCCGGGAACTTTGGGAAAAGTGCCGGGAAACTTGATATAGAAATGCCAGAAGGAGGCCGCGATTATGCGTCCTCCTTCTGCTTCGCAGTCTGTTCCATTTTGAGCGCCCCGTCTATGGCACCTTCGATAATCGGCAGGTATTCTTCAGGGCAAAGCTTCAGCTTGTGGCTGACTCGTTGCCGCTGTTCGCTTTCTTCCCGCATGATCTCCGGGTTAAAATACCGTTCCACGGGAAGTCCGCAGACCTTAATCAACTGGATCATCACAGGCAGGCTCGGAATCGCACCTTGATTCTCAATGTTGGCAAGATACCGCCATTCAATCCCAACCATTTCTGCCAATGTTTTTCGTGCCAGACGCTTTGCCTCTCGTGCGGCTTTGACATCTGCGCCGAAGGTTTCAAAACCGGGACAATCTTCAACTTTCGCCATATAACATCACCCAGTTACATTGTATAATTCATACTTTGCCCGTGGAATGTTGCTATATGCAGGTTGGTTGAAGTTTATAATTCACATTCCGTTTCTTGCATTGTTCGAGAAAGAGAACTATAATGTACTCTGTGGAGGTGCGAAATGGACTATATGACATTGAAAGAGGCCGCCGAGAAATGGGGCGTGACACCTCGTAGGGTAAATTATTATTGCGCCGGAGGGCGTATCCCCGGCGCTGTGAAAATGGCTGGTGTTTGGCTGCTCCCTAAAACTGCGGAGAAGCCGATTGATGGCCGGACAAAACAAGGAAAGGAACTGCGCCATGAATAAAATTTTGATTATAGATGATGACAGAGAACTGTGCGCTTTGATTAAACGCAGCGTACAATCGGAACATATAGAAGCCGATTTTTGTAATACCGGAAAAGAGGGCTTGCAGAAATTAAAAGAGCAGGAGTATCAGCTTGTGGTGCTGGATGTGATGATGCCCGGTATGGATGGCTTTGAAACGCTGGAAGAAATCCGCAAAGAGAACAGCCTGCCGATTTTGATGTTTACATCCAAAAATGACAGCATTTCTAAAGTGCGGGGCTTACGGGCCGGGGCGGACGATTATCTGACAAAACCGTTTGATATGGACGAACTGATTGCCCGTATTGCGTCCCTCATTCGCCGCTACACTCGCTTTAATCAGCAAGCCGGAGCCATGCAAAAACTGGATTTTGACGGATTGCAGATTGACCTTGAAAATCGTTCTGTTACGACGGCAAATGGCACTTTTGAACTTCCACCAAAGGAATTTGATCTGCTCCTGTACTGTGCAAAGCATCAAGGAAAAATTTTGACAAAACAGCAGATTTATGAGGAAGTTTGGGGCGAAGAATATTTCTATGATGACAGTAACATCATGGCGATTATCAGCCGGCTTCGTAAAAAATTAGAAGTCAATCCTTCCAGTCCAAAGTATATCCAAACGGTCAAAGGGATTGGCTACCGCTTTAATAAGGAGGTGTAGCTGGTATGGAAATCATCGTTTTCTTGTCCATTGTGATTGCTGTTGTGGCTGTGCTGACTTCCATCGTTCTCGTTCGGCGCGTAAAAAAACAAATCGCAGAAATGACCGATGTGCTGGTTGATGTGAAAAACGGAAATGGCAACCGGCGTATTTTGTCTGCAACAAATGAACTGACAGCACCTCTTGCCTATGAAATCAATGAGATCGTTGTGTCCTATGAAAGCAGACTTTCGATTGTACGGCAGACAGAAGAAACCAACCGCCAGCTTATGACGAGCCTTTCCCACGATGTTCGGACACCCCTTACCACGCTTATCGGGTATCTTGACGCTGCACATAAAGGGCTTGTTACAGGGAAAGATCGGGATGATTATATTGAAATCGCCCGTCGGAAAGCCCATGATCTGAAAGAATATATTGATGTGCTCTTTGACTGGTTCAAATTAAATTCCAACGAGTTTGCTTTAGAAATCCAGAGCGTTGAGGCCGCAGAGCTGACAAGAAATATCCTGATTGACTGGATACCGATTTTTGAGGATAAACAGGTTGATTATGACATTGATATTCCCGAACAGCCTGTCCGGGTAAGATTGGATATGGACAGCTATATGAGGATCGTCAACAATCTCATTCAAAATGTAATCGCTCACAGCCATGCAGACAAAATCAAAATTGTCCTGTCAAAGAAGGAAAATAACATGGAGCTGCTGCTGGCGGATAATGGAGTGGGAATTGAGAAAGAAGATTTGAAACACATATTTGAACGGCTTTATAAGTGTGATAAAGGACGCTCCGAAAAAGGCAGCGGACTTGGTCTTTCTATTGTCCATCAGCTTGTAGAAAAGATGGGTGGAAGCATAACAGTTGAAAGCTTTCCGGGAGAAGGAACTGAATTTATGTTGCTTTTTCCTTTGGAGATTTAAGCGGGTTCCCGTCTTTATGGCGGGAACCTTTGTCATTTTTGCCGGATTTCAAATTGCAAGGTTAATGCAAGGTTGCGGCAAGGTTAATGCAAGGTTGGCGTGATAGAATACCTTACAGAACAGGAGGTTTTGAATATGGATACAAATTACATCATTGAAACAAAAAATCTGACGAAGCAATACGGCTCACAAAAGAGTGTGGCTGACTTAAATATCCATGTGAAGCGTGGGAGAATTTATGGTCTGCTGGGCAGAAACGGAGCCGGAAAAACCACTACCATGAAAATGCTGTTGGGCTTAACGAAGCCGACTTCCGGGGAGGTCAAAATCTGGGGGAAACCCTTGCAGGGGAATGAAAAGAAATTGCTGCCCCGTATTGGTAGCTTGATTGAGTCTCCCGGCTTTTATCCCAATCTGACCGGCACAGAGAACCTGCGTATCTTTCTTTGCCTGCGGGGCGTACCAAACAATCATGCCATCAAAGATGCTCTGG
>VOFC01005772.1_pt1 | contig 33971 bp, 60 predicted proteins | sample 5384161 | NCBI WGS metagenome assembly VOFC01 (sample SAMN12384722, study PRJNA508395) | human gut metagenome | isolation source: healthy gut B | host: Homo sapiens
GCAAGTACATCCGTAAGGAACGTTACAGTGGCTCCTGCACCAGAACCTTCTACATGTAGGCGACAGTGTAAAACAGGATGACATTAAAGCCAAATTCGAAGATGGTACTCTGAAGCTTACCATTCCGAAAGAGACTGCGAAACCTGCCGTTGAAGAAAGAAATATGTCAGCATTGAAGGCTGACATGTAATCTGTGCCTGATGGCACACCAGAACAGCTAATCCGTAGCGGTGTCGAAAGGCACCGCCACCCTAAATAAATTATAGAAAATAATTTTTTTATTCCACAAGGAGGAATGACTATGTTGATGCCGAGTATTTTTAATGATAACTTATTTGATAACTTTTTTGATTTTCCGTTCTATGATGACAGAGCAGAGCGTCAGGCTGAGAAGAAACTGTATGGACATCATGCAGCAAATCTGATGAAGACTGATATCAAAGAGAAAAAAGATGGCTATGATCTGGAGATGGATCTTCCGGGATTCAAGAAAGATGAAGTCAAGGTTGAACTGAACAACGGTTATCTGACCGTCAGCGCAGCCAAAGGTCTTGATGAAGATGACAAGGACAAAGAGACCGGTAAATACATCCGCCGTGAGCGTTACACCGGTTCCTGCCAGAGAAGCTTCTATGTTGGCGATGATATTACCGAAGAGGATATCAAGGGCGAGTTCAAGCATGGTATCCTGAAACTGTTCGTGCCGAAGAAAGAAGCAAAACCGCTGTAGAACAGAAGAAATACATTACCATTGAAGGTTAATGAGAATATCCCAAAGTAATTTACATTACTTTTTCCCTATAGCATCATTCCATACAAAATACCGGAGGGCTTGCCCTCCGGTATTTTTTCTTATCATATATTTATTTATTTTCAGCATCCGATAACCGATACCAATATGCGTCTGTATATATTGAACTTCCTTTTTTATCCGCTTCCAGCTTCTTCCTGAGTGTTGCCATGAACACACGAAGAGATGCAACATCATTTTCTGAGCTTCTTCCCCACACTTGTTGCGTAATGTGTGAGTCAACACTTTTTCCCATATTACGTGATAAAAAGGCACAAAAGTTTATACTCAATAGGGGTCAAATGAAGTTCTTCTCCTCTTAAGAAAACACAGCCTGCTGTATAGTCAATTTTCAAGTTCTCCATTGGTAAAAACTGCGCTTTCCTTTCCATCGATCCCTGGTTGACAGACAACCTGCGTTGCTGCTACTCGTATCCGCGCAAGCAACTCTTCTACAGAAAATGGCTTGGTAATATAATCATCCGCCCCGGCATCCAATGCCTCTATTTTGTCTGTATCTTCACTTCTGGCGCTGACTACAATAATAGGAAGATTCGACCATGTCGAATCTTTTTATTACTTCACCCCCCTCCATATCTGGAAGTCCAAGGTCAAGCAACACAATATCCGGATTGTGAGAAGACGCTTCCATAATCGCTGATGCGCCGTTTTCTGCGGTTAAATATTTATAATCATGAGTTTTCAACGTAGTTACGATCAGATTTCTGATCGGGCGGTCATCTTCTACTACAAGAATAAGAGCTTTATTCATTTAATATCACCTCACTTAATGGTAATGCAAACGAGAAAAATGCAGCCATGCGGATCGTTGTCTTCTAATTCCATTTTTCCCCCGTGTGCTTCCACAATGGACTGACACAATGCAAGTCCCAATCCAAGACTTCGTTGACTATCCGCAATATTGTTCCCTCCTGTAAAAACATTTCGAAGATATGCGGTTTTTATCTCATCTGAAATTCAGGTCCATTATCTTCCACACTGATCCACGTGCTTTTTCATTTTTCTTCAGAGCTCTTATTGTAATTGTCGAACCAGAAGGGGTATATTTTATTGCATTGTCCACCAGATTAACAAGAACCTGAATAATAAGTCTTACATCCATTCTCGCAAGAAGCAGGTTCACATTCTGTGATGATCTTGTAATCATCATGCTTTCGGCTGATATGACGCAAAGCTTCCGTAATCACTTCGTCCATAAGCTGATCCGTAAATTTAAACTTCAATCTCCCGTCATTCAGTCTTGTAATAGACAACAGATTCTCAACTACACCTGTGAGCCACTCTGCGTCATCATAAATATCCGTATAGATCTGCCGTCTTGTTCCTTCATCCAGATATTTTCCATTACTGAGCAGCATATCCGCATTCCCTGGATATTGAGCACAACGGTGTTCGCAGATCATGTGATATGGCACGCAGCAGATCAGCCCGAAGCTGTTCATTTTTTGCGATCACTGCATTTTTTTCTTTTTTCTTCTGCGTTTCTGGCATTATCCATGGCAAGAGCGCATTCGTTAAGCACAGACAGCAAAATACTGTATTCAAACGAATCCAATACATTTTCTGAGCAGGAACACCAACGACTCCATATACTTGGTCTCAATACGAATCGCCAGATACAGGCATTTCGAATTTTTATAATAATGCGTTGTTGCTCCTGCTCGCTTTTTGTTCGTATATACCCATCTGGCAATCTGCTGCTCATCCAATGTCAGATAGGACTGGTCTTCCGCTTTTTCTTTTCGGAAAACAGATGTCCTTCTGCCAGTCTCCCATTTACTGCAGCATACGCTACAATGCTGCGGTCAAACAGACGTGCCAGCTGTGTACATGTGATCTCAAGTATCTCCTTCTGGCTCCTCGCCTTTTGCAGCAGACGATCCGTGTCAAACAGAATCTGCGTGCGAAATGCCAGCTGTGCTGATAGTCTGGCATGCATTTTCAATTTTGCAGCCAGTGTCCCTGTCAGCACAGATGATATCAGCATGATCACAAATGTCACCGGATATCCACTGCATAGGTCTGAAATGACATCCCTTGGCTCGGTGAGAAAAAAAAGCAAAAAAAGAAAGACACTCATGACAGAACCCGCAACACTGCATAGATATCCATCTGTCAAAATTGAGGTAAGCAATACCCCAAGAATATAAATGGTCACAACATTGGCTTCTGAAAAATGAAATTTCTGAAACACAAGTCCTATGAATGTACAGATGAGAAAGATAAGAACCGTCAGAAAACACTCTTTTATCGATGGCTTCTCCACATGCAGGGGCAAATGTCCTTTTCTGTAATTTTCTGCTTTCACCGTATCAGGTATAATATGAATATCGATATCAGGGACAATATCGATCAGCTTTTCAGTCAATGTTTTTCTGCTGAAAAAAATAATTCCTCTTCATACTGCTCTGCCCGATCACAATTTCAGTAACATTGGACAGCTGTGCATACTCTGATATCTGCAATGGAACATTTTTCCCATGTGTCATTACAATCTCTGCTCCTAGTTCCTCTGCAAAAACGAATATTCTCATCCAGCCTTTCTTTATCTTCTGACTGATCCTTGCTCCTGTCTGCACATATAAAGCAGTAAATTGTGCCTGCAATGCATTTGCCATTTTGGAAGCGGTAAAGATAATATTCTTATTTGATGGAGAGGATGACAAACATACCAGAATATGTTCATTCTCTGTATTTACATTCATGTTCTCTTCCGCCTTTTCCGGATATTAAACAAATTATAACATGTTATAAAAGTCTCTTCAAATATGAAAATACTTACGGATCGCTTTATATTCACCAAGAACCAACAACGTGATATGCTCCGTGAACATCGTGTCTGCGGATATATTGATGCTTATTTTCCCATTGCTTTTCATAGCAAATATATTAATGTTATACTTCTTCCTGATATCAAGCTCGCCGATCGTTTTTCCCACCCATTGCTCCGGGACTTCCACTTCAAAGATGGCATGTGATGCGTCTACCTCCATATAATCCAGGATATAATCGTCAGCATATCGGATAGATGCCCATTTTGCCACCTGCTTTTCTGGATAGATCACGCTGTCGGCTCCATTTCTCAGAAGGAATTTTTCCTGAACATCGCGTTCTGCTCTTGCAACTACCAGCTTCGCACCAAGTTCTTTTTAATAAAGAGGTCGTTTCAAGTGAATTCTGGAAGCTTCCACCAATTGCTACAAAACAGATATCATAATTTTCTGATTCCCAGTGATTTCAGATAGTCTGCATCTGTACAGTCACCAATCTGAGCGTTTGTGACAAATGGCAAGACCTTTTCTACCCGTTCTTCATTCAGATCCACTGCCATGATTTCATGTCCCATCTGGTTCAGTTGTTCTGCCATATGTCTCCCAAAACGTCCAAGTCCAATCAACAAAATATTTTTCATAATCTTATTCCTCATCTTTCTAGCCTACTGTTATCTTTTCTATCGGCAATTTCGCATTTTTCTGTTTTTGTCCGAAAACATTGCATAAATTAATGTAAGACCTCCTACCCTGCCAAGGTACATGAGCAGGATTAAAATACTTTGGGATATTATATGCAGATCCGGTGTGATTCCAAGTGTCAGTCCAACTGTGCCAACCGCAGATGCCGCTTCAAAGAGGCAGTTTAAAAGAGGCTGGTTTTCACAGATACTGATGGCAACTCCCCCACAGAGGAATAGCAAAACATACATCATAGCTACCGTTGACGCATTTTTTATTGTCTGGCATTCAATTCTGCGGCCGTAGACTCCAGCATCTTCCTTATTACGGAATGTAGCAAATGCATTAAATACTAATACTGCAAATGTTGTCGTCTTCATTCCTCCTGCTGTTGATCCCGGAGACCCTCCGATCAGCATCAGTAATATCATAATTGCTTTCGAAGGCTCTGTCATAGCAGCCAGATCTGCCGTATTAAATCCGGCTGTTCTCGGAGTAACTGACTGAAAGACAGACATCAGAAGTCGTTTCCCATCGGTAATTCGCTGAAATCTTGAAAGAAAAAGAAGATTGCAGGAAGAAGGATCAGCCAGACAGTCGTAGTAAGAATGACTTTTAACTTTGCATCCGATAACGCTTCATCTTCCATTTGTTTATATAAATATCATCCCAGGTCACGAAACCGATTCTCCCACTATGATCAACAGCATAATTACTATATTGATCAATGGGTCTCCCATATACCCTGTCAGAGATACAAATGTGTGATCCTTGGTTCCCAATATATCAAATCCTGCATTGCAAAATGCAGATATTGAATGAAATACAGCCATCCAGATTCCTTTGAAACCAAATGTTTTACAAAAATCCGGTAGTAAAAAGCAGCGCACCTGTCGCCTCAGACAACAATGTTCCCCAGTAAAATGAATCTGGTGAGCCTGACAATCCCTCCCACTTTAGGAGCTGAAATCGCATCCTGCATAGTGCTTCGCTGCATAAGGGAGATTTTTCTTCCCGATAAAATGACAACGGCAGCTGCAACTGTCACAACTCCAAGACCACCAATCTGAATCAGCGCAAGAATGACCGTCTGACCGAAAAATGACCAATAACTGCCCGTATCCTGTACAACGAGTCCTGTAACACATACTGCTGATGTTGATGTAAACAATGCCTCATGAAAGGATGTTGCCACTCCTTCTGCAGATGCGACCGGAAGCATCAGCAGAAACGCCCCCAGCAGAATCACTCCTGCAAATCCCAGAATAATCACCTGAGATGATGTCAGGTGTTTTTTCTATATATACCTTCTGTCATAATGAGTGTTATCTCCTGTATCTAGAATATCTCCTCATTATAACGATTATAGTTCAAAGATTGTGTTAGTATCTTTCCTGTCGTATTAAGATTGTATAAAGAAAAAATGCTGAAGGAGCTCACTCCTTCAGCATTCTTATATCCCTATCTCTTATCCCACTGCAAATGTCATCTCAGCAGTCACAGCCACTTTTTTTCCATCTACGGTTGCTTTCGCAGTTCCCATACCGATGGGGCCTTTCTGCTTGATGATCTCAAGTTCCAGAGTCAGTACATCGCCCGGAACTACTTTCCGTTTGAATTTTGCTTTTATCGATGCCGCCAAAGTAGACGGTCTTTCCTTTGTTTTCCGGCTGGCTTAAGATGGCCACTGCACCAGTCTGTGCCAGTGCTTCCAGGATCAGAACACCCGGCATTACCGGTTTCCTGCGGGAAATGTCCGTTAAAAAATGGCTCATTGTAGGAGACACATTTTTTACCTACAGCACGTTTTCCCGGCTCCAGCTCCTCGATCCGGTCGATCAGCAGAAACGGCTGACGATGAGGGATCGTCTCCATGATTTTTTTAATATCCATTACCATATGTATCTATACTTCCTTTCCAGATCGCATTCTGTCCGTCACTACCTGCCGTCTACTCTGCGTATTTCTTTACCAGAATACTTGCATTATGTCCGCCAAATCCAAGAGAGTTGGAAAATGCATACTCCAGATCCATCTCCACACCGTGTCCCTGTACATAATCAAGATCCAGCTCCTCGTCTGGATGTTCCAGACCTCTAGTCACATGAACAAAGCTCTTCTTCCATCTCTTTGACACAAGTAATAAACTCTACTGCTCCTGCTGCTCCAAGCAAATGTCCGACCATAGACTTTGTTGAATTAATCTTAATATTCTTAGCATGCTCACCAAATGCCAGCTTGATGGCTCTTGTCTCAAAGAGATCATTATGATGGGTACTGGTACCGTGGGCGTTGATGTACATAATATCTTCCATAGCGGCACCGGATTCTGAACTGCCCACTTCATGGCATTGGCCGCACTCCATACCATCTTCCGCCGGGGAAGTGATGTGATAAGCATCGCTGGTAGCACCATAACCAACCACTTCGGCCAGAATCTTAGCGCCTCGCGCCTGAGCATGCTCGTGTTTCCAGAACAACCACTCCTGCACCTTCTCCCATGACAAATCCGTCGCGATCTTTATCGAACGGAATGGAACAACGCTCGGGTCTTCACTTCCGGACAGAGCCGTCAATGCTGCAAAGCCAGCTACGCCGATCGGACAGATACAGCTCTCGGTTCCGCCTGCCAGCATCACGTCAGCATCTCCCACCTGAATGCTTCTGTAAGCTTCTCCGATCGAATGGGTTCCGGTCGCACATGCAGTCACTACATTGAGACTCTTACCTTTCAGCCCATAATCGATGGAAACATTTCCTGCTGCCATATTGGAAATCATCATGGGCACCATCAACGGATTCACACGATTAGGTCCTTTTTTCCACCAGCTTGGTGTACTCTTTTCCACTACCTGAAGACTTCCGATACCTGAACCGATAGAACAGCCCCACGATAAAGGATCTTCTTTGCTCATATCAAGACCGCTCTGCTCCATAGCCTCTTTTGCTGCTGCCACTGCATATTGGGAAAACGGCTCCATTCTCTTGGCTGCCTTGAAATCCATAAACTCCTTTGCTACAAATCCTTTTACTTCTGCAGCCACGTGTGCTTTGTATTCTGCAGCATCAAACTTGGAAATGATTCCAAATCCATGATTTCCAGCTTTAATATTATCAAAATACTCTTTTACATTCAATCCTAAGGGGGTGATCGCACCCATACCGGTAACTACTACTCTTCTCATCCGATTGCCATGCCTCCGTCTACGCTAATGATCTGTCCTGTAATATAGGACGCTTTTTTTCTGATGCCAGATAAACTGCCATGTTTGCAATATCCTCCGGCTGGCCGAAACGACCCAGCGGAATCTGTGCAGATCGCTGCCTCACGCACCTGCTCCGGCAGTACCTTTGTCATATCGGTATCTACAAAACCCGGGGCAATTCCATTGACCGTGATTCCACGGCTGGCAAGCTCACGGGCCATAGTTCTGGTAAGACCGATGATTCCTGCTTTGGATGCAGAATAATTGGCCTGGCCTGCATTTCCAAGGATTCCGGATACAGAAGTAATATTGATGATCCGGCCGGAACGCTGTCTGAGCATCTGACGGCTCACTGCCTTGATGGTATTAAAGCAGCCTTTCAGGTTTGCGTTGATGACTGCATCAAAATCTTCTTCCGACATCTTCATGATCAGATTGTCTCTGGTGATTCCGGCGTTATTTACCAAAATATCCAGATGTCCGTAAGTCTTGATGATCTCTTTGATCATGGCATCCGTATCTGCAGTGTCTGCTACATTACACTGATACACGCAGCCGTCTGCTCCCAGTGCTTTTACCTCTTCCAGAACCTGCTCAGCCCGTTCTTTCGAGCCATTATAGTTGATCACAACAGTCGCTTTCTCTGCTGCCATTGCCAGTGCGATGGCACGACCGATCTTTTGCCGCACCGGTGATCAGTGCAACCTTTCCTTCCAGCATCCTTATTCTCCCTTCACTGCAGCCACAACTTTTTCAAAAGTCAGCCATATTTTCAATATTGTACATGGTTACATTGCGGCTGATCTTTCTCATAAATCCAGAAAGTGTTTTTCCAGGTCCCATCTCAATAAATGTATCCACTCCGTCTGCGATCATTTTTTCTCCACAGACTGCTGCCAGCAGACACTGGGAGGATACCTGTCTGGCAAGCAGTTCTTTGATGTTCTCTGTGGATGTCACATAGTCAGCAGTTACATTTGTAAGATAAGGAACCTTCACATCATGAAGCTCCACATTTTTAATTCTTCTGCCAGTTTCTCACCGGCTCCGGCAAGCATCTTTGAATGGAAGGGACCGCTCACATTCAGTTTGACAGTACGTTTTGCACCTGCTTTTTTCAACTTTTCTGCCGCAGCATCTACTGCCTTCTCTTCTCCGGTGATCACGATCTGCCCCGGGCAGTTGTAGTTGGCAACAGACACGATTCCTTCTACTTCCTCGCAGGCTTTCTCGATGATCTTGGCATCAAGACCGAGAACTGCTGTCATAGCTCCACCTGCAGGAACTGCTTCCTGCATATAGATACCTCTCTGTCTGACTACCCGAAATGCATCTTCCAGACTCATCACACCGGAGGCGATCACAGCACCATACTCCCCAAGGCTTAAACCTGCATTCATCAGACTGAATCCCCTGTGTCTCCACTGCTTTCAGGATCGCAGCCTCCACAGCCAGCATACAGATCTGGGTATACTCTGTCTGGTTCAGTTTATCATTTTTTCTTCAAAGCAAAGTGCCGGGATGTCAAGGCCGGATGCCTTGGAAGCTTCCTCAAACACTTCACGGCATACCGGAAATGCCTCATAAAAATCTTTTCCCATGCCAACATACTGAGCACCCTGTCCCGGAAATAAAAAAGCAATTTTACTCATATCCTACCATCCTATATTTTGAATTTCAAACTATTATTCTTTGAGAAAGGCCGCAGCGCATACTCTGGTGCACAGCGGCCCTTGTCTCGGCAGCTGTCTGAATCCTGTTTATGATCTGACAGCTCTTATTTTATTTTCAGCAGTCTTTCTGCCTGATCCATCACTTCATCCACGATCTCCTGACAGCTCTGTCTCTTTGTGATCATTCCGGCGATCTGTCCGGCAAGTACAGAACCATTATCCACATCACCTTCCCACAACTGCCTTGCGAAGGCCTCCCAGAGTCAGGATTTTCCAGCTGTTCAAAGGATGCTCCCTCTGCTTCCAGCTTCAGGTATTCACGGGTCATCTTGTTTCTTAATCCCCGAACTGGATGTCCATGGCTTCTTCCAGTTACCTCAGAATCGATATCCTTTTGCTTTCAGGATACGATCCTTGACTTGTCATGGATCACACACTCATCAGCCACACAAAAACAGTGTACCCATCTGAACGGCCTCTGCACCCAACATGAATGCAGCCGCCATTCCACGGCCATCCCCAATACCTCCGGCTGCGATTACCGGAATCTGTACTGCATCAACCACCTGCGGAACCAACGTCATAGTTGTTGCCCTGACCGATGTGTCCACCGGATTCAGTTCCCTCTGCAACAACTGCGTCTGCGCCCACACGCTCCATCCGTTTTGCGAGAGCTACAGATGCAATTACCGGAATCACCTTGATACCTGCAGCTTTCCACTGCGCCATATATTTCTCCGGGTTTCCTGCTCCGGTCGTAACCGCTGCGATCTTCTCCTCCAAGCTGTGCGATATCTTCTGCAAACGGACTCATCAGCATGATATTTACACCAAATGGCTTATCTGTCAGTTCTCTTGCCTCGTGGATGTAATTTCTGACCACATCTGCCGGTGCATTGGCTGCTCCGATGAGACCGAACCCGCCTGCGTTGGATACTGCAGCTGCCAGGTGAGATTCAGCAACCCATGCCATTCCACCCTGGATGATCGGTTTTTCAATTCCCAGAAGTTCTGTTACTCTCGTCTTCATATCTGTTTCGCTCCGCCTGTTCTTACTCTTCTACACCTTTGGTTTCAGATAATCCATAACTGCACCTACAGTTGTCAGTTTCTCAAGATCCTCACTTTGGGATCTCTACATTGTACTCTTCCTCAAGAGCCATTACCAGTTCAAACAGATCCAGGGAATCAGCTCCCAGATCATCTTTGAAGGAAGTCTCTGCAGTAATCTCTGCTGCATCTACATTTAACTGATCTGCTACCATTTCTTTCATCTTCTCTAACATGTTCGTATTCTCCTTAATCTTTCATTTTCATTTTAATCATCTTAAAAGGCATTCCTGAGGATCGCCTTATTTATTTTGATATTCAAAGTATATGTTCCACATCTACATTTGTCAAGCATATTTTTGATTATCAAAGTATTTTGCGAATGGCGCGAGTGAACTGAACTGCATGAACTGCACTACACTTCCTTACCACTTAATCACACAAGCGCCCCAGGTAAGACCTGCTCCAAAGCCAGACAGTACCAGTGTATCGCCTCTGTTCAGTTTTTCCCTGCTCATCAAGCTGTGCCATCAGGATCGGCAGACTGGCGGCGGATGTATTTCCGCACTCATTCAGGTTCATCGGAAATTTTTCTTCCGGCTGTCCCAGTCGCTTCGCCACCGACTGAATAATACGGCAGTTCGCCTGATGCAGCAGATACAGATCCACTTCCTCCGGCTTCAGTGCTGCTTTTTCGAGTGCTGCGTCAATGCACTGCGGAACTTTCCGTACCGCAAACTTAAATACTTCCTGACCGTTCATCTTCAAAAAGCCTTCCTGACCTTCTGCCTTGCAGACTGGATTGCCGTTAGGTCTTCCCTCACAGGAAAGTACTTCCCATCTGGATCCATCACTGCCAACCTCATGTGCCAGAATTCCGGCTTCTTCCGTAGCTTCCACGAATGCCGCGCCTGCCCCATCTCCAAATAAGATGCAAGTTCCACGATCATTCCAGTCAACCAGTTTGGACAAGGTCTCCGCTCCGATCAGTAATGCATTCTTATACATGCCGCTTTTTACACATGCATCTGCCATATGAAGAGCATATAAGAATCCTGAGCAGGCCGCATTGATGTCAAATGCCACTGCCTTGTCTGCTCCGATCAGTGCCTGTACCCGGCATGCCGTACTTGGTGTTACTGTATCGCCGCTGATAGTTGCCACGATCAGAAGTTCTACTTCTGAGGGGTCTGCACCTGCCCGCTTCAAAGCTTTCTCTGCAGCAGCCGCTGCCATGGATACGGTCGTTTCTTCTCCTGCCAGATGACGGGCACGGATTCCGGTTCTCTCCGTGATCCATTCGTCACTGGTCTCTACCAGTGTTGCAAGATAATCATTGTCCGCCCGAAAAGCAGGCAGACTGTATCCTGTTCCTGTTATTCTTGTATTCATGTTGTTCCTCACAAATTTATTTTGATTATCAAACTATTTGACTAGAGTATAGATGGAGAAACAAGATTTGTCAATGAGAAAAATATTAAAACTTGCTGAACTCTACTGAGAAATAATATATATAATCATTGTACGAAATATATTCCTCATTTGTAACATCATCTATGGCGAATCCACTGATGCCATCTTTTCCATAGATAAATGCCACCACGCCCTGTTCCGTATCATACTGAACTGGTGTCATCTCTTTGATCTGTGTTGCTGAACGTCCATAATATTCTGCTCCGGCACATTTTCCAGAATCGGCATCATAGGCTGTACATTTTGAATCAGAATCCGTCAGAACCGTCTTGATCTCAAAATTGTCAAAATCCGGTATGAGTGCTATGATTCCTTCCGGCGAAGTCTCCATCTCATCGCAAGTGATCCCAAAAATCTCTTCTTTGGATACCAGTTTTCCGAACTGATATTCTGACACATATATGGTCAGTTTCCTGCATTTATCTTTTGTTGAGTACCGAAACAGATAAGCTCCGTCCACACCTGATAAAATCTCAGCTGTCTTCATCTCTGTGCTGTTCCGGTCAACTGGCATCATATAATTTCGCGGCTGACTTAAGCGCCGGAATATCATGCTTCCAAGAACAGACACCAAGGACTGTGATCAGAAGCATCACAGCAATAATCACCTTCAGATTTTTCTGCTTCGCCTTACTGTCCTTCGCCACCTGAATCAGATTGTCCTCTGCTATTTTGACAATATTTTCTTCGCTGATATCTTCTCCTGCAAGAAATTCATTCATGCTGATTCCCAGTATCCCACACAGTTCCATATAGACAGATACATCCGGCAGACAGATCCCTCTCTCCCATTTGGAGACAGACTTATCACTCATTCCCAGCTGTTCCGCAAACTGCTTCTGAGTCAGTCCCAACGCTTTTCTTTTTTCCGCGATATATTTCCCAATTTTTATAAGATCCATAGAATTACCTCCCTTGTCTAAGGTAAGTATATCCGTTCAAGGCTATAAAGAACACCTCCCGAGAGTAGAATATAGGAAATTTATCCTTCAAATACAGGATATTTCTTCTTATCCTCCTCTGTGATCTTCCGCATAACTTTGCAGGGATTTCCAACAGCGATGACACCCTCCGGAATATCTTTTGTTTACCACACTTCCTGCACCGATGATTGTATTACTTCCGATTGTCACACCTGGCAGCACAGATACATTGGCTCCGATCCATAATCATCACCCACTGTGATCGGCAGTGCGATCTCCAGCCCCCGACTTCTCTGTTCACTGTCGATGGCATGACCTGCAGTGGAAAACACACAGTTTGGTGCAATAAAAACATTATCTCCAAACGTCACTTTCGCGCAGTCCAGGATCGTTACGTTATGATTGGTATAGAAATTCCTTCCTACAGAAATATTTATGCCATAATCACAATAAAATGGTGCCGTAACCACCGGCATTCCTTCCATCTTTCCAAGTATCTTCTTCAAGAGTTCCTGCTGCTTTTCGGTATCCGATGGTCTCAGGTTATTGAATTCATAGCATAGATCCGCACAGCGTGTTCTCGCTTCTACAATCTCCTTGTCATAATTTGCATCATACAAATACCCTTTTTTGAGCCTTTTCTCTTTCTGTCATAATACCGTTCCTCCGTACATTTTATCTTCTTCTGCAAGTTTTTGCTCCTTCTGATATTCTACTGGTTCTTTTATTGACTTTTCTGAAATCATCTTCTCATATATCGCATTTTTTCAAGCTTTGGAGAATTTGCTGTCTGATTCCGCGGTGATTGCCCAATCTATGACAGATTTCTTTCACAACTCGCCTGCTTTTGGGCATTTTTTCATATCCATAATGTCTTCTGCTGCCCAATTCCCTCTTATAATGAATAACACTTGAAGCCATATACATGTTCCAAAGTGTTACTGCAAATATTTCAGTGGATTCACCTGAGTTCCATTCACAAGGATTTCAAAATGTACATGAGGTCCGGTGCTTCGACCGGTGTTTCCACTCAATGCGATCTTCTGGTTCTGATCGACTTTCTGGCCTGCGGATACCAGAATCTTGCTCAGATGACCGTAGCGGGTCTGTTTGCCGTCCGGATGGCGGATGGTGATACAGTTTCCGTATCCTCCGGACCAGCCTGCGCTGACGACGGTACCGCCGCAGGACGCTCTGACTGCAGTTCCCTTCGGCACAGCCCAATCAATTCCTTTATGCATACGTCCCCAACGCCACTTGAAAGTGGAGGTCATGGTTCCTCCCGTGATCGGCTTAATATAAGTCGGAGGTGTCTGTGTACCTCTCTCCACAATCTTCGGCACTGGATCCACCATGACATTTTCTGCGATCATTTCCTGATCCGTCTGCGCATCGTTCTTGTATGTGGTCAGCATGGTCACCCTCATGATGTCCTGCCACCTCTTCCTGCAGGACTTGTGTCTGTGTGGTGTACCAGCTGTCATTATCTACATACTGAGTCTCTGCGTAATAATCTTCCTCATAGGTTGTCTGCACCTGTCTCATCACAGACAGCTCTGGCTCCGGCACACTGATAATGATCTCATCGCCCAGATGCAAAGTTGCGTCTCTGGTAAGTCCCGGGTTCAGCGCCAGCACTTCATCCACATAATATCCGCGGCTGTTGGCGATCACAGAAAGTGTATCTCCAGACTGTACCTCATAAGTCTGATTCTTCTCTTTTTCCTTGGTCACTTCATCAATAGCCGCATCCAGAGAGGTCAACTGATCCGCATCAATATAAGCTTCCGAAATCTCGACTTTTTCAGCAAAATCCAGTGCCTTCAGGCCATCACCCTCCGCAATCTCTTCCTTCGGTGTCACCTGCACTGTAAATGCGTTTAACTCGCGGCTGGTATCCGATACCACCTGTACCTGGAACAGTCCATCTGGATCATTTGCCGTCAGTGCTGCTTCCAGAAGCTGCTGTACCTCGTCCATGCTCGCCAGATTGATGGTAAATTCGTTGACCTTCACCATGTAATATTTCTGTTTTGCAGTCTTTACTTTTTTCCTGCAGCAGATCATAGATCACCTGCTCCAGCTGCTCTTCCTTCAGAGTGCTTCCGAACAGCTTCGATACCCGCTGAAAAGCTGCACTCCACATTGGCCAGTACCAGTCCCTCAGTCTCCCTGGCGATCTTTGCTCTGGCATTCAAGAATGCCTGATCCACTTCCTCCGGATCAGCCACTGCACCAATGACCTCACCATCCAGCAATACCTCACTATAGGTGGTTTCATTTCCCAGCGTATTCCCCAGGATTGGTACACAGAATAACATCAGCATACAGCATCCGATACCCCAGCCTGCCAGATTTATCTCGAATTTCCTTCCGAATAATTTTTTGTATTTTTTCCTTTTCCGCATGTACTTCTTTTCTTTCCCTTGTTCTTTGGCCGGAAGACTTCTTCCGGACAGAATATCCAAAACTTCCTGCTTTTTTCTCTAATGTAAAGTACTCTCCATGAGAGTAAGCGATAAGCCCTGCCTGATTCAGTTCAAATTTGCCCTGTTCGTTCAGATACTTATCTTCAATCGTCACATTGGTCACTTCCTGCCAGGAACAGATCATGACTTCCCAGTTCTTTGATCTCTGTCACTTTACATTCAATGTTTACCGGACTCTCAGCGATTCCAGGTGTTGCAATGGTTCTGGATGAAGAAATGGAGTCAGATGCATCTCTGCAAATTTGTCCACATCTCTTCCAGAACGAACACCGCAGTAGTCTGCCGCACGCACCAGATCCTTCGTAACCAGATTGATCACAAACTCACCGGATTCTTTTAAAATATGATGAGAGTATCTTTCTTTTCTCACAGAGATAGATACCATGGCCGGTGAAGAACAGACGGTTCCTGCCCACGCGATCGTAATGATATTAGGTTTTTCATCCGGAAGTCCGCAGCTTACCATTACTGCCGGTACCGGATACAGCATATTCCTGGTCTCCAATACTGTTTTGCCATGTTTTGATACTCCTGTTCTGATTCTGTCCTGATTTTTTGACAACATTTTTATTTTAAGCACTGAAAGCCCATTTGACAAGGAAAATCACGGTTTTTTTACACTTTTTTTCATAAAAATCCCCCATCTGGAAATCTTTCATTCCAGACAGGAGATTTCTTATAATAAAGGATTCTTTGTGGCCTTAAGCAACATACTCTTTTCAGAATATTTTCCAGTGCAGATCCACTGCTTGTGTGACAGCGGTACCACCTGCACATTATTCTTTCTTCGCCTCATCCACTGCCGTTTTCACCATTTTGTGAGATACAGTGTTGGTAAAGAGGATGAACAGATCCGGTGATCCCATCTGTTTATCCATGCTGGCTGACATCTGCGTGAATACTTTTGCCTTACATTTATTGACATACCATACGGTCATGTCCACCCACGATAACAACACTCATGAAACGGTTCCTCCTATTCTACTAGCACGCGGCTAATTGTTTTCCAAGTTCCACTAATTTTGCTTCTGTTCCATCATCCGGTGCATCTGCACAGATGGCATCCTCGCCTCCGATCACATCAGCTCCTGCATTTTTCATCTGGTCAACCCAGTTCCGCATCCACTCACCGTCTCCCCATCCGTAGGATCCAAATAATGCAATCTTCTTGCCGGATGCGAATTTCTCTACTTCAGCAACAAATGGTTCCATGGTGCCTCTCTTCCAGCACTTCGTCACCCATTGCCGGACAACCAGTGCAAATGCGCTCTCACCTTTGAGCTCCTCTGCGTTGAAGCCGTCAACCGGAACAACCTTTGCAGTGGCACCTGCTGCCTCTACTCCTTTTGCTACCATGTTTGCCATTGCCTCAGTATTACCTGTCTCGCTGTAATAAACAATTACGATCTGTCCCATTTTAAGAATCCTCCTGTCTTTAATATGCCTGGCAACTGATCTCACACAGACTGCTGCCTGCGCTCAGCATCTGCAGTACCATGTTCCGAACTGCCTGATAGAGCTGAAATGTCTTTTTGGCTCCTGTCTCATCACTGTATACCTTCCAGTAGCCAGAGCAGAGGAAATCTTTTCCTTCATGTTCAATGAATCCTTTCACATCACTTAACGGATATCCAAGAAGTGCACCCATCTCATGCGGAAATTCAGCTCTTCCTTCTTTGTATTCCGTAAACCGTTCCGCCAGCCTTGCAAGCATCTGGTCAAGTGTACATTCTTCTGTCTGATACCCATAGGATTTCAGAAATTCTCCTGTCCCCGGCCAGAGAAGCAATGCTTCCAGTCTGTCCTTCCGGTACAGAAGCCAGATACTTTTCTGTTCTCCCCTGATGGAGACAGATCCCATATTCCAGGAATGTCTTCCATCTCCAGAAACCGCTCTTCTTCCTCTTGTAAGAATCAGAAGATTGGATGGCTTCACATCCATAAGAACCGGCATGAACACTGATTCGCAATACTGTTTCCAATCATTGTCTCCATCATCTCTTCCTCCGATCCTTTTGGTTAGCTTATTCTAATTAGTCGCCGCTAACTTATAGTAGCAGATTCCATTAAAAAGCAACCATGCAGCTGATAGATTTTATCAACTACATAGCTGCCATGATTTAGTTTCCCAGATTTTCACAGATATATGCAAGAAATTTCTCTGCTTAGCTGTTAATTCATCCCTTCTTTCGCTTCACATATCCAAGTATGATCCGATCCTTCTCCTTTGATAGGAATCTGCCGGATTCGTCTGCCCATCTCCCGCAGGCTGTCTCCACAGGCGGAAATGCTGCACAGATCAGTTTTGCTGACTAACTCAAGCAGCACATCCCTGCTATTAGTCATCAATGTCTTTCCATGAACTCTGTGATACTGATAGTCTTCCTTCCCATGCACCAGTTGAATCGAAAACATATCCTGGTCTGCATCCATCTGAATCAGTTTGATCTCCGCAGTTCTTTTTGTTGCTCACCGACTCTGCCCCATATAACGGACTCTCCGGTCCTGCCAGTAATACAGGCGAACGTTTCCCGATCTCCGTAAATTCCAGCCGCTTATGAGTCAGCATCTGCAGAAGCGCTGTCTTCTGGTTCTGATCCACCAGAAGGAATCCGATGTCCACTCGATGGTGATGGACCATGCGCAGGAGTTCTTCTGCATTACGCTCCATATATTCCACATGAAGTCCTTCTTTTACTTCCTGTGCATAAAATGTCCGAAACAGATGATTCAGCTCATCATCCGGTGTCACTGCAATCTTCAACATCCGGATGTCCTTTTCTTCCCGCACATGCTGGATCTTGCCGGAATCTACCAGGATCCTGCAGGCATATTCATATACCTTGCGTCCCTCTTCTGTAGCTTCCACACCTCTTGCGTTTCGCTTGAGAAGCTGCATGCCAAGCTCTACCTCCAGAGACTTGATCGTTTTGCTGATATGCGGCTGCGTTGTATATAAGAGCTCTGACGCCTTCTTAAAACTTCCATTGTCAATGCTGACAACCAGATACTGAAGCTGCTTAATATCCATATTTCTCCCCCGTTCTCCACGTTATACAATAAAAGACCTGCGCATACGCGCAGGTCTGATCTTTTCTATACACGGACAAAGACGAGATGCAGGGATGGCTGCCTCGTTTATTGATATGTCTATGTAAGAGTTCTTATCTGCCGTAAGAAGCACTTATTCCCTGCAAGCAGTTCTCCTGACTCCAGTTCACAACCATTACAGTCCTTCCCAGACCTCTCCGGTCCAGTGGATCATCTATAACGGCTCCCTGTCACAGTGGCGGGGACCGGGATTCACACCGGTTTCTCTATAAATCCTTTCGAACTTGCAGTACCCGGAATCTATCATGAATTCGTCGTCGTTTTCTTTTATTTCAACTATATAGAAGTTTCTCCGGATTGTCCACCTTTTTTTCCTGTCTTTGTGTAAAAAAGAGACTATGGATCACCCATAGTCTCTCTTTGCGCATTATTTATTTCAGAATCACCTGGTCTATGTCCTGTACATTATGATAGCCCTTCTGGCGCAATGCATAAGTCAGTACCCGGTTCCATTCCTCAGCATCAAAATCTACTTCATGATGATTTTTCAGAATCACACGGCAGCCATTGATCGGATTCTGCGCAGATCGCCCAGTCAGACGATATGGAACATTCGTCTGAAATACGCCAAGCTCTGTCAGAGCATTTACCATCCGGTATACCGTTGCAATTCCAATATTCTTATCACGTTTAGAAGCCTGATAATAGATTTCTTTTGCAGCTGGTGCAGTCCTGTTCAAATACAATGTCAAGAATCAGCCTGCGCTGCTTCGTGATCCGCATGCCACGGTTCCGAAATTTCTCCAGGATCATATCCTTTTCACGTGTAATCCGAATCAGTTTCGTCTTGCACTTGGAGCATCCTCCGCATCCTCCTCCGCAGCTTCCACAGCTCTTTCCATTTTTCTTATCTTTCCAGATACTGCGTGCAGCTGCTACAACTATTGCCAATACAACAAGTCCTACAACCAGTGTTCCCATTTTTATGCCTTTGCCTTTACTTTTACATTGAGAGTTGTTGCTTCTTTATACGGACGAACCAGCAGCCAGATGAACAGTACGATCAGTGCAATTGCAACGATCAGCCATGGAGTGTATACACCATAGAAGATAGCGCTTCCAACCCTGATTGATCACCAGAGATACGCAGTAAGCAAGCAGACACTGATATCCAATTGCAAACCAGGTCCATTTTGCATTGTTCATCTCTCTCTCTTGATAGCTCCGATCGCTGCGAAGCATGGTGCACACAGAAGGTTGAATATCAGGTAAGCATATGCTGCAACTGCGGTGTAATCCTGGGCGATGCTGCCCCAGAACTCTGCACCATCCTCAGCAACTTCCTCCTAATCCATACAGAATGCCAAAGGTACCTACTACGTTCTCTTTTGCTACCAGACCAGTAATCGCTGCCACAGTAGCTTTTGCATTGCCGAATCCCTGCGGAATGAAGATCCAGGAGATCGCATTACCAATCGTTCCAAGGAAGCTGTTTGCAAAATCCTCTACTGCGCAGTAGCTGCCGCCCTCAAATCCATAGGTAGAAGTATACCAGATAAAGATGGTAGATGAGAAGGATAACCGTACCGGCTTTCTTAATAAAGGACCATCCACGCTCCCACATACTTCTTAATACGTTCAGTACTGTCGGTACGTGATAAGCCGGAAGCTCCATAACGAAGGGAGCCGGATCACCGGCGAACATCTTTGTTTTCTTTAAAATGATACCGGAGCAGATGATTGCTGCGATACCAACAAAATATGCACTTGGTGCAACCCACGGAAGCACCGTTGAAAATAGCGCCTGCGAACAGGGCGATAATCGGAAGCTTAGCTCCACACGGAATGAAGGTTGTTGTCATGATGGTCATACGTCTGTCGCGTTCGTTCTCGATGGTTCTGGAAGCCATGACACCCGGTACACCACATCCGGTACCGATCAGCATCGGAATGAAGGATTTACCGGAAAGACCGAACTTACGGAAGATACGGTCCATGATAAATGCAACACGTGCCATATATCCGCAGTCTTCAAGGATAGCCAGGAAGATGAACAGGATCAGCATCTGGGGCACGAAACCAAGTACTGCGCCAACACCGGCTACGATACCGTCAAGGATCAAGCTCTGCAGCCATCCGGCACAGCCAACGCTGGTCAGGAATCCTTTACTGCAGGAGGTACGATCTCGCCAAACAGCACATCATTGGTCCAGTCAGTTACGAAAGTACCTACCGTCGTTACAGACACATAATATACCAGCCACATGATCACTGCAAAAGATCGGAAGGGCAAAGATACGATTGGTGACGATCCGGTCAATCTTATCAGATGTGGTCATCTGTCCTGCTTTTTTGCTTTCTTGCAGCATTTTCCGATGATGGAAGAAATGTATACATAACGCTCGTTGGTGATGATACTCTCTGAGTCGTCATCCATTGCTTTCTCTACGCCATCTACAATACTGTCAACATCCGGAGCACTCTTCATCTGCTCTTTGATCTTATCGTCACGCTCAAACAGTTTGATTGCGAAGAAACGTTTCTGCTCTTCTGTAACCTCGCTGCCGATCTTAGCCTCGATTGCAGTCAGAGCTTCTTCGACTTTTTTATCAAAGGTATGTACGATCTGCTGTGCTTTGTTAGCCTGTGCAGCCTGAACTGCCGCTTCAGCAGCCTCTTTTTACTCCAGTACCTTTCAGTGCAGAGATCTCAACAACCTTGCATCCAAGTACTTCGCTGAGTTTGTCAATAAAGATCTGGTCACCGTTTTTTCTTAACAACGTCCATCATGTTGATCGCCATGACAACCGGGATTCCAAGCTCCAGCAGCTGTGGACAGATACAGGTTTCTCTCAAGGTTAGTTCCGTCTATAATGTTCAGGATCGCATCCGGACGCTCAGATACCAGATATCCTCTGGCTACAACCTCCTCCAAAGTATATGGAGACAGGGAGTAGATTCCTGGAAGGTCCATGATCACTACATCAGAATGTCCCTTTAATTTTTTCCTTCTTTTTTTCTCAACCGTAACACCAGGCCAGTTACCAACGAACTGATTTGCGCCGGTCAGTGCATTGAACAGAGTGGTTTTACCACAGTTTGGATTACCGGCAAGTGCAATCTTTTAAAGCCATTTTTTCCTCCTCATGGTTAGCAGATTCTAACCTATATTTTTAAAAAATAAGCTGCTTTTACGCAGCCTTCATTTGCAGTTTTTTTCCTTACTGTACTTCGATCATCTGAGCGTCAGCTTTTCTTAAAGACAGCTCATATCCGCGGACCGTTACTTCCACCGGATCTCCAAGCGGTGCTACTTTACGGACAAACATCTGTGTTCCTTTGGTGATTCCCATATCCATGATCCGACGTTTCACAGCGCCTTCTCCATGAAGTTTGACAACGGAAACAGTCTTTCCAACAGCCACTTCTTTTAACGTCTGCATTTTGTTCTCCCTTCCTTATGTCGTTTTCGTCAGGCAACCATGATCTTGGACGCCAGTCCTCTGTCCAATGCGATACGAACACCCTTGACGATCAGAATCATTCCCCAGGTGTGTCTCCGACACATTCAACTTCTGCGCCGGGGCAAATCCAAGATCCTGCAGATGACGCAGTGTTTCATCCTTTCCGCGAAGAGTCTGTACTGTGCGCTTTTCTCCAATACTCATCAGTGCTAATGCCATCATGTTCCCTCTTTTCTTCATTTTAGTATGTGTATTGAAAACGACTTATCATTTACGTTTTCCATATTATATAGTTATACCTAATTATTGTCAACTAACTTTTGAAAATTTTTCTCATTTTATTGATATTTTTTCTCAACACACGAAAAACATAAGAAAAACAGGCTATCCAGCGGATAGCCTGTTTTGAAATTTTCTTATTTACATCTGTTGAAGTACAGTTACAATGCTTGGAATTAGCTGTTTCTTACGGGATACAAAGACCCTTCAGAACGATATCTTCCATATCCGAAGGAAGCTGGAATGCACTCAGGATCACTCTCTTGCTTTCTCGCCAAAGCAGAGCAGTTCTGTGTCTTCCTTTACAATATTGGTCAGCATGACGTAGCACATCTCCACGCCAAGACCATCGAACCTTTTCTTCCAGATATGGTATGAGCTTCTCCTTGATCTCCTCCAGCTCGATAGCATTCATGCTGTTGATCTGAGATACCATGAACCCGTGGTCACCCACCTGGAATTTCTTCTTATCCTGATTAAAGATCTCCTTCGGTATCCGGGAACTCATATCACTTCCGGCGCTGAACATATCAATGGCAAATTCCTCGATCTCCACACCACAGATCTCAGACAATTTCTCTGCTGCCATCCGGTCGATGGACGTACAGGTCGGAGATCGGAACATCAACGTATCGGAAATGATCGCTGCCATCAGAAGACCCTGCAATATTCTTTCGGAATCTGCACTCTGTTTTCCTGATACATCTGATATATGATCGTTGCCGTACAGCCTACCGGCTGATTACGGAAATAAACCGGTTCCAATCGTCTCCAGAGTTCCGATCCGGTGATGATCGATGATCTCCAGAATATCTGCATAAAGCAATACCGTCAACCGTCTGGCTTGCCTCATTGTGATCTACCAGGATCACCCGTTTTTTACGCAGATTCAACAGGTTCGGCGAGAGATCATACCGATATAATTGCCATCCTGATCCAGGATTGGGAAATCGCGGTACCGTTTCTGTCCCATGATGCCGCGGATATCTTCTGTCTTCTCTGTTACCTTAAACGTAACCAGTCCATCTTTTTTCATGAAATGAGAGATCGGCATACTCTGGTTGATCATACGTGCAATAGTAAATGTATCATGCGGTGTCACTGATCACAATGATACTACAGTTATCTCCTGCGCCAGCTTCTGGATCGTCTTAGATACCTTTGCTCCCATGCAGACAATGATGCAGGCAGCATTCATCTCGATGGCACAAAGCTGGGATTCGTAACGGTTTCCAAGAATGACCATATCTCCTTGATGGATGTAATCCTCCATTACGTCCGGGTTAGCTGCTGCAATGACCACTTCGCCCTTATCAAATACTGCATCCGATTCACCGATCAGTAACTCTGCATCCAGTGTCTCAGAATGTTTTTGTACGGAGTCTTCGCTACAGCAAAGAATACAGTTGTCGTACACATCCATGTACGCATTTGCAATATCACCGATGGTGATCAATCCCTGCAATCTCTGATTATCTGTGATCGGCAGGGTAACAACTCCCAATGCCCGCATCATATTCCATGCTTTTTTTCAGGGAAATCTGACCGGACACACCCTGCGTCTTACGAATCTCAATATCGCTGACATCCGTCATCACATCCGATACATAGAAAGGCGGCTGTGTCTGAAAGAAGTTCATGACATACTGAGTTTCCTGGTTGATCTGACCTGCACGGGCTGCCACATATCCACCCCATGCAGTTTGATTTTTCAGTTCTGCATACGCGATCGCAGAACAGATGGAATCCGTATCCGGATTCTTATGGCCAATCACATAGATTGGTGCTGTGTCTGTTGACATAATCCACTATTCTCCTATTATATTTATCCTATACCAAATATACTGATTGTATTTTAGCACGGTCCTGTGTTATTTACAACCAAACGACATATGCATTATGGATTTTGAACCTTTGTCGTCTTTGATTCCGTAATTTTTATGCCGTTTCACATAATATTAAAATTTTGTTCATAATTTATTCATAATTGATTGGTATACTTTAGATAAATCAAAGGAAACAGACAATTAACAAACGACATACAGATAATTTTTTTTTTCATAATAGCCCCGGCATCCGTATTGCCGGGGCACTCCTCATTTTTACAGTATATTTTAACAGGGTTTATATATGGGTGGGAATACAAAAGACAGCGCTGTCAGTTTTTACCTGATCTGCGCTGTCTTTTGATTTACAGCCCCGGATCTCCTTCGATCCGCTTCATTGCTTCATTCAATGTCATCATCTTGGCATCCAGCCGGGAGATGATCGATGAGCACTCCTGCAGCTCCCGTTCAAAATAATCCGGTGCATTTCCTTCATATTTGTAGTAGATCTTATGCTCCAGACTTGCCCAGAAATCCATGGCCATGGTTCGGATCTGAAGTTCTACTTTGGTTGGAACCTTGGCGTCTCCTAACGCTACCGGAATGGACAAAAGCATATGATAACTCTTGTAGCCGCTTTCCTTTGGCTGGCTGATATAATCCTTAATGCTGATCACTTCCAGATTATCCTGCCGTGCGATCATATCTGCCACAAAATAGATTTCTGAGAAAAACGAACAGGTAATGCGGATTCCTGCAATATCATTGACATACTCGATCATATCCTCAATATTCAGATTATGTCCATTTTTCCGCAGCTTTTTTCATAATGCTTTCCGGCGTCTTCAGGCGGCTCTTCACATACTCAATCGGATTGTATGAGTGCATATGGTTCAGTTCGCTGTTCAACACCTCAATCCGGCTTCCCATCTGCGTCAACGCTGACTGATAGATAAACATGGCTGTCTCCTGAACCCATCTCTGTCCGAGCGTTCTCTTATGTATTCCTGAATACTCATTTCTACTGCCATATTATGATTTCTCCCCTGATATTATTTTCCTTCTCTTACCATCTCACAATACTTTATTATATCATATGTTATCTGCTTTTTTTGTCATTTTTGTAAGTTATTCATAAATTTTTTCATTTTTTCAATAGTTTTTCATTAGCTATTCTTATAAAAATCATTTCTTTACTTTCAGCCAGAAACCCTTATACTGAAAAACAAAAACGCCAACGACAGCACTCAGGAGGACAAATATGTTTCGCGTATGGGGAAAAATTTTCAAAGATAATCATATGTTAAGAGATACTGTTGTCTGTGATGACAGTAATGATACAAGAACTCATAAGGTTATGCGGCATTGGAAGAGATGTGTTACACCTTGACCTTGGAAAGCCTATCTGGCTAGAATCCAACATCGGGATTTTCAACGTCACGCCAAGACCCGATTTCACCAGGACAGCTTTGTGGAAGAGATTGATTTCGACTATCTGGAATTTCAGGTAATTGAAGAAGATTAACCTGATGCCCTGTCAAGAAAAGGACTGCAATGCAGTCCTTTTCTTATACATTCATTTACCTATCGGTTCAAAAAGCTCTGGATCAGTTCCCAGATGGAAGATACGAAGTTCGTAATGAAGTTTCCTACTTTTTCCTTATCCACAGTGAATTTCCCAGAGATTCCAGCTTATTATAAAGCTCCTTTGCCTGCTTCGCCAGCTTGTCCGGGATCAATGTCCAGCTTGCTCAGCTTCAAAAGCAGATCTACGATCTGGGATACCTGCTCATCTGTCAGAGTAATCCCCATCTCCTCAGCTGCCTGACGCACCAGATCTGCCAGCTTGTCCGGGTCATCCAGATGGTTCTCTGCGATCTGCTGCTTCCAGATATGCGATCGAGATCAGAGATCTTCTCGAATCCAGATCCTCACTAAGCTGACCAGTCAACACCAGCTCATCAGCCGCAGTCTCCAGCACAGAATCGCTGACGGTTGTACCGCTGTAAGTCTCATACGCTTTTACCGCACCAACAAGTGCCGCCGTACCACTCATAGGACTTGGTGCTGCCACGATTACCTTGGCATCTTCCACACCTGCAGTCAGCAACGCATTCCGATACATGGAGATCGTGCAGTAGTTAATGTTATGCGTTTCTACGTTGAGTCCTGCACCACTCTCCTCCTGCGGGATCAGCAGTACAGAAGATGACAGAGAATGAGTTCCAACCACCGATGCTCCCAGAGATGCATCCAGATACTGATGCTCCATATCATTGGTTATATAGATCGTCTGATAAGAAGCAGCCTGTTCTGCCGTGATTCCCCATCTGTGCATAGACTTCTGCTTTCTGTGAATCTGACAGATTCGCCCCAGTGCCAACACACCACTCTCAGCTGCGGACACCTGCATACATCCTGCTATCAGAAGCATGGACATCAGCAGCATTCCAAACCATTTTCTCATGTTTACCTCCTGTTTCTTCGTTCAATGGTATCACACCAATGTTCGATATCATGTAAGACCTGTTCCTTATCAAGGTCATTGAGCAGTTCATGTCTTGCATGCGGGTAAAGCATGCAGGTGACATTCTTCATACCTGCTCTTTTTTAACATTTTTTTCCAAAACGACGGACACCTTTTCCATTGCCACCTACCGGATCTTCATCTCCTGACAGGATCAGAATCGGCAGATCCCGCGGCATCTTCACCACCCGTCTTGAATCCGTTGCTTCTTCGATCGTACGCAGAAGCGCCTCGTAAGCATTCAATGTAAATCCAAAATTCATCAGCGGATCCTGAAGTGTGTGGATCAGCACCTGCGGATCCCGGCTGACCCAGCTTCCTGTCTTCCGGTTATCCGGGAATTTCCGGACAAACCCTGAACAGGTCATCTGATCCAGAAACTTGCTATGCCCTTTGGGACCGATCCGCATCATATCAAGATATGTGACAAGAAGCCCTGTCTTCACCAGCAGCGGATTCTGCTGGCCAGTCCCCATAATCACTGCTCCATCTACCCGCTGGGCATGATAAATAAGGTATCTGCGGACCAGATAAGAACCCATGCTGTGTCCCAGCATAATATAAGGAACTTTCGGTGCATAGGAGACTGCCATACGACGGATCTGTTCCATATCCCGAAGCCACAGAACTGCTCCTGTTCTCCTACATACCCAAGTTCTTCGGAATCTTTCACGGAATCTCCATGTCCAAGATGATCGTGTCCGATCACAAAGTAACCATTCTCTGCCATGGCCCTGGCAAACTCGTCGTATCTCTCAATATATTCCAGCATTCCGTGTACAACCTGGATCACACCCTTGTAAGCCTTATCTGTATTGTACCAGCGGAAACCGTGTATCATATGAATTTCATCTACTGAATCAACATAAAATTCTTCCCTTGTTACCATTCTCTTCCCTTCATTTCTGCATGTTTTACCTAAAAGTATATCACACATTTTCCGTGAAAAGACGGACTTCACAGAATTTTAAGGATTCTTTAGCTTTTTTTTATAACTGTGTGGTTACAAAAATATCGTAAATAGCCTTGATCGCTTTTTTCAAAATCTTCGTTACTTACACCCACAATAATGTTCCATTCACTGGAACCCTGATCAATCATCTTCACATTGACATTGGCATGTGCCAGCGCTGCGAAGATACGTGCAGCCGTTCCACGATTGGATTTCATGGCACGTCCTACAACTGCTACCAGTGCCAGATCACCTTCTACTTCCAACACATCCGGATGAACAGCTCTCTGAATGCCAGCCAGCACTTTCTGCTCATGCTCTTCGAACTCATCCTGATGAACAATAATACTCATGGTATCGATACCGGACGGAATATGTTCAAAGGAAATACCCTGTTTTTCAAACTCTTCCAGAACCTTACGGCCAAAACCAATCTCGGAGTTCATCATGTCTTTTTCAATATTGACAGCTACAAAGCCTTTTTTACCTGCAATACCAGTAATGGTATAGACCGGTTTGTGGCAGGTGCTTTGCCACGATCATGGTTCCTTTATCTTCCGGCTTGTTGGTATTGCGGATGTTGATGGGAATACCTTCCTTTCGTACCGGGAAAATAGCATCTTCGTGAAGAACAGTAGCTCCCATATAGGAAAGCTCACGAAGCTCACGGTATGTAATTACATCAATGGTCTCGGGGTTCTCGATCAGACGCGGTTCAGTCACCAGAAATCCTGATACATCTGTCCAGTTCTCATAGAGATCTGCTTTTACTGCTTTTGCAACGATGGAACTGGTAATATCAGATCCACCTCTGGAAAATGTCTTGATCTTGCCATCTGCATAAGCACCATAGAATCCCGGAATAACTGCCTTTTCCAGCTCTGCAAGCTTTTTTCTCCATCAGCTCGTTAGTGGTGTCTGCGTCAAATTCACCGTGTTTATCAAAGCGGATCACCTCTGCGGAATCCACAAACGGGAATCCCAGATAATTTGCCATAATAATGCCATTCAAGTACTCACCACGGGATGCTGCATAATCACTTCCTGCTTTTTCCTCAAACTGCTTTGCGATCACTTCAAATTCATGATCCAGTGAAAGTTTCAGATTCAGACCACCGATGATCTCATTGTAGCGAGCCTTAATCTGCTTGAGCTGGCCACTGAAATCCTCGCCGTTTGCTGCAGAATAATAGCAGCGATACAGCATATCCGTCACCTTCGTGTCTCCGTTGAAACGTTTTCCAGGCGCGGACGGTACCACATAGCGACGAGTCTCATCTGCACGGATAATATCGCCAACCTTCTGGAACTGACCTGCGCTTGCCAGAGAGCTTCCTCCAAATTTTACAACTTTTTTCATCACTCTATCTCCTCGTTTGTTTATCAATTTACGCACGACTATCTTTTGATTATACGTGCAATATCATTGGAAAACAACTGTTTTTTGCAAAAAAACGCCCTATTTTCCATGATTTTCTACACTTTGACAATACCTTTTCTTCGCAGCGCAGGCGCACATTGCCGGATACAAGATCCTCCAGTTCAATGCAGTCGTAAAATCCAATATTCATGCCAGACATCTGTATGAGCGCATCGGCTTCCATCTTCTGGGAACTGTTCCAGGCGGCTTCCGTCTGAAGAGTGGGGAATATGATGATATTTGTCTGTATTATATAGAAGTGTAAAAGCAAAAACTTATTTTAACCAAAAGGGATGCTGTTTGGATTTTTCCTGGTAGCATCCCTTTATTTCTATCATAATCTTATCTCTTTGTCATCTGCAAAAGAACTTACCAACTGCTTTTTACAAACTCCGTGGCCGGATTCTGCAGAATCTCTTCAGGAGCTGCATACTGTTCAATCTTTCCCTGATCAAGAATCAACACACGGCTTCCAAGCTTCAATGCCTCTTCAATATCATGAGTGACAAAGAGGATTGTGATTCCACGGTCTTCATGAATCCGACGGATCTCCTGCTGAAGCTGTCCGCGGGTAATCTCATCCACAGCCCCAAAAGGTTCATCCATCAGAAGGATCTCCGGTCTCGCTGCCAGTGCTCTGGCAATTCCGACACGCTGACGCTGTCCACCGGACAACGTCCTTGGATAACGACCTGCAAGTATTGGATCCAGTCCTACCTGCACCAGCAGTTCTTCCGCCAGCTTCCGACAATTCTTCCCTTCCATTGGTCCATACCGGAAATAGACGGCACATAGGCAATATTTTTCTCTACGGTCATATGCGGAAACAATCCCACACTTTGAATAGCATAGCCGATCCGACGCCGCAGGGCAATGGGATCTGTCTGCGCCACGTCCTGTCCCTGAACCATCACACACCCCTGATCCGGCGTGATCAGACGATTGATCAGACGGAGAAGTGTGGTTTTGCCACAGCCGGAGCGACCGATGACAGTCACAAACTCTCCCGCCTCAATACTCAACAAAAGATCCCGAAGAACCAGCTGACCGGCAAATGCCTTTGAAATATGCTCAAACTGAATGATCGGCTGTCCCATCATTCTTCCTCCAGTAATCCTTTCTCTGTCAGGTACGCACGAGCTACATCCTGCTCATCTTTTCCTTCTACTTCCACCTGATAGTTAAGCTGTGCCATCTCGGTATCACTCAAGATACCATCCATCTGCATAAGTACCTCTTTCAGTCCCGAGAAACGCTCCAGCGCATCATTTCTTACAACGGTAGAGCAAAAAATAGTTTACCTGAAGATGTTTATCATCCTCCAGTGTCACTACGTTGTTGTCCGGATTGGCAAGCTGTGCATCTGTAGTAAATGCATTGGTCACATCGATATCTCCGCTGGCAAGCGCCTGATATTTCAGTCCGATATCAATGTCCATAACCTTCTTGAAGTTCAGTCCATAAGTCTCGCAAAAAGAATCGGGAATCCATCCTGTCTCTCGATATAATCCGGGTTTCCGCCAAAGATAAGATCCCCTGCCACTGCTGCCAGATCGCTGGTAGTCTTCAAATTGTATTTGTCAGCCACATCACCGCGTACAGCCACGGTAAAGGTATTGTTAAATCCATATTTTCCGATCCAGGTCATATCGAAGTTCTCTTCGTATTCTTTCTTAAGATCTTCAAACATTGCATCATCATCCACACCTTCTGCCTCATGCTTCAGCACCAGCACCCATCCGCTGGAAGTGTACTCCGGATAAAGATCAAACTCACCGCTCTCCATGGCAGGCTGAATATTATTGGTTCCACCACCCACGCCTTTTTGTGATCTCAGTCTTGTATCCTGCCTGCTCGATAAGCATGGAAAGCATCTCTCCTAAGATAAACTGTTCAGTCATGGGCTTAGTCGCAATATGAACGACTCCTGCATCTGCAGTTCCGGTTGTAGATGCATCTGTAGTCTCAGTTATGGACTCTATATTCTCGGCTACCGTCTCATCGGTTTTATTGTTGGTTGCACAGCCAGTCAGTGAAGCAATCATAACCACCATCAGTCCTGCTGCAAGTAAACGTTTATACTGTTTCATTTTTTCAGCTTTCCTTCCTTCTTTTCATATTGTTCCAATGCCCCCAAGGGCAAGATCACAGATGATCGCCAGCAATGCGATCAGAATACTTCCAGCTGCTGTCATAGCTGGATTATAGATCGTGATTCCGCGGTAGATCGCCACACCAAGACCTCCTGCTCCCACAAAAAAGCAATTCCGGCCACAGAGATGGTCATGACTACCATATTTCTCACACCTGCCACAATCACGCCTGCCGCCATAGGCAATTTCACCCGCAGAAGCGTCTGTAATTTTGTGCTTCCCATTCCCACAGCCGCCTCGATGATATCAGGGTCCAACGAGGTCAATCCGGCATAGGTATTTCGCACCATCGGCATGATGCCATAAAGCACCAGCGCAATGACTGCAGTTCGGTTTCCGATTCCTGTAAATGGAATCAGGATTCCCAGCAGGGAAATAGACGGGATCGTGTAGAGCACATTGCAGACCCCATGATCGGCGATGCGATCCGCTGATGTTCCGAGATCAGAACACCGACCAGCAGCCCGATGGTCCCGGACAACACAATAGCCGTCAGTGCCAGTGCGATATGTCCCAGCAGAAGTTCCGCGAACCAGTCTGCCCGCTCCACATATAAAGTTAAGATTTCTTTGATCACGTTCATGGCATCACTTATGCAGGCGTTTTACCGCATCTGCCGGGCAAACCTTTTCAGTGATTTCAAAGCCATTATGTTCGGGCCTTGGGTCCCTTTTCATCTACTGTCGCTGTGGTCGCAATCTTTACTTTCCGGAATAAATCAATATATTTACGTGCTTTCTCATTCATTTTGCTTTTCCTTTCTCGAAAGCTCTTCCAGGCTGTTTTCATAGACATCTGCCAGTGTCCATTTACTAAGTTCTACTTCAAAGTTCTTCTGAATCTCTTCCAGTGCCCCATCAAGGCTCTTGTGAATCGTTCTGCCGATTGGACAGAGAGGATTTGGATTCTCATGGAAACGGAACAGCACTTCCTCGCTGTTGGTCTCCACTGCTTTATAAATATCCAGAAACGAAATATCTGTGAGCTTTTTCCCCAACGTGACACCGCCCGGTCCACGTCTTAATATCAATCAGCCCTGCTTCCTTTAACTGTCCCATAATATTACGGATGATCACCGGGTTACTTCCGATACTTCCAGCAAGGAAATCGCTGGTCACCTTCTGGCTCTCTGAAAAATACGCCACTGCAGTCAGCAGATGAACGGCAATGGTAAATTTTGTTGAAATCTGCACAAAATCCTCCCTTCGCATAATATTCATGAATGCATTCTTGTTCTCTTCATGTTGTAATATATCACATTACAATTATAGTTGTCAATAGTTTTATTACATCAAGATGTAAAAAGACCGGAACCCTTATTATCTCAAGGATTCCGGCCTGCCCCTGCCAAGGAGTCGATGCGACAGGATTTGAACCATGACCTCTGCACTCAGCACTTTTTAATTAGTTGAGGTTCCCAAATCTATATGGTATACTGGGCATGTTGCCACTCCCAGACAGGCACAGAAGGGAGGGTTGACTTACGGAAGATATACTCACTGCTTTTATTATCTCTGTTTTGGCGGGTGTAGTTTGCCACTACATTTGCAAATGGTTGGACAAAGATACAAACAAAGGCAACCAGCCTAAGGATTAAGCCACCTTGCCTCAAACGGTAAAAATCCCCAATAGCTGCAACTATTGGGGATTTTGTTGTCCTTACGGAACTCACTACTTTTTGCCTACACATATATTAGCATATGCATAAGACAATTTCAAGTGTTCCATTTTATTTTTCTATACAGGCTCCAGTATTTTCATTTACTTTTTCTTGCTGTATTAGACAACAGATACGCTATCACCGCAACATAATCTCAAGTCGATGCGACAGGATTTGAACCTGCGACCTCTGCGTCCCGAACGCAGCGCTCTACCGTGAGCCACGCATCGATGTGTTTTGTTTTTGTATCGTTCGCATCGAACTCGTTTAGTATATCGCACCTTTTCACTTTTGTCAACAATAAATTTCAAAATTTTTATTTTTTTGAGAGCGCAAAATATATTATTTTACGCCCTCAAAATCTTCTGTTTATGCCTTGATAATTTCTGTATCTTCTCCATTGAGGCAATCAGTTTCTTATACCAGTAGAAAGATTGTTTCCTATACCGTTTCATCGTGCCTTCACCGGCATCATTTCTGTCCACATAGATAAAAACCATATCTCTTCGACATCTGACCGGAACCATTAGACACCAGATCTATCGGTCCCCACCATGCATAGCCAAACAGTTTCACTCCATTTCTGATTGCATTTCTCATGGCAGTCACATGTTCTTTCAAATACTCCATTCTATAAGTATCATTTACCGTTCCGTTTACCAGTTCTTCTTTTAAGCCCAGTCCATTTTCTGCGATAAAAATAGGAACCTGATAGCGCTCATACAGATCCACCAATGCCAGATACAATCCATCCGGATCAATCGACCATCCTGACGGTGTGAGCTTTTAAGTATGGATTTGTTTTCCCAGTATTTACAATATTAGAATCTCCACGGTAGGACTGATCTCCCTTCTACTTCCTTATCAGATGTATTCGTCTCTTTTCTGAACAGATTCAATATAATCCTTGGAAGCAATTCTTGAACGATAATCACTAAAGCTCAGAAATCAACCGGATATTTTTGATGATCTCCATATCTTCATCGGTATATTCGATTTCGATGTCATTGTCCTTTGAAGTATTCCCATGCATAACCCGGATATTCGCCTCGCACCTGAACATCAGAGAAGAAATAACCACGCTGTTTTTCCCTTATAGACAACCAATGAATCTTTTGGATCACAGCTCATCGGATAAATGGTTTTGTACTCAATAACCGATCCTATCTTAGCCTCCTGATCAATTTCATGCACCAGTTTTACTGCCAGTGAGCTTGCTACAAACTGATGATGGGAGGCTGGTAGATTTCCGCAGTATCTGTCTTCGGATCCATTCCTGCAGTCATCCACTCCATTTTGTGAATATTATTTCCAATCTCATTAAAGGTCAGCCAGTACTTAACGATGCCTTTCCAGCGGGTCACCATTGTTTTTACAAATTTTTGTGTAAAAATCAATCATCTCCGGTCTTTCCATCCACCATACTTATCAGCAAGATGAAGGGGCATCTCATAATGAGAAATGGTTACCATAACTTCCATTCCGTGTTTTCTTGCACTCTTCAAATACTTTATCGTAAAAATTCCAGTCCAGCAATACGTAACTGGAACGAAGCATACTGA
>VOFC01006496.1_pt1 | contig 33959 bp, 62 predicted proteins | sample 5384161 | NCBI WGS metagenome assembly VOFC01 (sample SAMN12384722, study PRJNA508395) | human gut metagenome | isolation source: healthy gut B | host: Homo sapiens
CTTTATGCCTGTCAACTCTTTTTTTCACTTTTTTTATTTATATCGACAAGGCTATCCATTGCCGGATATATTGCAGTAGTAGAACTGTTTCAACAGCTCTGCTACTGGTGCGTTATGGTGATTGTTTATAATCATTCACTGTATCGGGACATTATGATACTCATTATGGCAGGATTCTTATACTAATAGCATTGAGCATCCTGCCACTAAGTAAGTTTTTATCTTTTCACCGGTTTTTATACCTGCTCGCCTACAATTTTATAGTAGGTTTTGGATGTCTTTAAAAATACCAACAGATGATCGATTTGCAAATACAAGAATCGTTCCTGCCATACAACCGGCAAAAAGTGCCGTGTTGCTCAAGCCAAACAGGGACAGTAATCTTTTTTATCATCGGAATGCCATTCCCACATGGATTGCTGCCATGAGGATTGGTAAGAAGAACACCGTCCTTACCTGGGAGCGGATGGTTGCCTTGTCATTGCTCATTCCTACTTTTTTCCATAATGGAGAATCTTTCTTTGTCATCGTAGCCTTCTGATATCTGTTTGTAGTTTTCAAAAGATTCTTTTTATCAATACGGTTGATCATTAAATCCAGGACTTTCAATGGAACAGTCCTAAGAAGAGGAAACCTCCATATATCTGATAAAATTCATCCAGACTTGACTGGCGGCTGTCGATCAATATCCTTGCTTTTGCCTGTTCCGGTCCCAGTGCAGTCTTGATGTTTTCAAAACATTCTTTTTTGCTCGCTGTCTCCATCTATATCCAGTCGGACTTGTCTTGATGATCGGTATATTACTCATTCTCTGACGGTGCTCCTGTATCATAACAGGCTCCTGATATCGATCCCCATTTGGATATTTGCCTTTCATGATATCCCTCTCAACAACATAGAGACCGGACTGTTGTCGATACGGCTACCAACAACATGGTGGATAAGATGCAATTGCTATGAAATATCCCGCGCCAAGGCCTGACTGTAAAAGCTCTATCGGATTGGCAAGCTGCACCTGAAACAGATCATAGATGTACGTTAACAGATAGACGATCGCAAACAGAATAGCTGTTATCATAACACCTTTTTTGAAAAGGAAAATGTGATTCCTCCGTTAAATCCTATCATGCGGTAGAGGAGCATACACGCTAACTTATGAAATAATACGCCTGTTACCAGTCCTCCGCCAATTGCTATTATTGCTGTAAAAAATGCTTCTTTTGATAAAATTTTTGCAATATGTCTTTTTTTCCATTCCCAGAATGTTTAGATCCCGAGTTCTTTTTTCCTGCGTTTTATGATGAAACTGTTTGTATAAAACAGGAAGATGACTGCAAAGATTCCGATCACACCGATTCCCAGACGGAGGATCAGTCCCAAATCCTTTGCTCCCGGCATGCTCTGTATCCCCGGATTGCTTTCTAATGCGCACATGATGTAAAACATGGCTACGGTTATGATCCCGGTCAGCAGATATGGGAAATAAAACTGCCTGTTATTTTTTTGATATTGGTGATCGCAAGTTTTGTATACATTCCTTTATTCATTTTGTTCACCGCCCGTCGTTAACATTGTCAGTGTATCTGAAATTTTTTGCATAAAGTTCTTCGTTGTTCATGTTTCCACGGTATAACTGATGGAACACTTCGCCGTCTTTGATAAACAGGACTCTTTTTGCATGGCTGGCTGCTTTGGTACTATGTGTTACCATTAAATGGTCTGTCCTCCTGATTGACCGCATTGAATAACTGCAGCAATTCGTCGGCTGCTTTTGAGTCAAAGCGCCCGGTCGGTTCATCTGCAAGAACTAACTGTGGTCGGTCGATCAAGGCTCTTTGCCACGGCGGTTCTCTGTTTTTGTCCTCCCTGAAACTTCATACGGATATTTTTCTAAGAGTTCTTCAATCCCTAACCGTTTTGTGATCGGATGCAGTCTTTTTTCCATTTCCGGATACCGGACACCGGATAAGACCAACGGCAGCAGGATGTTATCTTTTAAGGAGAAGTTATCTAATAAGTTAAAGTCCCGAAAGACAAACCTAAATTTTCTCTTCGAAATGCAGAGATTTCTTTTTCGTTGATCTCTACGATGTTCTTTCCATTTAACAGGACTTCTCCACCGGTCGGTTTATCCAGTGCTGCTAAGATGTTTAATAAGGTTGTTTTTCCGGAACCGGATTCTCCCATGATCGCTACATACTCACCTTCCTCTACGGAAAAACTTAAGTTGCTTAATGCCTGTACCTGATTTCCTGAAAAACGTGTGGTGTATATTTTTTTTTTAAGTGATTGACCTCTAATATTGACATATTCTCTTTTTCCTCCTGATTTTCTTCGCGCGCTCTTTTATGTTCCCAGTATAACAAGAAGGAAAATGTCTGCCATTCATCCGGCTTACATTTTCCCTTTGTTTCTTACATTCCTGTAAGATTACTCATGAATGCGTTCTTTTGTGATCAATCCGATCTTCACCCGCGTTCCTTTTCCCATTTCCGATTCTATTTCTATACTGTGGGACATTTGCTCTAATACTCTGCGGCAAAGATACAGTCCGATCCCGGTTGAGCGTTTATCGCTATGCCCGTTATAGCCGGTGTAGCCCCGCTCGCAGACTCTCGGTAAGTCTTCTGCCCGTATCCCGATCCCGGTATCTTCTATTATAAGCGTGTCTTCATTTTCCATATAAATAGAAACGGTGCCTTTCGGTGTGTATTTTACGGCATTAGAAAGTATCTGTTCGATCACGAACTCTAACCACTTTTCATCCGTCAGCACTTCAATATTTAACGGCTGGTAATCTAAGCGGATTTTTTACGGATAAACAGTTTGGCATATTTTCGGACTGCTTCCCGCACGATCTCATCTAAGGAAGTCTTTCGGATCACAAAATCGGTCGTGTCTGAATCTAAGCGGCTGTAATGCAGTGCCATTTCTACATACTGTTCAATATGGAACAGCTCTTCCGCACATTCTCTACTCTTTGGCGTGTCCTCCGACTGCAACAGCAGACGCATTCGCGATGGGTGTCTTGATCTGATGCACCCACATGGTGTAATACTCTGCCATATCTTTTTTTCCGGATTCTAAATCATTGACTGCCTTTACTTTATCTTCATGCACGATCGTAACAGCTTCTGGTAATCTTCTTCGATCCGATCTTTGGGCATGTCCAATGCATTGACGGAAATTTTTACGATGTCCTGCATTTTTTGCAGATTCTGATGTCTTCTATAATAGAGGTAAAATCCACCCCTCCGATCACCAGTAAAAAGAAGATGCAGAGAATTGTTCCATATATCCACTCTGATATATGAACGCCATTCAGTTCTACGATCACGGACATGGAAAAAATCGTCAGCAATATGACCGCTATCCATCCTAAATTTCTTTTCAGATATGAACTCCAAAGTTTCATCCCAGACGATACCCTATTCCTTTCTTTGTAAGTATAAATTCTTCCAATCCCAAGGCTTCTATTTTTTTTTTCTCAACCGGTTCACATTGACGGAAAGTGTATTTTCATCTACATAGTTATCACTTTCCCATAGCTTTGTCATCAGCGTTTCCCTGGATACGACTTTTTCTTTATTTTCCATTAATATCTCTAAGATACGAAATTCGTTTTTCGTCAATTCTATCTTTTGCTCCTGATAGGTCAGCGTTGTCTCGTTCAGATTCAGGATCGCTCCTTTATGCTCTAACATACTGCCTGTTCCGGCAAAATCGTAGCTGCGGCGCAGCATTGCCTGGATCTTAACCGTGAGCACTTCGAGATCAAACGGTTTTGGTATAAAATCATCCGCTCCCATATTGACCGCCATGACGATGTTCATGTTATCTGCCGCTGAGGACAGAAAGATGACCGGTACTTTCGATATTTTTCGGATTTCACTGCACCAATGGTATCCGTTAAAAAATGGCAGGGTAATGTCCATAAGCACCAGTTGTGGGTCAAAACGGACAAATTCTGCTACTACATTGGAAAAATCTTCTACGCAGCATACGTCATAATTCCATGCCTGCAGATGTTCCCGTATGCTTCTTGCTATGATCTCATCATCTTCTACCATAAAGATTTTGTACATTCCTTCTCCTCGCTACACATTTTATGATGTTTTTTTTCTTATTTGTTTTCCTGTTGATTTATTTCTATATGAATCTGTTTCTGCACTAAGTTCTCTCTATCTTTATATCATACTGCTGCATCAGACGTTTGGTTTCTTCCCGCACCTGCTCTACTACCGGCTCCGGCCCTACGATTTTCGCCCCTCACCCAATGCCATGACCCATGACAGGAACTGACGGCTGACCGCTACCCGGACGCTTGCAGTAAAATGCTTCCCGTCTACCGGTATCATGGATATTTCTTTTCCAAAGCGGTCTATGATGACTCCGGCTAATTCATTGACACATTGTATTTTTACCAACTGCTCTTCACCGCCATACATTCCGAACATTTTTCTGGAGTACACGGCTATGTCAAAGGATTGAAATACCTGTTTTCCTTCGCGTTTTTTTTTCCGTTCATTTCGATATGGAGCATTTTGTCTACACGGAAGTGTTTGATCTTTTCTTCTACATCATCATAAGCGATCATGTAATAATTTTCATCATCACAGGATAATGCCCACGGACTTACTCTATAGAATGCTCCGTCTTTGCGAAGCTCCATTTCTTTTTTGACATTCCATTGAAAATACTGAAATGTGATCTGGGAATTTTCGGCGATTGCCGCATGGATGGCATCTACATTATAATAGATGCTTTCGTTTATGGTTTTTACCCGCTGTGTCACATAGACCTGACGATGCAGTTTGGATGCCTCATACTTACTTGCTAATCCTTCTATTTTTTGATCAACTCATTGGTCTTTTGGCTGTGATAAATCTTGCAGACTGCACAGAGTCTACCAGCAGTTTTAATTCCGCTAATTCAAACTGCCGGTTTACTACCTGATAACAGTAGGTTCTGCCTTCCTGTGTTCCGATAATTTCTAAGCCGTAGGTACGCAGACATTCTATATCATCATACAGACTCTTGCGCTCTGCCGTGATTCCATATGATTTTAAAGCGGATATGATCTCCGACATGGTAATACTGTGCGTTTCATCTGTCTTTTCCATTAAGATCGCATCAAATAGATGAGTTTTAATTTCTGTTTTGACCGTTCTGCCATGACTTCCTCCCGCATGATCTGCTAATCCTTTCTTACAGAATATCACAAAATCATGCGTTCTGTCAGCTATTTAGAAGTCTTTCGGCATAATATACAGACTGCATGGCATCTTTTCCATAAAAATCTGCCCCTATCATGTCTGCATATTCCTGTGTCAGCACCGCTCCGCCAACCATGATCTTGCACCATGGTGCTTCTTTTGTGCAGTTCCTTGATACTTTCTTCCATATTAACTACCGTGGTTGTCATTAATGCACTCAGTCCAACCAGCGGTGCATGTTTATCCACGACGGTTTCTACGATTTTTTCCGGCGGCACATCTTTTCCGAGGTCTATGACTTCATATCCATAGTTCTCTAACAGGACTTTTACGATATTTTTTCCGATATCGTGGATGTCTCCTTTGACGGTAGCAATGACGATCGTTGCTTTTTTCTCCTGTGCTTCTCCGTGACTCTGCACATACTGCCGGATCGCCTCGAACCCTGCCTTGGCTGCTTCTGCACTCATTAAAAGCTGTGGCAGGAACATGGTTCCTTTTCAAATCCCTGTCCGACTACATCCAGTGCCGGAACCAGTTCCCCATTGATGATCTCCATCGGTTCTTTTTGTCTTTAGTTCTTCTTCCGTTGCCCGATACGCCTGATCTTTTTAAGCCTTTGATGATGCTGTCGGTCAGGTTGAGCTTCGCTGCTGCCGATTTTGCCGCTGCATTCGGGGGCATCGGTTACGGCATAGTTTTCGATATAATTCATGCACTGGGCATCATAGCCGCCAAAGTACACAGAAGGTGTCGTATGCCTGCCGCATGGCTTTTGCATTCGGATTGATGATCCCTGCCGAGAGTCCGTTGTTCATTGCCATTGTAAAAAATGCTGCATTGATCAGCTCACGCTGCGGCAGTCAAAGGATATATTCGACACGCCAAGCACGGTTTTTCCACCTCTTGCCGTGATCTCTTTTACGGTATCTAACGTGATCTTTGCGGACTCGTTATTTGTACTCATGGTCATAACTAAGGCATCGATGACGATATCTTTTCTGCTGATCCCGTATTTTTCACCTGTCTGATATATTTTTTTCGGCTATCGCAAGTCTGCCCTCGGTGGTGTCCGGAATGCCATCTTCATCTAACGCCAGTCCGACTACGACTCCTCCATATTTTTTACAAGCGGAAATACCTGTTCCATGATCTCTGCTTTTCCATTGACGGAGTTGATCATCGGTTTTCCGTTATATATCCTGAGCGCCCGTTCCATTGCTTCCATATTCGTGGTATCGATCTGAAGCGGGATCGGCATGATGCTCTGCAGTTCGTAAACGATCGTTTCCATCATGGCTGCTTCGTCAATTTCCGGCAGTCCTACGTTGACATCTAAGATATGTGCACCGGAGTCTTCCTGTTTGACCCCTTCTTCTAAGATGTAGTCGATGTTGTGATCCCTGAGTGCCTGTTTAAATTTGGACTTTCCGGTAGGATTGATACGCTCTCCGATGATGACCGGTATGCCGCCTAATTCAACTGCCGTAGAGTAGGAGGTAACAAAGGTATAGTTCTTCGGTGTGATCGGCACCGGTGTGATTTCTTTGCATTTTTCTACCATTGCCTGTATATGCGCAGGCGTGGTTCCGCAACAGCCTCCGGCGAACCAGGCTCCCATGGTTACGATCTCTTCCATGTCTTCGGCAAATTCCTCTGCTCCTACGTCGAAGACGGTCTTTCCGTTTTCCGAACGCGGAAGTCCCGCATTTGGATTGACGATCGCCGGTATGGAGGCATATTTCAGCAGTTCTTTTACGATCTCTTTCATCTGTTTTGGTCCAAGGCCGCAGTTGATCCCCAGTGCGTCTACCCCAAGTCCTTCTAACAGTGACACTACTACCTGCGGACTGGCTCCCGTCAACATCTTTTTTGCTTTCGTCAAAGATGACCGTTGCCATGATCGGCAATGCGGAATTCTCTTTTGCCGCTAATACTGCTGCTTTCAGTTCATAGGTATCGCTCATGGTCTCTATCAGGATGAGATCGCTCCTGCTTTTTCTCCCACTCGGATGATCTCTGCAAATACCCCGACTGCCTCTTCAAAATCCAGGGTTCCCATCGGCTTTAAGAGTTTTTCCGGTGGAGCCGATGTCTAAGGCTACATATGCTTTTTTTTTCCACTCTCTGCTACGGCTTTTTTTTGCATTTGCTACTCCCGCCGTTACGATTTTTTTCTAAATCTTCTCCGTATTTAAAGCGGTTGGCGCCAAAAGTGTTCGCCAATATGATGTCTGCCCCTGCTCGCTAAATACGCTTTATGTATCTGTATGATCGGCTCCGGATTCTTCAGATTCCATGTTTCCGGAAGTTCTCCTGCCTGTAATCCCTGTTCCTGAAGAAGTGTTCCCATTCCTCCATCAAAAAACAGTATTCTTTTTTTCCTATTTCTTCTCTGATCGTCATAGTTACCTCTTAGTCTTGCCGTCTGTATGCACAGTTTTTTATTTCTACAGGACTCGCAGCCCTCGATATGACATCTGGTCTGCTCCCTGCTCAGTCCCATAACCGCTGTTACCGATTTTTCCGGTATCATGACTCCGCCTTCTGAGAGTACGATCCCGATTTTTTTAGTTGCTTCTAACACTCTTAAAAATTCTGCCTGATAGGTTAAGGACAGATCTCCATATCCCGGACTGTATCTGGGTCTTACATAAAAACCTTTCTGCCGCTGCCTGTTCTTCGATTTTTTCTGGCACCGGTTACAATAGTCCTCGATCGTCTTTGCCCCGACTGCCTGCAATACTGCTGCCTTGTCGATCGCAGTCTGGAATACCGGTTCATTAATATGTCCGGCTCGTTTCCTAAGGTTGCCGCGAAAAATACGATTTTTTTCACAGCCTTTTTAAGTTTCTTGCCAGATTTCTGCTCTGCATCTTCATTCCCGCTGCTTCTATCTGATCTTCTTTTTAATTTTAAATCGAAGATCCTGCATATCGACCGGGGCTGTGCTATTTTTTCTATCTGTCGGATACATTCCTCTATCAGTTCTGTTGTCCGCTCATCCGGGATATTTTTTCCGTATCCTAAGTACCGCTCTACTTCTTTTTGTTAATCATGGATGATCTCCGACAGGTTTTTCTGGATTCCTGCCGCTACTTCCGGTTTATTCATCGAATACACATGGATGTTATGGATTCCATTTGCGATCAAATCGATGATCTGATCGGTCGCATAAGCAATTCCTGCCTGCTGCATCGCTTTTGGATTGTCCCCGAAGCAGTCCACCAGATTTCGGAATCTTTCCGGCATGTTCGTTCCCGCTAACGTACAGGCTGTCTTTACCTGTGACGCTCTTGTGATCGGCATGATTCCCGGTATGATCGGTACCGTGATCCCTTTTTTCCCTGACCCGGTAGAGGAAATTATAATAGATGTTGTTGTCAAAAAACATCTGGGTTGTGAGGTAGTCACATCCCGCATCTATTTTTTCTTTAGATATGTAATGTCTTCTTTTTTATTATGGGCATCTACATGCCCTTCCGGATAGCAGGCACCTCCTACGCAAAAAATCTCCTCTTGCTTTGATATGCTCTACTAACTCGGATGCATAGTGAAAATCTGTAAACGGTTCTCCTTCAAAATCCTTTGGCCGGTCGCCCCGAAGTGCCAGTACATTTTCTATTCCTGCTTCTTTCATAGAATCCAGTGTATGGTCGATGTCTTCTTTCGTTGCTCCGACGCAGGTAAGATGGGAAATTGCAGTGATCCCATACTGCTGCTGTATTGCCGATGCGATCTGTACTGTATTCGCTCTGGTGCTTCCGCCCGCACCGTAGGTAACACTCATATAACTTGGATTTAACGCCGCAACATCCAATGCTGCTTTTTTTCACGGCTTCGTAATTCGCCTCTGTTTTGGGTGGAAATACTTCAAATGACAATGTGATTTTATCTTTACCAAAGAATCTGGCTTAATTTCATGTGACTGCCTCCTTAGACATCTTAAGGATGTCTTTTTTCTGATCATTAAAAGTGTACTATGATTTTGGAGGCAACTCAAGATTTGCTTTCATATGACATTTCTATATTGGGGTATAGGGAAAAGCTATAACAGACGTGTTTCCTAAGAAAATCCTTGAAAAACGCATATATCCGTATTATACTTTTTATATATACTTATGCAGAAAGGAGACGTGCGAATGAAAAACGATCGACAAAATACGAAAATGTTAAAAGGTATAAAAGCTAAGCTGCTGAAAATTCTACTTCCTTGTATCGCTATCGCTATTATATCCATTATTGTGATTTCTTATATGGCTTCTAAAAAGATCATTGTCCAAGAGGCAAAAAATCTGTTAAGGGCAGAATCTAAAATGAATGCCAAAGAGTTAGAGACCTGGACCACCGGTATTCTTAATACGTTGGATATGTTACAAAACACTTTAGAAACCGTTCCAATGGATGAAGAAACCGAAAAAACTTTATCTGGCTACGACTGTAAATATGAATCAGGATTTTCCAAACGGAGTCTACATCGGTGATGACCATGGGAAATATATTGATATGTCCGGCTGGGTTCGGATGCGGACTATGGGATCACAGAGCGCGACTGGTATAAAGAGGGATTAACCCATAAATCTTTTGCCTTTGGCACACCATATCGCGATGCAGATACCGGCGAATTTATTGTAAGTGCCACAACGTTACTTAAAACCTCTAATGGTGCTAAAACGGTTGCTGCAGCAGATGTTTTTCTAAATTATGCTTCTAAGATGGTATCCGATATCAAAGTTATGGATGATGGTTACGCATTTCTGGTTGATAAAAACAGCCATACCATTTTAGCACACAAAGACCAGAAATTAGTGGCACAAACAATCTCTTCTGACAGCAAAGATTCTTATGTGAAAGCGGTTGCTGATAAGATTGATAAAAAGAATGGAAAAGTTCAAAATGTTACCGTTGGTAATACAGTCTATTATGTAGAGGTCGAACCGATCACAGGAACTGACTGGGTTCTGGTCTCTAATGTAAAAGAAAGTACTGTCCTTGAAGATTTAAAAGGTTTGCAGACCAGAATTATCCTTATTTTAGTCCTGGCAATGGTGATTATCGGATTTTTGATCGAACGAATTGTACACATTGTTGTTGAACCGATCAAAACCCTGACAAAGGATATCGGAAAGATTACTGACGGTGATTTTTTACGGTAAATGTACAGACCAAAGGCCAGGATGAAGTCGCTGCTATGGGAAATGGTATGCAGAAATTTATTGGTACTATGCGAAATACGATCGGTACTATTTTTTCCATATCCGGACAATTGAATCAACAGGCTGAAAACAGCAGTTCCGTTTCCGAAATATTATATCGCTCCGCGATAACTCAATCTACCTCTATGAAAGAGTTAAATTCCACTGTTGAGGAATTGGCAAACTCCGTAACAGAAGTAGCAGAAAATACAACCTCTCTGGCGATGATCGTTTCTGAAACAGATCAGATCGGACATAACGCCAGTGAAAAGATGAATGATACCGTTGTAATTTCCGGCAAGGGACGGGATGACATGGATAAGGTAAAACATGCCATGGAAACCGTTCAGGCCTCCGTTACCCAATTAGAAACCGCTGTCGGTCATGTCGGTGAATCGACGGAAGAGATTACAAAATTTGTGGAAATTATCGGAGATATTGCCTCCCAGACGAACCTGCTTTCCTTAAATGCAGCCATTGAGGCAGCAAAGAGCCGGTGAAGCCGGAAAAGGATTTGCTGTTGTTGCCGAAGAAATCCGCAACCTTGCCGAAACAAGTTCGCAGGCCGTGGACAAAATATCCTCTATTACGGCAGATATTAATACGCTCGTCAGCGATGCCGTGGACAAGACCCAGATAAGTGCCAAACACATCCATGACAGTGAGGAGCTGGTTTCTACCGCGCATCACACATTCCACGATATTTACCAGACGATCGGAGAGACAAGCGAGCTGTTACAGGAAATGATTACGAATGTCAACAAAGTGGATGAAGTTGCAACCTCTGTAGCTGCTATTACAGAAGAACAATCCGCCAGTGCCGAAGAAATCCTTGCAACCTCTGAAGGTCTTGCACAGGAAGCCTTAAGCGTAACCGACAACAGTGAAAATGTAGCACAAGCTGCACAGAATGTAGCCACACAGGCTGAGAAACTCGCAAATGAAATGCATTATTTCAAAATTTAATCCTGTTACAAAAGGGCAGAACCGTTTTCCGGTCTCTGCCCTTTACTTTTTACCTGTATTCGATTCTAAAGTTATTTATAACGGAAGAAGTTCATATTGCATTAACTCGTATTTCAGCTTACTTCCTTCCATGATTTCCGGTGGCAGTAATGCTCTTGCAACTAACTTTTAAGTCATCCGATTCGATATCGGTACGTTTTAAGTTTGCATAGTCTCCGTCAATGCTGACTACTTCATAAAACCATGTTTCCATTGGTGCTCCTCCTCTTTATGAAATCTGATACTCTTTATATAACAGCTTGCGATATTCTTGATCCTGTGTAGCACGCAGCAGGTCCTGTGTTCTTCCGGCTTCTAAGAGTCTTTCGGTCAGAAGGGCAAACTGTTTTTCGCCTTCTTGGATGCCTTTCTCATATTCATCTTTCCGGACAACTTCAAAGACCGCCTCTTCATCATATTCAAAAATACTCATTTCCACCGCCTCTTTTCTGTTTTGAAGCAGAAACTCCCGCAGGATTCCTTCATTGATACATTCTGTCACTGCACGGTCTACCGCTTCTTCTACTTTCATGCTCTTTGCATAGGTTCGTACTTTCTTTACATAGATGGCATATTCTTTTAAGGTCTGGCACTGCTCTAATAGTTTTTTGTTTTTCCGAGGTTGATGTTTACGCCCATTATAGCATGATAGATTTGCGGTTACAACCGGATTTATTTTGTTTATTTTTCAGGAAGTGCCGTTATGATCAGATAAATGATCCCTAATACAACAATGGTTCCTACCATGAACGCCAGCATTTCTGCACTGCTTACAACATGTCCCCGAAATACCGGATTGCAGTCCAGCGAATCTGCAATGCCAGTCACTACATCGTCCGGAAATCCCTTGGATTTCATCTCTTCAAATACTCCGCGAAGCATATGGTTTTTAAGCATGGAGGTTCCATAAGTGCTTGGAACATAGGACAATCCTTTCTGAAGTCCTTTGCCAAAATTAGAGATTGGCATATATGCTCCACAGATGAATCCATAGCCGGCACTGACGATCGTTCCTACCGCCGACATCTGTCCCTGTGTTTTTAACGGATAACACACGATCCTCGAAAGCACACTGCCAAACAGTACAAGTACCCTAAATAGATAACCGGTTTTCCTGTCGGTGATACATTAAAAATCTTTTCTTGCTCCATTCGCTTTATCCTGGATCATGGTCAGATTGACACAAAAGGTAACGGTAACGCAGCTCACTGCGAGTAATGCTGCCGCTAACTGTGCGGCTACGGTTCCGTTGATCAGTTTATCTGAAACGCTTAGAAACTCCGGCAAGGAGGATTTGAAGGAATCTTTGACTGTTAGCGGACCATCTAACACACTGTCCTGAAAAACGACGCCGATCATGCGTTTTGTATCTTTTTTTTCCTTTGTCTGCATCAATTCCACGGATCTGTACGCTGCCGCTGTCTTTCTTCTGCTTCTTTTTCTTTTTGGTACTTTTCTTTTTATCCATTCCGGCGCAGATAATTGCTACGGCCAGTCCGGCAAATCCATGGCAATGCTGCTAATGTAAATGCTTTCATCATGCGGTTCCTCCTTTCGGAACTGTTTTTTACTATGTTTATTCTATCGGATTCCCTGTTCTTGATATAGGTTTGTTCTGTAGGCGATTGTGTCTTTTTGTAGGATTTGAATGTTACTAATTTAAATATTTCTTCCATAGCACAGCTTTTTTGTTCCACACGCGAACGGTGCTGCTACATAGTAACTATTTATTTCTCCGCAAACTGCGCATCTTCGCCCGAAGGGCTTTTTACTTTATAGGGAACACAGTATTTCCTATAGAGATTAGGGTATCAAAAAGACGGCTCACAACTTAGTGGCTGGCAACTTGCACAAACCCGAGATACTTTTGTAACTTTGGGAGAAAATTAGTAAATCTTAGTCTGGCTGTTCATGTATAGTGTTTTTGCTGCCATGGACGGCAGCAAAAGTCTTAACACCCCACGGACGGGGTGTTTAAGACGTACACGTCACTCCATCACAACCAACCCAGGCAGACTTAGATTTTCTTATTTTTCGTACAACGGAACAAAATAGACCCGGCTTTGTGCAAGTTGCCAATCAAAAACCTGAAATCGCCTTTTGACCAACTAATCCTATAGAGTAAAAAACACGGAAGCCTCTATGCGAATGCCTCCGTGTTCTTTCTGATTCTATTTTTTATTTTTTTTGTTTTTACGTTTCTATTTTTCTAATTCCTGTTCTTGTAATATCTATCCTCTAAGGTCTACTCCTCTAAAAAGTTCCTCCGATACTGGGATGGTGTCACGCCTTCTGACTTTTTAAAGGCTTTTGTAAATACCCGGTAATTTCCATAGCCTGATCTTTCCGATACCTCGGCAATAGATAGCGGCGTGGATAACAATAACTTTTTTGCCTGTTCCATGCGGATGTTTGTCAGATACGCTAAAAAATTGACTCCGATTTCCGCCACTACCAGAAACATTCTTGCCGCAGTATCTAACAGTCTGGTTTTTCCGGTCTCTTCCTGTACAAGAATTGCAATATACTGATAAAACAGATATACCACCAGTGCCATGGTTCCGATAAACATACGGTGAAGTATCCTGTTTAAAATTGCCGGAACGCTGTCTAAATGATTTACCGTATATATGGTTGCTGCGTCAAAGATCAGATGCACGATCACAGTTATGAGCAGCACGGAAATGTCTTATGCAGCAATGTGTGTGGACGTTCTGCACTAAAATACATGCATGCTATAAAGAGCAGTACCAGTATCAGTGCTATTTCCATTCTTATCATATGCCTTCTCCTATCTGATCATCAAATCTCCATTCGTGCTTTGTATGGTCAGATTGGTTTTTCCATCACCAAATACATAGATGTTTCCGGTTTTTTTGTGGTAAAGATCTGTCTCCAGTTCTCCACCTGTCGTGGTGTATTTGATCTTAGCACCTTTTTCCGGTAAGGAGAGTTCTACATCTCCGCTTGCAGTCGTGATCGCTGCCTCTTGAACCTGCATATTGTCCAATGTAATATCTCCAGAACCGCTGCTGAGATCTCCTTCCTCTGCCACAAACTCTCCGATCTCTATATCACCCGACATGGTTGCCACTAATATTTGCTCCTGCTCTAAATGTTTTGCTTTCACATCCGCGGATGTACTGTGAATGGACAACTGCATGTTTTTGGCACTTCTATCTGCAAGTGCTTCTCCTTCGGTTTTACTTGAATGGTTGCTCCTGATGCGCAAAAACGGACTTCTAACTGACCGTCTTTGAGATAATAATGCATTTTTGCATCCTCTGTCAGATTTTTTCCACTCTCACGGATCTCAATAGAATCGCCCTCTGATTCCGTGATCTTTTATCTCTCCGGAGCGCCAGTATACAGCTAACGTTTGTACTTCATCTGCATTACCCGAAAAATCCCCGTTTGGTATGATTCTGCATTTTCGTATGTTTCGCTGTGATATAAGTCCCAGTTTGCAAACGGTACTCCTTCCATGCTGCATCCTGTCAGACACAGCATCAGAAAAAGCAGGCTCAGAGCTGTGACTGCCCGCGATTTTCTTTTTTCCTATGTATGATGCGTGAAATGTCTTTAACATCAGTGTCCCTCCTCTATCCGTATTTGTCTGTATTATATGGTTTTATTATACAGAATTTTGGAGGAATCGGATAGAGGGTTTTTTGGGGGGAATGTGCTTATTTTGTAGGTGGACTCTGCAACTCCTTTACCAATCTTCATCGTCATCATCCATTGCATCATCTACACCATCTGCATAGTCACTGTCATTGTCATATCTGTTATCATCATAATCACCATCCATATAGATGTCATCATACCCCTCATCATAAGAATCGTATGTACTGATTGTTGGGGAACTAGATGTTCCATATGTATTTTTTTCTTGTATTATTGCTATAAGATGAATCAGAATCACTGTTACGATCGTTGTTGATATGATTATATGTTTTTTGGATGAGCCACTATCATTGGAACTGTCCGTTGACGATTTGTCATCGGATGATGATTCGTCATCTGTAGAGGATTCCTCCCTATATAACTCGTGATCGTAACAGTAATCGCTATCAGGTTCCTGACGTCTGTAGCAGCCTGTCTCGATACACCTTGGTCCACTGTCAAACATACTGGCAATCCACCCGGCAAAACAAAAAACTCCTATGATGATAAGCGCTGTTATAAAATTTTTACCTGCCGTATTCTTTTTTCATATAAAACACCTTCCTTTTTTAAAATATTCTAAGTGTTGCAATTTTTTTTGAACTCACTATCTAATAGAACTGCTCCAATCTGAATCGTTTCATTTGCATGTTTATAATTGCGACGATAAAGTTTTGGCACTTTACACATTTCTAAATCAATCACGACGTAATTCATATGTACCTCCTATAAAAACAAACCTATCAATAAAATAGAGCCATCTAAAAAGCTATTTGCTTTCTTAAGATGACTCTATTATGCCAAATACAAGTCCATAAATCTTCCCTTGCACTTCGAATGTTTGTTCTTAATCTACATTAATCGCACATAATAAGTAGCTTTTCCAGAACCGCCTCTCATCAATTCTCCTTCTTTTACAAGCGTTCTTAATGAACCCTCTATAGAGCTAATACTAAGCGATGGACAAAGTTCTCTGATATCCTGTTTGGAGAACTTGCCAATTTTATTCTTAGTCGCTTTCCGCACCATTTCTAATGCTGGGAGCTTTTTCCCCGATGATCTCAAAACGATCTTCAAAATCTTTATATGCTGCAAGTATTGTTCCTAAAAAGATACTTTATAAAAGGAACTACATCCTCCTCTCCTTCATGCCAGCCATTCTGAGCTTTCCCCAGCACTTCATAATATAAATCTTTATTCTTAGCAATCTTAGCTTCCAATGAAATATACTTGCCAACATAAAAGCCATTTCTGTATAACAGAAGTGTTGTAAGCAAACGGCTCATTCGTCCATTTCCATCATTGAACGGATGGATGCAAAAGAAAATCATGTATAAATACAGGAATAGCAATCAATGGTTCAACCTCAAGATTACCAATAACTCTATTGTATTCCTCACAGATTTTTTCAAGTGCCTTTGGTGTTTCAAACGGAGCCATGGGGAAAAAAACACCTCTGTGTGACCATCCGGATATGTTGCACTGATATAATTCTGCACAGTTTTTGTTTGCCCGGCAATCGGATTATTCATATGACTGTAAAGTATTTTATGAAGTTGAAGAATATAATTCTTTGTTATCGGAATTGCATCAAAACTTTCATGAATAATGTTTAATCCATCTCTATATCCCCGCTATCTCTTCTTCGTCTCTGTTTTTTAGGAGTCGTTTTCTCTTCGACTAACTGCTTGATTCTTGTATTTGTTGTCACAATCCCCTCAATTGCATTGGAACTTTGAGTACTCTGAATCTTTGCAATTTCTACAAGTTTCTCTAGTTCATCCGGTCTTTGTTTTAAATATAGTTCCTGCTTACCTGCATATTTATATATTGCAGCAATAAGACTTAGTACCTCAGAATCCCATTTTTGCTCTTTTATTTTACTATAATTGAAGTCTCTCATTCCCTTAATCACGCTCCTTTCCCTTAAATATTACCATGTTTTAAGGGAAAATCAATTGTATTATGTGTATTCCCCTTAAAAGTTGTATACATTTAAGGGTAACCAATTAATCTTGCTTATTCATGACTATTTCAATCTATCTTCCTTTTCTCTGGCGTTTCGATAAAATTAAAATGTTGCTTTTCTCTTAATCATTTTTATCTCCTCATTTTCCTGCATTTGTGGAAATTCAACTTCTATAAAAACCTTCTCCTCAGACAAAAACCCCATTCCTCATTTGATAAAATATGTGTCCTACACACCTTACCGTCTGCTTCAATTATTTCTGGAATTTTATCACGTACTAATTTGTTATCAAATACATCACAAATCCGGATAAAACCAATGAAAAACTATTAGTATCTTCTATCGGATGCACAGAAAAAATGCTCCTGGAGTTTTCCAATTAGCACTCATGGGGAATAGTCAAAAGCACTGGATGAACAAGTCATAAAAGCCTACCATTTCATTCAATCCTTCGCTCCTACTGATGAGGTAACACCAGAAGAAACGCATCAAATTGGAATGGATTTTATGAAAAAAAACATTTGATGACCGATACGCTTTTCTCTGTTCCACACACGTTGACAAAAACCATATTCACAACCATTTTGTTATGTGTTCTGCCTCACGTGATATGTCAGGAAGAAAGTTAGATGACAACTTATCCCTTCTTCACTCACTGCGAAAAAAACAATGATATTCTTTGCAAAAAGAAAATGGACTCAGCGGACTCAGGTGTATTTTGTTTTCCCGTTCGCTTTGTCCATTGTAAATATAACACACCTATTTTGAAAAAGAATACTCAAAACCTACCACTTTCCTACCAAAAACCTACCGAAAACCTGCTTTTTAAATTTTGTATTTAATTTCTGTCCGATCTAATAAGCTTTGTAATGTTTCTTGGGTGAGATAATAATCTATATGCTCAGGTTTTTCTATGTCAACATTTTCAACCAACCTGGCTACATAGTCAGCAAGCTTTTTTCTCATTTTCTGAATCGGAAACTCATTATCATTCATATTGCCCAAAGGCACGTTCATATTATTGCTAAATGCTTTCAGCATCTCAATATAAATATGTGAAGAAAGTAGTATTCCAAATGCATCTTCTATCCAATACTCCATCCTCATCTTTCTGAACCTTTTACATACTTCCTTTGTTTCAATGTATGGTTCAAAATCCATAACGCCTATCCATATATCAGCAAAACAATAGTCATACAAACCATCCTCAAGATTCATCATGTATTCGATGGCATCATCTTTTATTACTGTTATCTTATCCTTAGTTTTAAACTGCGGAAGAATAAAGAAGTGAACAAATCTATCACGCTTTGCTCTCGCTCCACAATGGTAATAGATTCTACATCAGCTTTTTAACGATGCCATATAGGCAAAATATCCCATTCCGCAACCAAGTGTCAAAACTTTACCTTTGGCATTCCTTATAGGTTGTTTCATTGTATTTATTTCATTCGGAGACACTGACATCCATGTTGATTTTATGCTGTTTTGAAATATAACAGGATACTCTACCTTTTCTGTAAAACAAGAGATCCTGGGGATATCCACGTCATATTCTATTATTTTCCTTGGTATGTCATAGATATCTAATTCATAGGGCATAAACGAATGGTACCGAAATTCAAAGTCTCCGCTTCGCCTATCCTTAAAATCAATATCTTTTTTACATACGGATTATCTTGAATTTCAGAGACATCAAAAACTCTACCTTCGTTTAAAAGACTGTTCATAAAAAATCAAACATCCTTGCATCATTTCCTATGTAAGGTGCTATCATACCCTCCACCATAAGCCTCATCATAATCTTATCAACTGAAGTATTTTTCATCTGGCTCTGCAGTTTAATTGCCTCGGCCCTTAACTTATCTATATCGGAAGGTATCATAGAATTTTCGTTAATCATATTCGTAAGAACTGTATTAACTGTAGATGATGCCATATGAAGATCCATTAACATGGCCATCTTCTCCATATTCCTTCTTGTATTTTGGATTCTCATTGCAAATCACCTCATGAATCATCAGATTTTTCACTACTAAATTATTATCATTATAGCATGCTAATTTTATCAAGCATGGCATCACAAAAATCCTGTACAACAACTACCGCCATCAGTATAGCCATGATACCTGCAAATATCAGCGAATAAAGAAACAGATCCACCCACCTATGGATAACGATGCTATAGATAATAGCTGCCCCAACTATCAAGGTAAGCAACCCCACTGCCCATTCTGTCAGCTTCACTGAAGTTTCCAATGCCCACCTCGTAAAGAACAAAACAAAAGCAACCGGCAACAGCAAAAGCTTCAGGATTTTTCTTAAAACAAACATATTAACCAATCCTCCCTTCACGCAGCTCATTCATCACCTTATAAGCGATCAAGCGTAAAACATACTCCGGCATCGCTCTCCGGCCAAGTTCCCATTCCTGCATGGTCCGATAAGGTACGCCCAACCACACAGAAAAATCAGTCCTGCTCATACCGGACTTTTTCCCCGATCATTCTGAAACAATAAGCCAGGCGACGACGCTCAGCATCCTTGTCGTTTTTGTCATACTTTTCTACTTCAATCTCGATTCCTTCGAGGTTATATATTTCCTTCTTCATAGGCGCCTCCTCAATGTAGTCAATGCGTGCACTTCTATCTTTATTATATGTGGTCAATGACTACATGTCATAAATATAAGGGCCAGCGAATTGCTGACCCCATCTGCTTATGCCACCATTTTTCTAATCCTTTTTCCCCATCATCTTCCATTACAGAGAAGTCAACCTTCAATACAGTATCAAATATCTGATCCGATCCTCCCATAGCTTTGACTTCTTTTATCAAACACCCTCATATATGTTCTAATAACCGGATTTCTTCATCATCATGCAACGTCCCTGTGCTTACATGTATTTCTCTCTCAAGCAATTTCATTAATAAAGCGTAAAAATCTCTTTCCGCATCATTTAACTCTTTATCTTTTTTTTCTTATTTCTTGATATTTCTGATTGATATGAGTGAGGTGTTCTCTAAGCCAATCTTTATAGTATCCATCCTGCTTTTCAAGCGCTGTTAAAAAGGCGTCCCCACTCATCATATACTTCTTTCTTATCTGAGTTCATGATCCTATTGAGGCTAGCTGTATCAAGCACGTTCATCATACGAAAGTCTTGTAAATTTACTAGGTACCTCATATATATCAGGTCATCTTTTTCAATCTCATTTAAGAATTCAATAATTGTTACACTTTTACCTTTTGAAATCATATTTATATCTGAAAGCCATACTTCAAAAGAAACAAGGGAATAACCATATTCTTCGCATATAGAAAGTGCATCCAAATCTGGCGTACCCAAAAAATCTCGAAGATCTACTTCGGGTTTAGCGCAGTTACAAAATCTTTTTTACTGTCTATAACAGGTATTTTCTCCGCATAATCCAATAAATCGATAGCATACGTCATCAATTCTTGTTTTGTTTCCTCGGAATCCATATACACTTGAATGTGATCATCAATTACTGTACTGCTTCCGGATATTTGAAATAAGTGGACATGGTTGCCCGGTTATCATGCCAGGATTTATAGATTTTCGGGTACTTGGAATCCCATTTATCTTTGAACAATTCTAACTCATTTAAAGCTGTTTCTTCCGTTGGAGCCGCATATACAAGCTTCAGATCAGCCATCAGCTTTTTAATGTCTTTATACGAAACAAACTTCGTTGAATTACGGATTTGATGAATAATGCACTGCTGGATTTCTGTTTTTGGATAAACAGCTTCAATTGCCTGTGGAAATCCGTTTAGTCCATCCACACATGCTATCGAGGATATCCTCAACTCCCCGGTTTTTCAAGCCATTCAGGATGGAGAGCCAGAACTTTGCACTTTCGTTTTCACCGACATACATCCCAAGAACATCCTTTTTTTCCATTCATGTCGATACCAAGTGCAATGTAAACCGCACGTTTTACAATGCGTCCTTCGCTGCGGACATGGTAGTGGATGGCATCCATGAATACTACCGCATACGCTTCCTCCAGAGGACGTTCCTGCCATTCTTTTACGATGGGTAGGATCTTGTCCGTGATCCGGCTGATCGTGCTGTCAGAAATGTCAATATCGTATAATTCACGCATGTGGGATTCAATGTCTCCAGTTGTCATTCCCTCGGCATACATGGAAAGTATTTTTTCTTCCATGTCCTGAGTCACAGTATTCTGATATTTTTTGATTAGCTGAGGCTCATACTCACCGTTACGATCTCTTGTAATAGCTACATCCATATCTCCATAGCTTGTGTGCATAGTTTTACTGGAATGACCGTTTCTACTATTGTCTGTCTCTTTGTTTCGGTAGTCATACTTGGAATATCCTAATTCCTCATCCATTTCTTCATCCAAGGCACCTTCAGAAGGACAGACATCATGTCACGCATGATACGGTTTACATCGGTGCCGTCTTTGATGCTGATATCATTATTCTTCAGATAATCACGCATCATTTCTCGCATTGCTGCTTTTTGTGGGCTGTCTTTTCTTCTTGCCATAAAAATAACCTCCAAACTGAGTAATTTTATCTTACATCAGTTAGGAGGTTTACACTAAACTTTTTAGGATACTCCCTACCTTGAATATAAAAACCCTCTTGAACTGAATTTTTTATCCAGTCCAAGAGGATTTTCTCTTTTTACTTTTCTTGCAAACAGCCTAAAAGATTATAACTTTTCTAACTTTTCCAAAAACGCAACATAAAATTCCCGTTCTTTAATACAAGCTTGCTGAACCTCTATACTTTTGGGAGTGTATACTACCGGGTGATCCAAATTATAAAGTGCTTGTTTCGTTGCCTGGATTGCAGATTCTGTTGTATTACCCAAAATATCCAGATTATCCACATCTCCTTCTCCCTTAAGCTGTTTGTTAAGTCTTTGCACCATCATTTGCGATATGTGGCTCAACATTCCGTTCCCCTTTATTCCTAAGCCATTCGCATTTACTTCTTTAGCCGCTTCCATCCATGCGTCTTTTACATCTTGCGGAGCATTCGGACCAATCATAGCAAATGCTTTTTTCATCAAAGTCTGCTTCTGGCATATACCTATTTGTGTTTTCGCTTTCTTTGACAGCCTGTTCAGCATTAAATTGAGGAACATTACCATTCCTATGCTTAATATCATATGGCACACCACTCATGGAATAACTAGAACTAATCTGCATAGCGCAACTCCTCCTTAATACACATTAAACCTTACCGACGTAACATTTACTAATCAATATTTACTTGTAAACTCTTCATAGAAAATACTTTCTTCATCCGCTGTTGTATCCTTATCTATGAATTCCTGCAAGTCTTTTTTCATATTATCAAATACTTCCTGACTATGACTTTTATTACAAAAAAGCTGTATGCATCATACATCCATATACTCCACATGTAATTGCATCATATCTTTCACATCTTGTTATATCGTTGCGAACAATCTTAAATGGTATTGTGGCACCTCCTTATTTTCTAATCCTCCTCCAATCTGCAATAACATTATCCTCCCCTCTTGTACTTGTACCCCAATACCCCAGATGTGCTACAGGGTATATATATGTTTCTCCATAAGTATAAGGTTCTCCAGTTCCTATAAGTTCAGATACTCTATTGCAGGAAAACAAATCTGGATATTTTTTCTTGTCAATTTCATTTTTACCAAGCAGTTCAAAGTATCTGACAATATTTTTTATCCGTCTGTGAATCCCTTGCTTCCAAATCTACATTTTTATGGAACATCACTTCTACGCCATCATTCATCTTACGGACATTTGCAATCGTACCCCTTTAGTTCTTCCTTTTCAGGTGGTCCGAAATCCTGACCTATCAGCATATACTAATATGTGGTGTCTTCTTGGCGTAATCTCTCCCTTGCCAATATGTCCATAGGTTAATTTCCTGACACAAATCTTCTCCCTGACGTAAATCGCACCAGCCAAGTGTCAGGTTCTTTGTGTATATAGGATTTTTACGATATTTGTTTTTTACATTTTCTATCAGCTTGCAATAAGCTGCGGATTTTTTTTCATTCATTTTATGTATATTCACCTCAAAAATTCACTGTTTTATTTTAACACTTTCCTTATCTGCTTATCCGTTGCCTCTGGATACATCTCATGCATATAATCTACAATCTGCTTCCATGAATCCTGCGGACTATCCTTATAACAGGAAGTCACATAATCGTATCCATAGATATGCTCAATAGATGAATAACTTTATATGCGCCTGGAATTCTTCCCTCGCTGCACAGAACTCTAATACGCCTTTGCTTAATATCCCATTTCTCTGCCACTTCTCCAATTAATGACACGATTCGTTCGTTTAGGATATAAATACTTATCTACTAAAACTTACGCCAACACTTCTCTTTCAAAAATGCCTTAATCTCATCTTCATTTCGACCTTCATAATAAGCTACAAGAAGACTCTTGAATTCAGACACAATAATATTCTCCGGCACAACTAACAATCCAATACCTTTTCCAATCATAAAATGATTAGCAAAAGATAATAGAAGCTCTCTTATTACCATCAATAAAAATCTGTGTCTTCATACAATAAAGCGTAAGCTCAATTGCAATATCAACGTCCTCAAGTCCTGAGTTTATAATTTCATCTATTTTTCTCTTTTACATCCAACTCATTTGGAATTGGAGGCACATAGCTTGAACCACCAATCGTAACAGGAACAGCTCTAACGGAACCACCATTTTCGAAGAACCCTTCATTTACCAGGCGTGCTATATGACTTACCATATAATAATTGCAAGGAGAAGCCACTACATCCGGATCCACACAATAAACTCCACGCATGCTTCAAATTTAAGATTTTTGAACATCAGTTGCTTTTACTCCGTTAACTTCGCCATTTTCCAAAATAGTTTCTGTCTGTGGAAATGTAGTGGAAACACCTTCAATACAGCCTGATCATAAATCAGACTTTTGATATTAGCTCTAGCAAAGTCAATATTAAGCTTTACTCTTGGTGACAGTTCGCTTTCTGTATATCAAGCTTTGCTAAGTCCTTTTCGATTTTTTCTAAGTTGCTTTTAACCGCTCTTATTTGCTGCGATTGATTAACTGCAAGTGCGTAGAGCTCCTCAGAATATTTATCTATATAATTTGATTTGTATTTTCCAGCTTCTCTTTTCTAACATAAATATATTTCTGATCATTTACAGTCTTGACTTCAATACTTCCATCAAATGCAGAGATATTAATTTGAGCCTGCAAATCAGCTTTTTCATTTAGTAATCTTTGGATTTCTGTTATATTACTCATTCATCCATCTCCTTTTAAGGTGATTTTATGATTATATATTGGCACTTTTTCACCTAAATTCAATATATTTTTTAAATTTAGGGTGACTTTTTTTATATTTTTTTCAAATTCACCTAAATCATATCGGACAGGTTTATTTCTTACTCGCCACCTGTAGAGGTGGGAGTCTTCTCCGATGAGATAAAAATGTTTTAGATTCGTTTCTATCTTTTTGTATTCGAAAGCATCCCCTGTGAATTTAGTGCTAATTGTGTTGGATCCTTGGGACATCCGCGATTTACAACTCTACACTGTTTATCCTTGGTTGGATGAATTCCAAATGGCATACTAAATCCTTTAGGAAATACCCATAAATGATACACATCCATTACATCAAACGAAAACAGATTTTCTTCATCCCCATTGTATGTAATTTCAGCATGTTCAACCTTTCCCCAGTCTGTTATTAAAATCCGACTTGTCACTTGATATCCATCATCACTAAACCAACAACGATCCATTTGTGGCATCCATATTCCGTGATATGCGCCAAAATTATCATGTAAATACTTAGGTGCTATTCCTTCTTTCCATACTCTTGCATATTTACCCTCCTTCGTAATAGCGCGATTCGTGCGTTTATAGAATCAAAAAGAACACTCTCGTGCGTTTCCGTGCATTTATGAGGCATTTAAAAACTATCTACCAAACAAACTGTGGCATGTCATGATTCACCTCTGCCTTGTAATAACTGTTCATAGTACTTACCGCATTAAACAAGCTAGCAGCAAATAACTTTTGATGTTATACGCCTTAGTAGTATTCTTCCCAAGACAGCCCAGTACATACTCAATATGCGAACTATTCAGTTTCAAAACTTAGATTTTACGAGATTCATTGGATACTCCTGTCCCGAAATCGTCATGGATGCCTTGTTGGAAATCACAGTCTCCAGAATCAAGTCAAAGATTCCTTGTATAGCATCCTTCTCGTACGGATTGCGCTGTAATAAGGCATCATACTCAATATTCTCTTTGATAATTTCCGAATATGCCTGGTATTCCTCCATTCCATCAATCGCATCATCCTTCTCTTCTGTGATTGATAAGATAACCTCCTTTGTTAATGCCGTATATCAACATAAAAACAATACTCCGGATATCTAAGCTTAATTGCCTCCCAGAAAAACCTTGCATATCCGCTACAGAACAGTTCCTCTACCGAATACTGGCGACTCTCCATCATCTGTTTCTCATGTTCCTTGTAATCATATATTTCGTTGATATGATTTCTGGTATCCTCATTGATTCCAAGGCAATAAACTAATGCCTTGTGATATACATCCTGGTACCGGCATTTCAGCAACCATTCCTCGTAAAATTTCCGGTGACTCTCATTTTTAAAAATAAGTTTTTCTTTATTTTGCACTTATCGCTGTGTTGTTCATACTACTTTCTCTCCTCTTTCTTAATTCGTATAAATTTCGTATACCATATCGCAGGAATTCGTATATGAATCTGAATATATATACGAAAATTTCTGAAAGAAAAGGTTTTCTATCTGGAATTTTCTATCCGTCAGAATAATTCTTCTGAAGAATTTGTTGTAGTGTACATGCCGGACTCTTTCCTAAAATACATCTAAATTTTGTGCTAAATTTTGAATTGCTTCCTGCTTTTTAGTATCGGTAACTTCCGCATAAATATCCATGGTTGTTTCGATATTTGCATGTCCCATGATAGACTGAATTACCTTTAAATTTGTCTCATTTTTTCACAAAACCTCGAACAAAAAGTATGTCTCAAATGATGACATGAAAAATGCGGTATTATCACAGGCTCTCTGTGCTGTTTTGCAGCTTTTAGCACCTCTTCTACATTATATGCTTCGTATATACGCTTAATTGCTCTGTTTACAGCTTGCGGATTATGGATATTGCCAAAACGATTCATAAAGATAAATCCTTTCATCCCATCAATCACTGTTTCATTAAATCCATGTTCCTTCTGGTCATCCAATTCCATCTGGAGTGCATCATAAACCGTATCCATCATCGGAATCGTGCGTATACCAGCTTCTGTCTTTGGAAAGATACAGCAAATGAACATATCGGATGTTCTTTGAACTCTCTACTGTAATAAACCACGCTATGATTGATACTGATCGTCCTTTTTTTCAAAATCAATGTCTTCCCATCGGATACCGATTGCTTCTCCTATTCGGCAACCTGTTCCAAGCAGAAACTTAAAAAAAGATGCCCAGTGGTAAAATGTAGGTCTTTCATCAATATAGCGTATAAAGGCTCTCTGTTGTTCCACTGTCAAAGCGTGTCTCACACCATGATTTTTTCCCCGGTTGCTTTTTAATCTGTGCCATTACTCCATCGCTTGGATTAACACGAATGATGTTATCACGCACAGCAAGCTGAAATGTCGGGTGTAAAACAGTATGAATTGTTTCTAGCGTATTTATCTGCATTTCCTTCTCTTTCAACAAATGCTGATAGAACTGCAATACATCAGAATACTTCACACGGCAATTTTCTTCTTGCCAAATCCACCTTTATAAAACGATCATACATATATTTATAGTTCCGCATTGTTGTTTCCCTCAACTCTGATTTTGTCGATATATATCTGTCAAAAACAAAATTGATTGTTAGATGTTCCGGCTGCATACGCATCCAACCCATCAAGCTGATCTTTCATCAGTTTAACGTTCTCTCCCGCAATTCCATGATGTCTTTTGAATAAATGCTCCGGCGCTTTGCCTTCCGGATCAACATAAGTATATACATACTTACCATCGCAACTACGTTGAGTTTTCGCCTTTTCTTAATACCCTTCCTTTGTTATCCTTTCTTGATTCCGCCATCTCGTCTCCTTTCTCAAGGAAAGAATTTTGTTAGCTACTGGCAGCCGGTTTATCCATTGCATACTGCATATCAATCCCTCTTTTTGTAGCACTTCTGTTATGGTCATGTCATGTTTGGACGCATATCCTTTCAGTTCTTGCAGCTTCTTCCTCCGTCAGTTTTAATCCGATAAGAGTTTTTTTAGGATTATCAGACTTCGGTCTTACCTGTTTAGCCACAATATACACCTCCATCCATTTCATAATCATTATACTTTCTGTTTAACCAAAAGTCAAGTGAATTTTGGTTAAACCAAAATCTTTTTCCTTGTCGGCAAAATTTATTTCACCCGAAATGACTCAAGATATTGGTCAAAAACACATCAAGGTCTACCAACACCATTCTGTCTATCTTCAGAATTGCTCCCGCATCTTTGGCAAGAGTCTGAAATTTATTCATACCCATGCTGTACATTTCTGCTCCTTCCTTATATCTGACCAGTCTTTTTTTTATTTATTGCCTTTGGCATCCTCTGCATTACTCAAATCCTCCTTAAATTTAACACGCATTTTTTATCTGCCAATGACAACCTACAATTCACTTGCCGGCTCTCATCGGCAGATAAAATGCATTACAGGTGGCAGGTCATTACTCTGCCCACATCGGTCTTGCACCGTCATTCAAATTGACCGGACTGCAAATCTCTTTACAATCCGGAAGTATCATTATTACAGATATGCTTCATCGCCCTGTGTTACTGCCACACATTTTGTCAGATCTTCTCGCTCCATACCTTTGCTTCAATGTAGTGTTTCAACACTTCTTCGCGTTCACCCTCACAAAGAGCAGGTACCTCTTTGCGAACCTGCCTAGTGGCTCGGCATATCCTCACGTCCTGTATGCAATCAATATTCAGTTGTCAAGGTACACTGCATCATTCGCAGCAATCAATGAATAGAAAGGGGAACTTTCTGATCGGCATGCTATGCAACTTCAAAAGCCAATATTTTTGTGATCAGCTTGGTTTCTAGTCTGCGACGCAGCGTTTCATCAATGCAGTAATGCACCTGTCCACTTTCGTCATACAACTTTCTGGTAGACAATTTGATTATGTATCCCTCATAGTGCTTTAACACTGCATTGATGGCGCTTACATCACCCTCTGATGCTGCCTTTATAATATGGAAAGGCAACAAATTTTCTTCATTTCTGCTTTTAGACATCTTTTTCATCTGCTATTCCTTCCATAATCTTTCTCAAAATTTCAAGTGAGCGTGTCCTGTGTTCATGAATGGTACTGCGAACCAGATTCATTTCTCTTGCAATATCTGCATCGCTCATTTCCATAAAATAGGAAAGTAAAATAACATTCCTTTTTCTTTCTGTAAGTTCCTTCAACGCTTCAGCAATCAGAGTATTTTTTACTTCAATGTCATAGCCATGCACTTCAAAATGATGATATTCTGTTCCATACTCATCCATAGTAAATAATTTGCTCAACTCCTTTTCCGACAGTTCAGAGAATGTGACTTCGTGTTTCCTGCGATAGTCCATGTGTTTGTAATAATTTACAGCTTCGCCTTTTAATGCCATCTGGCATAACCGATCAAACTGGTGCCGGATAGTCATTTCATCTTTAGAAGAAGGTTGCCCCATACGAGTTCACCTCCTCCCGTTCCGAATGCCAAGGCTTTTTGCCTTTTTTCCTTCCGGAGTATCTCCCAAATGAAACCGGGGAGATGTTCGGGTGGATTGAAAAAATTTTAGAAAAATTTTTCTGTATATAAAAAAACGCCCTTATGGGCACATACCCACAGGACGCTATTTATATCTGATATTAAATTTTCTCCACATTTTACGAGTGTATATAATGCACTTTCAATTGTAGAATTTGCCACATTACTTAAAATGTGACCTATTTACCTATCCTTCCACGCAATAGGCAGGATAATATTTCCCAAATACAAAAAATATCCTTTCAACGGTTCAGAATCCATAACTCTCCCAAACACATTCAAAGGATAAAAACATGAGAAAAAACCTTTGAATACTGCGTTTTTTTATATGCAATATCCAAAGTTACTTATTTTATTCAAGTGCATTATATCCCTCTGATATAGTGCGTTATTAGTTCATTTTTTTTTAAATGGTGAACTATACACTATATACGGAGGTGCATGACATGGCTAAATCTAAGAAAATTGATAAAGACATGGGTTTTCGCCTGAAGAAAGCCAGATTAGACCAAAAGCTGACTTATGATGAACTATCCGAAAAATCCGGTGTTTCATCAAGATATATCAAAGAGATCGAAAATCATGGCAATGTTCCAAGTCTTGAAAAACTCGGACAGCTCATTCGTGCTTTACATATCTCTGCTGATCCGTTCTTTTTATCCGGCAGCTCCAACTGATAATCTGGATTACCAAAGGCTGCTGGTTTATCTTTCAGAATGTACAAACGATCAGATAACCACCATTCTTGCACTGGTAGAAGCCTATCTTCGTACATATAAGACCCATGAAACAGAATAGCAGAAAGATTTCGATTTTTTCTGGATTATTTCTGAATTATTCTGAAGAAAAACAGGGTGGTCAGCTTCCTGGTAAGCCATCCACCCTGTTTGAACTATTTTTTGATATGCATAAGCACTTCTTTCACTTTGTTTCTTTCCTTTAAAATCCCCAGTCCGTCAAATATCTGCATTACATCTACCATCCCCCTGATAGTAGGCTCTTTGTTCTTCTTGAAAATGAGCATGATCCACTATATCCATATAATTTTCAAAAAAAATCTCTGTGCTCTGCTGAAAGCTCAGCCAACACAGTTTCATATTCTCGATTCGCCTTTTTCAATGCTTTATCTGCATTTTTCCGATTCATTTGTATGAACAGAATACTCTCGTTCTTCTGCTTCGCTTCTAAGCTCCTCCAATACCTCTGCTACTGTTTCAAATACTTCGTTCATTTTGTATCCACCTTTCCATATAAGTATTGCATTTTGCAGTCAGTATTATCAATCCCAAGATTACATCAAATAAATTTATTTTCTTATACTTCATCTTTAGAAGTATATTATCAACATTATTCCGTAAAATCAATCATGTAACACTTCATCTTTAGAAAGTTGGTATTTGAATGAAGATTTACTGGAATAAAGAAAACAATTCCAAAAACCTTATTGGACAACGTGTAAAAGAATTACGAGCCGAAAAGCATATATCACAAAAAGCATTAGCTGAACAGCTCCAACTTGCCGGATATGAATTTAGTGATTTGACTGTATTACGCATTGAACAAGGAACACGCTTTGTACCGGATTATGAAGTGGTTGCCCTTGCTGAATTTTTTCATGTATCTTGTGAATATCTCTTGGGTGTTAAAAAGGAAAAATAAGCAGTGATCTGAATTATAACTCACAGACCACTGCTTAAATTTTTATTAAAGCGATACCCTACTCCCCATACAGTCTGTATGTAAATCGGTTTACTTGGATTATCTTCTATTTTTCCACGCAGGTTGCGGATATGGCTCATGACAATATTATAATCACCAAAATATGGCTCTTTCCAAACAATATTATATATTTTCTCCTTGCTAAATACCATTCCAGCATTTTGCGCTAACAGTAAAAGAATCTCAAATTCTGTAAAAGTAAATTCTATTTCTTTGTTTCCTTTTACCGCCAACCGTTCTTCAGCATTTATTGTTAATCCCAGAAATTCTAAGCATTTTTTTATGTTCTTATTTTCACATATTTTCATTTGCTTATTTTCTAATATGCTTAATATCTCGCTAATAACATCATCTTCACTATTTTCAAATGACAACAGCAACATTTTCCCCATAACTTTCCACCTCCTCAAATCTTACTTATGTAATAATTTAATTATTACATAAGTAAGATTTGCAGTCAACTATTTTTCCAAAATTGACATTTCAGCAAATACAGAATATACTATTTTTATTACAGGCGTAAGATTTAAGGAGTGATTTACATGAAGAATTTACCACAAATTTCGGAAGCAGAATTTGAAGTTATGAAAATTGTATGGAAATATGCCCCCATTAACACCAATGAAATAACAGAAAAATTACTACAAACAACAAACTGGAGTCCAAACGATACAAACACTTATTAAACGTCTTGTTACTAAAGGTGTACTCACTTATGAAAAGCAAAGTCGTGTTTTCGTTTATACTCCATTAGTAAACGAAAGTGAATATATTTGCCAAGAAAGTAATTCCTTTCTTAATCGTTATTATGACGGGGATATTACAGCTATGTTATCTGCATACATAGAAAATGACAAACTGACAGAACCAGAAATAGAAACGCTTCGCTCTCTTCTATCCAAGCGTGGAAAAAAAGGAGGCGATTAACATGGCTAATTTCATGATACGCTTTTTTTTATGCAATATATTGATCAGCGGTATCATCGGAATTCTTTTTGATAGCCAAATGGGTATTCAGAAACAACTTGTCCAGCCGGATGCAGTATAATCTGTGGTTGCTGTTACTCGGACTTTTAGCAGTACCTTTTATGCCCTTCCGTCTAGTTAGTTTCCCGCAAATTTTCTCATGGCTCAGTAGCGTACAAAACTCCACCACTTCTCATGCCGATGTTGGTACAAATAATGTTATGAATACCGATTTATCTGGTACTACAAATTGGATGAATGACTTTGCCCTTTCTGTAAACCATGACACATCATCCGTTACCGGGTACATTTTATTGAGTATTTGGATTGTGGGAATGCTTGTGATGATGATATTGGTAATCAAATCTTCTCTTCGTTTACGCACTATAAAGAGATCTGCACTTCCCCTTCAGAATCCGAAAGTTCGCAGACTGTATAACAGATGTTTGAACGAGATGAAAATAGCAAGGAATATTCCTGTGTATAGTACCGCTTTTTTGAAATCTCCTATTATTGTAGGACTTTTGAAACCATGTATTTATCTGCCAATTCATTTAATATCGGATTATCATGAATCTGATATGAGATATATGCTATTGCATGAACTGCAACACTACAGACATAAGGATGCCATTGCCAATTATCTTATGAACTTTGCCGGAGTGCTTTATTGGTTTAACCCCTTTGTCTGGTTTGCACTAAGAGAAATGCGTAACGACAGAGAAGTTGCCTGTGACACTTCTGTTCTAAAAAATGCTTGAAGAGGACGATTATGAGGATTACGGAAATACGCTGATTAACTTTATAGAAAAGGTTTCCAGTTCTCCATTTCCCTTTGCTTCCAGCCTTAGTGGAAACATGAAACAAATGAAGCGTCGCATTATCAACATCGCTTCTTATGAGAAACCAACATTTTACAAAAAGTTAAAAGGCATGACTGCTTTTATACTGACCACAGTTCTAATAATGGGACTTACACCTTTTATTTCTACATATGCAGCGGACGAAAGTCGCTACCAATGGAAATCTTCCTCAGAAAATATTTCATATGTAGATTTTTCTAAATACTTTGGAAAATACGAAGGCAGCTTTGTTTTATACGATTTGGAAAACGATGCATGGAGTATACATGACATGGAGCATGCCACCTTACGGGTTGCTCCAAACTCCACCTACAAGATATACGATGCTTTGTTCGGATTGGAAGAAGGCGTCATTACACCGGAAAATTCGTTCATTGCATGGAATGGAGAAACCTATCCATTTGAAGCATGGAACGCAGATCAGACCTTACAGTCTGCAATGAACTCCTCTGTGAATTGGTATTTTCAAGCAGTAGATGAACAGCTTGGAGCCTCTGACGTTTACAGCTATGTTCAAGAAATCGGATATGGTAACGAAAACATGAGTGGCGATTTCTCCTCTTATTGGATGGAATCCTCCTTGGAAATCTCTCCAATAGAACAGGTCGAACTTTTAACCAAGCTGCAGAATAACAGTTTCGGCTTCGCCCCTGAAAATATCAATGCAGTAAAAGATGCCATCTGCCTTTCAGCTTCCGATGCCGGAACATTCTACGGAAAGACCGGAACTGGCCGTGTGAATGGACAGGATGTAAACGGATGGTTCATCGGTTATATCGAAACTGCAGATAATACATACTTTTTGCCACCAACATTAGTGCAGACAGCGATGCTACTGGCGGCAATGCAACTGAAATAACCATGTCTATCTTATCAGACATGAATATCTGGGTATCACAGAAATAACAAAAACGAGTAAAGGTTAACTGTAGAATTAACTTTTACTCGTTTTTTTCCATTATCTTATTAAATGTTTTTTTCTTTTTTAACTACTACTTTTTGCAATATTCATAAATATTAAATGGTTCTTCTCTTTTTTTCAAATAAGATATCAGCTTCTTTAATAATCTTAATAAGTTCTTCTGTCTCTACACCTACTGTTTTTAGTACAAGTAACTTCTTTTCATTCGTTATGAGAAAGAAAAACCTTTGTACAAAAAAAAGACTCTATCTATTTCTTTAAGTTCACAGATCTTTTTTATCTTCTAATTTTATTCCCTGAATATCAATTTCCACTTTGTTATATCTTGATTTATTCCATACAAATTCATGGACATTATTTTCAAATTTTTTTCCCTTAGATTGAAACCAAATAATCCAAATCAATGCAATAATAGAAATCCCCATTTCCACATAAAACATCGGATAACTCTTTACAAAATAGCAGCCGATTGATAACAAAAATAATACTGGTGTCATTATATAAATAATTTTCCTTCTATTACTTTTTCCTGGTATTTCATTGCATACA